>Ga0210384_10000696_pt1 | contig 50271 bp, 49 predicted proteins | sample IncBWH2MmetaG_FD_160574 | JGI IMG/M metagenome (GOLD analysis project Ga0210384, IMG submission 160574) | Forest soil microbial communities from Barre Woods Harvard Forest LTER site, Petersham, Massachusetts, United States - Inc-BW-H-2-M | ecosystem: Environmental > Terrestrial > Soil >... | reverse complement strand
ACAGCACCGCCTGCTCACCAAACAGGTCCGTTTCGGTCTCTTCCGCGAAGCTGGTCTCGAGCACCCCGCCGCGGGTGCCGCCGATGCCGTGCGCGTAGGCCAGCGCCCGCGCGTGCGCCTTGCCGCTCGCGTCCTGGTGCACCGCCAGCAGGCACGGCACACCGCGCCCCTGGGTGTATTGGCGCCGCACCAGGTCGCCGGGTCCCTTGGGCGCGATGAGCACCACGTCCAGGTCCCTGGCGGGCTTGATCTGGCGGAAATGGATATTGAATCCATGCGCGAACAGGAGCGCCGCGCCCGGCTTGAGGCTCTTCCTGATGCCGCGGTAGAACTCCTTCTGCGCCGTGTCAGGCACCAGGATGGCGATGAGGTCCGCACCGGCAGCCGCCGCGGCGGGTTCGGCAACCTTCAGGCCATCCTTACGGGCCTTGCGCCAGCTGGCGCCGCCTTTGCGCACTCCGACGACGACGTCGTGGCCGCTGTCCTTGAGGTTCAGCGCATGGGCGCGCCCCTGGCTGCCGTAGCCGAGTATGGCGATGCGTGCGCCCTTCAAGGCCCGGCGGTCGACGTCCTTCTGCGAATACAGCTTCATCTGCAGGTGCTCCTCGTAGCCGGCTCCTGAAGCCGGTTGGCATGCACAAAAAACCCCGCAGCGGCCATCAGCCGGTGCGGGGTTTTTTGGTGTCTTCTCTCGCTCGTGTCTGGTTTCTTGAATCAGGCGTTCGCGAATGCCCCGCACCTTGCTTCGCTAATAAGCAGCAGGGCGAGCAGGCCCGGAAGCGACGACGGCCGGCGCTGGCGCTGCGGCAGCGCTGCGAAAACAAGGGCCGTGGAAGCGGTGGACGTCATGGATGCGAACCAAACCTGATGCAGCCGATGTGAGCACACCCCCGCCCGCGTTGTCAAACGAGCTAAAGTCAGCACCTATGGAGCTGATCGCACCCGAGAGGCACTTCCGCTGGCGCGGCGGCCGGATCACGCGCCTGGAAGGCTTCACCGACGCGGTGTTCGCCTTTGCGGTCACGCTGCTGGTGGTATCGCTCGAGGTGCCGCGCACGTTCGCGGACCTGATGACCGTGATGAAGGGATTCGTGGCCTTCGGCATCTGCTTCACCATGCTCACCTGGGTCTGGTATCACCACTACCTGTTTTCGCGACGCTACGGGCTGCAGACCCCGTACGTGATCGCGCTCAATCTGCTGCTGCTGTTCGTGGTGCTCTTTTATGTCTATCCGCTGAAGTTCCTGTTCACGCTGGTGGTCGGCGGGGTGAGCGGCGGCCGCACCCTGGCGCCCGCAGCCCTGGAAACGATGATCTTGCCGGCGCAGGACGTGGCGCTGATGCTCATCTACTGCGTGGGGTACACCGCGGTCTTCGTGATTTTCGGCCTGCTCTACCAGCACGCCTGGCGGGTGCGTGCGGCGCTGCAGCTCAACGAGTACGAGACGCTGCGCACCGTGCAGACGCGCACGCAGCACTTTGCCTTCGCAGCGGTCGGCGTGCTGGTGGCGCTCGCCGCGGTACTGCTGCCAACGCGCCTGGCGGGTGCCTCGGGACTGCTGTTCTTCCTGAACGGCGCCGCGGGCGCGCTCGTCGGCTGGGCGTACGGCAGGCGGGCACGGGAGTTGCTCGCGCAGGCGGACACGGCCGCGGCGGCGGCCGGCGCTGCTTCCCCGGCAGGCGCTGCAGCGCGCACCGACAACCCTGCGGTGTCGTCGTGAAAAAGCGCGTTGATCCGCGCCGTCACTCGCGCCTGGTGATGGACGGGGCTCAGCAGGCGCCCGCCCGGGCGATGCTGCGCGCGACCGGCTATCGCGACGAAGACTTCGCCCGGCCGCAGATCGGGGTGGCCTCCACCTGGGCGAATGTCACCCCCTGCAACATGCACATCGGGGAACTGGCGCGCGAGGCCTGCGCGGGGGTGGACGCCGCCGGCGGCAAGAGCGTGCTGTTCAACACCATCACCGTGTCCGACGGCATCTCCATGGGCACGGCCGGCATGCGCTACTCGCTCGTGTCGCGGGAAATCATCGCCGACTCGATCGAGGCTGTGGCCGGTGCCGCCGGCTTTGACGGGCTCGTCGCCATCGGCGGCTGCGACAAGAACATGCCGGGCTGCGCGATGGCGATCGCGCGGCTGAACCGCCCGGCGGTATTCGTTTACGGCGGCACCATCCGCCCCGGTGTCGCCCGGCGCGACATCATCTCGGTATTCGAGGCGGTCGGCGCGCACGCGGCCGGCAAGCTCTCGGCTGCGGGCCTCACCGAGATCGAGCGCACCGCCATTCCGGGGCCGGGGAGCTGCGGCGGCATGTACACCGCCAACACCATGGCCTCCGCCATCGAAGCCTTGGGCTTGTCCTTACCCGGGAGCTCCGCCCAGGAAGCCGTGGGCGAGGACAAGCGCGCGGACTGCCGCCGGGCGGGGGCGGCCGTGCTGAGGATGGTGGGCGAGGGGCTGCGGCCGCGGGACATCCTCAGCCGGCGTGCCTTCGAGAACGCCATTACGGTGGTGATCGCGCTCGGCGGCTCGACCAACGCGGTGTTGCACCTGCTGGCAATCGCCCACGACGCGGGGGTCAGGCTCACGCTCGATGACTTCACGCGCATCGGCAAGCGCGTGCCGGTGCTCGCGGACCTGAAGCCCAGTGGGCGGTACCTCATGTCCGAGCTGGTCGCGATCGGGGGCATTCAGCCGCTCATGAAAATGTTGCTCACCGCGGGCCTGCTGCACGGGGACTGTCCCACCGTCACTGGCCACACGCTGCGGGAGAATCTGGAAAACATTCCCATGTACATGAGTGAGCAGGACATTATTCGTCCGCTTTCGAACCCCCTGAAGAAGGACAGTCACCTGGTGATCCTGTACGGCAACCTCGCCCCGGAAGGAGCCGTCGCGAAGATCACCGGCAGCGAGGGGCTGTGGTTCGAGGGCCGCGCGCGCGTATTCGAAGGTGAGGAGCGGGCAACGCGGGCGATCCTCGCCGGGCGTGTGAAGGCGGGCGATGTGGTCGTTATCCGCGGTGAAGGTCCGCGCGGGGGCCCGGGCATGCGGGAAATGCTCAGTCCCACGAGCGCCATTGCCGGCATGGGGCTCGGAGCGCAGGTGGCGCTGATCACCGATGGGCGCTTTTCCGGCGGCAGCCACGGGTTTGTGGTCGGACATATTTCTCCGGAAGCGGCCGTGGGCGGACCGATCGGCGCGGTGCGCAACGGCGATCGCATCCGCATCGATGCGGCGAAACGGGTGATCCACCTGGATGTACCCCGCGCGCAGTTGCGCGCCCGCCGCGCGGCAGCCCGGCCCGGCAGGCCCTACACGCTTACGGGCGTGCTGGCCAAGTACGCGCGGCTCGTCGGCAGCGCCTCGCGGGGAGCGGTGACTGAGCCGATACAGACACGTCGGCGCGCTTCTTGAGACTGCGCAGTAGTTGTCAGTGCCAGGGGCAGCGGTTACAGTTCGATGCGGCACGCTCATGCGCGAGGCGGTGAGTGGCCCTCCGGGGGATTCTTAAAACTCAAGCGCCGGCCGGGGGCGCATGCTGGAAATGAGTGTGCTGTACAGTGCGGCGCTAAGGAGACCGGCGGGAATTGCCGCCGGCACAGGGGTCCGGTCCGTTCAGGCTGAGGGCAACGAATAACAGTTGGTTTGCTGCCGCCGCGCCTGGAGCCGGTGTAAAGACAAGCTCATCGCTAACAACTCATGACTGCCTACGTACAAGATTCAACGTTTCTGACGCGCCGGGGTGCGGTGCTGGTCGCGATCATCGCCCTGCACGTGTTCCTCATCTATGCGCTGGCCTCGGGACTTGCACGCCGGGCCATGGAGCTGGTGGCACCGCCGATCTCCGCCGACATCGTCGAAGAGATCAAGAAGGAGGACTTGCCGCCGCCGCCGCCGCCGCCGGAACTGGAACGGCCGCCGGTGGAAGTGCCGCCGCCGGATGTGACTATCGATATACCCGTCGAGACGACGACCACCGCGATCCAGGACGTGACGGATAAGCCGGTAGTGCGTCCGCCGCCGCCGCGGCCCTCGGTTCCGGGGACTACGATCGGCTTCGGCAAGAATTTCCCGAACGTGGATGACTACTATCCGAGCAGCGCGCAGCGGCTGGGGCAGACCGGTGTCGCCTCCGTGCACGTGTGTGTCGGGCCGGACGGCAAGCTGACCGAGGAACCCAAGATCGAGAAATCTTCGGGAACCGCGAGTCTGGATGAAGCCGCCGTGAAGCTCTTCAAGGCCGCCTCCGGCCGCTATAAGCCGGCGACCGAGGAGGGCAAGCCGATCGCCGCTTGTACGCACCTGGCGGCCCGATTCCAGCTCAAGTGATGCAGACGCCGCATACCTGCGGATTATTTTTCTGATTCGAGGAAAACATGGATACCCAACCCACCGCAAGCACCGATAACCCTTATGGCCTGGGCGCACTCTGGGCCGGCGGCGACATCATCGCCCGCTCCGTACTCATTCTGCTGGCGATCATGTCGCTGGCATCCTGGTACGTCATGCTCACCAAGCTCTGGGACCAGAGCAAGCTCAAGAAGTCCGCCCGGGTCGTGGAGAAGCAGTTCTGGACTGCGCCCTCGATCAAGGACGGCGTCGACCGCCTGAAAAAGGGTGATGACTTCCGCGGCATCGCCGAGGACGGCCTGCGCGCCGCCTCGCATCACGACGGACGGCTCACCGATCGCATCGATCTGCACGAGTGGATCACCATGTCGCTGCAACGCGCGGTCGAGCAGGTGAACAGCAAGCTGCACAACGGGTTGGGATTGCTGGCAACCGTCGGCTCGGTGGCGCCGTTCGTCGGCCTGTTCGGCACGGTGTGGGGCATCTTAAATGCGCTGGTGAATATCGGCGTCGCCGGCCAGGCGAGCATCGACAAGGTGGCAGGACCGGTCGGCGAGGCGCTCATCATGACGGCCATCGGACTCGCCGTCGCGGTGCCGGCGGTCATGGGATACAACTGGCTCCTCGGCCGCAACAAGCTGCTGCAGGATGCGCTGCGGAACTTCGCCAGCGATCTGCATGCCTACCTGGTGGGTGGCGTGCGTGTCGACAGCGGCGCCGCAGGCGGAGCGCGCCCCGCGGCAGCCAAGGCCGGCTCGGTCATCCGGTGAGCCCCAAGGCGACCCGCTCAAGGGTCGCCAGCGAGGAGTAGGCGATCATGTCAATGAGCATGCCTTCGGGCGGTGGCGGTAGCGGCATACCGGTGATGTCCAACATCAACACGACGCCGCTCGTGGACGTCATGCTGGTGATGCTGATCATCTTTCTGATCACCATTCCGGTGATCAATAAGACGGTGAAGGTCGAGCTGCCGAAAGCGGTCAACATCCCGACCACGACCAAGCCGGAGAACATCACCATCGCGGTGGACAAGAACGGCCAGGTGTACTGGAACGATAAGGCCGTGCCGAACATGCAGGCGCTGCTCGACCAGATCAAGGGCGCGGCGGTGAAGAAGCCGCAGCCGGAGATTCACATCCGCGGCGACCGGGACACGCGCTTTGAATCCCTCGGTCGCGTCATGTACATGATCCAGCGCGGCGGCATCGTGAAGGTGGGCTTTCTCACCGAGCCCGACCACGGCGTGCGCGGCTACCGGGCGCGCTAGGAGCTAGTTATGGCAATGAGTGTTGGCGATACCGGCGAGGCCATGTGCGATATCAACACGACGCCGCTCATCGACGTCATGCTGGTGCTGCTGGTCACGCTGATCGTGTCGCTCCCCATCATGACCCACGCGGTGAAGCTGGACATGCCGCAGGCGAATAACCCCCCGCCACCGGACCAGCGCCCGGAAGTGATCGACCTAGAGATCGATTTTGACGGCGCGGTGGTCTGGAACGGCACGCCGATCGCGAACGTGGAAACGCTCGAGGGTTACTTCCGGACCGAGGCGGTCAAGGAGCCGCAGCCGGAGATTCACCTGCGGCCCGACCGGCGCGCCAAATACGACGTCGTGGCTAAGGTGCTGGCGGCGGCGCAGCGCAACCGCATGAAGAAGATCGGCTTCGTCAATGTGTCGGAATTCAGGGACTAGGTTGCGAGCCGTGCGCACGGGCATCGTGAGTTTCGTGGCGTTGCTGGCAGCGGCGGGCACGGCGCTGGCAGCGGATCAACCCAAGGCGCCGGCCGTGAGCGCGGCGCTGCAGAAGCCGCTGTCCGAGATCCAGGCGCTGCTCAAGGACAACAAGTTCCCGGAGGCGCTTGAGAAGCTGCATGCGGCGGAGGCGCTGCCTGGCAAGGCGCCCTACGATCAGCACATGATCAACCAGATGACGGCCTATGCCTGCTCCAAGAGCAACGATGTGCCGTGCGTCGCCAAGGCGCTGCAGGGGCAGATCGATGACGGCTTCAGTTCCGCCGATGACAACCAGAAATTCACGCGTGCGGTAGGACTGGCGAGTTATCAGGCGAAGGACTACGACAAGGCGATCGACTACGGCAATCGCGCCATCAAGGGCGGGTTCGCGACCGACGAGGTCTACGGGATGGTCGGTGCCTCCTACTACCTCAAGGACGACTTCAAGGACGCGCTGCAGTTCGAAGAGGCGCACGTCGCCGATGTCGTGAAGAAGGGCCAGACCCCCAAGTCGGACGACCTGAACGTATATCTGAGCTCCTGTGCCAAGGCCAAGGACGACGCCTGCATTGCCAAGGCGCTCGAATACCAGGTGACCTACTACCCCAAGCCACAGACCTGGGGGGAAATCCTCTCGCTGGTGCGCCCCAAGGGGGACATTGAAACCCTGCAGATCTACCGGCTCATGGCCGATGTGGGCACGCTGAGCAGCGCGGACGAATATCTCGACATGGCCCACACGGCCATGGGTCGCGGCTCCCCGGGCGATGCGCAGCACGCGCTGCAGCTGGGAACCGAGGCGGGTGTGTTTACGGGCGGCAAGTCCGACGAGTCGCAAAAGCTCAAGGCGCAGGCCAACAAGGCCGCGGCCAGCGATCAGACCTCACTCCCCAGGGTCGAGCAGGAAGCGAATGCCGCCGCCGGCGGCCTGGGTAACGCTGGCGCGGGACTCGCCTACCTCGGCTACCAGCAGTACGACAAAGCGGCGGAGCAGCTCTCGAAGGCCCTCAGCAAGGGTGGACTCAAGAACGAAGCCGACGCGCGGCTGAATCTCGGCATTGCGCAACTCAAGGCCGGTCACAAGGATGACGCGGTGAAAACCTTCCAGAGCGTGCACGGATCGCCGGTCATGGAGCGCCTGGCTTCGCTGTGGGTGATTCACGCGAAGCGGACGTAAGTAGCGTCGCGCCGGCGCAGGCCGTGCGTTAAGCAGCTCGGCCCGGCACAACTCACCTCAGTTTCGCAACAAGGAGCATAGCCATGGCAATCAAGGCAGGGGACAAAATGCCCGCGGGCAAGTTCAAGCGCATGACCAAGGAAGGGCCGAAGGACGTCACGACCGCCGAGCTCTTCAGCGGCAAGCGCGTGGTGCTGTTCTCGGTGCCGGGTGCCTTCACCCCGACCTGCGATGCCAAGCACCTGCCGGGCTTTGTGCAGCTTGCGGACCAGATCCTCGCCAAGGGCGTGAACACCATCGCCTGCATGGCGGTGAACGATGTCTTCGTGATGAACGCCTGGGGTAAGGCCTCGGGCGTCGGCGACAAGGTCCTCATGCTCGCCGACGGCAACGGCGAGTACGCCAGGGCACTGGGCCTGGAGCTCGATGGCAAAGCGCACGGGCTCGGTACCCGTGGTCAGCGTTTTGCGGTGGTGGTGAAGGACGGCGTCGCCACCCAGGTGGAGATCGAGGCTCCCGGGCAATTCAAGGTTTCTTCCGCCGAACATATGCTGGCGCTTCTGTAAGAGAGAGCGATCGCGCCGGCCGCACAAAGTGAGCACCTAATGAATTCGCAAGCAGTATTCGCGCCGCCGCTCCTGGTGAGCGCTGCGGTAGCAGGGTTACTGGCCTTGGCCTGCGGGGATGCCCTCGCGCAGGCCAAGAACAGCAAGGCATTGGCCAAGCCGTTGCAGGCGGCGCAGGAGAGCCTCAAGGCGAAGAAGTACCAGGACACGATCGAGAAGCTGCGCGTGGCCGAGGGCACGGCGGGCAAGACCCCTTACGATCAGCACCTCATCAACGAGATGCTCAGCTACGCCTGTGCGCGCACCAGCGACTTCGCCTGCGCCGCCAAGGCAATCGAGGCCGAGCTCACCGACGGCTTCAGTTCCCAGGCGCAGATCCAAAGCGGCGTGCGCGCGCTGGTCGGCATCAGTACCCAGCTCAAGGCCTACGACAAGGCGATCGAGTTCGGCAATCGCGCCATTAAGGAGGGCTTCGCGGATGACTCGACGCGCGTGCTCGTCGGGCAGGCGTATTACCAGAAGGGCGACTACAAGGGCGCGGTGAAGTTTGAGGAGAACCACATCGACTCCGTCGTCAGGGCGGGCCAGGTGCCGAAGCTCGACCTTCTGACCATCACCCGCAGTGCCTGCATCAAGCTCGATGACAAGGCCTGCGAGACGCGCCAGCTCGAACGCCTGGTGACCTACTATCCCAAGGCCGACTATTGGCAGGGCCTGCTGGTTTCACTGGAGCGCCAGGCCACCGGCGACACCAACAAGATGCAGGTCTACCGTCTCATGAATGACGTCGGCGTGCTCACGCACGCAGATGACTTCAGTGAGATGGGCTCGATTGCGATGGACCAGGGCGCGCCGGCTGAGGCGCAGCACGCCCTGGAGAACGGGCTGACGAAGGGCGTGTTCGCGAACGACGCCCATGCGCTCGCGCGCGCGCAACGCGCGCTCGAGAGCGCGAAGAAAAAGGCTGCCGCCGACCAGGCCAACCTGGCCACCGCGGAGAAGGCCGCCGATGCCGCCACCGACGGCCAGGCGGCGGCCAGCGTCGGGCAGGCGTACTTCGGTTACCAGCAGTACGACAAGGCCGTCGCCGAGTTATCCAAGGCGCTCACCAAGGGTGGGCTCAAGAACGCCGCCGATACGCGGCTGCTGCTGGGCACCGCGCAGCTGAAGGCGGGTCACAAGGATGATGCCGTGAAGACCTTCAGGCAGGTCAAGGGCGATCCGACGCTCGAGCGCGTGGCCAACCTGTGGGTGCTGCACGCACGGCAGGCGTAACGGCCGTCCGGCCACTTTCGGCCAATTAATCAGATCAGCCGCTCGATCTCCGGGATGATCTGGAACAGGTCGCCCACGAGCCCGATATCCGCGACCTCGAAAATCGGCGCCTCACCGTCCTTGTTGATGGCGACGATCGTGCGCGCGTCCTTGATCCCGGTCAGATGCTGGATCGCGCCCGAGATTCCGATGGCGATATACAGTTCCGGCGCGATGATCTTGCCGGTCTGTCCCACCTGCATCTCGTTGGGCGCGTAACCGGCATCCACCGCGGCGCGTGAGGCGCCGACCGCCGCCCCGAGCTTGTCAGCGAGCGCGTACAGGATCTTGAACCCTTCCGCGCTACCGAGCGCCCGGCCCCCGGAAATCACCCGTGCCGCGCTCTGCAGGTCCGGGCGGTCGCTGCGACCGGCCGATACCGACACGAAGCGGGTGTGCCGCGGCAGCTCCACGTTCACCGCCGCCTTCTCGATCGGGGCCGGCGCCCCCGGCAAGGCGGCGGCGAAGGAGGCGGTGCGCACGGTGCCGACGAGCTTCAGCCCCGCCTGCACCTCGACGGTGAGAATCGCGTTGCCCGCATAGATCGGCCGCCGGAACCGCGTCGGGCTCTCCACGGCCATGATGTCGCTCACCTGCGGGGCATCGAGGAGCCCCGCGACGCGCGCCATGAGGTCCTTGCCGAAGGTGGTCGAAGGCCCGAATACGTGGGAGTAGGGGGCCGCAAGGGCCGCGATCTGCGGCGCCAGGACCGCGGCGAGTGCCGGCTCGTTGGCCGGATTCTCGAGTGTGAGCACGTGGCTCACACCGGCGAGTTGCGCTACCTGGCCGGCCACGGCCGCCGCGTTCACCGCGCACACCACGACGCTGATGTCCGCGCCATCGATGGCACTGGCGCAGGTTACGCACTTCGCGATGCTCGCGTTGAGCCTGGCGCCATCGTGTTCGGCGACGATGAGGATCCTGGGTGTCACAACAGTCCCTTCTGCTTCAGCGCCGCGACCAGCTCGGCGGCATCCTTGACCAGCACGCCTTTTTGTCTTTGCGCCGGCGGCGACCAGCTCACGGACTTCAGCTGCACCCGCGGCTCCACACCCAGGGCGCCCAGGGTCAGGGTGTCGAGCGGCTTTTTCTTCGCCTTCATGATGTCCGGAAGTTTCACGTAGCGCGGCTCGTTCAGACGCAGGTCGGTCGTGATCACAGCCGGCAGGTCGATGTCGAGGGTTTCCAGTCCCGCGTCCACTTCGCGGGTCACGCGCGCCGTACCCTCATGCAACTCGAGCTTCGAGGCGTAGGTCGCCTGCGGCCGCTTCCACAGTGCCGCCAGCAGCTGGCCCGTCTGACCGTTGTCGTCATCGATCGCCTGCTTGCCGAGAATCACCAGCAGCGGCTGCTCGCGCTCGACGAGCTTCAGCAGTACGCGCGCGGTGACGAGTGGCTCGACGACCCCGTCCGCCACGACGTGCAGCGCCCGATCCGCGCCCATGGCGAGCGCGGTGCGCAGTTGCTGCTGGCAGTCCGCCGGCCCGACGGTGACCACCACCACTTCGGCCGCCCCGCCGCGTTCCTTGATGCGCAGGGCCTCCTCGAGGGCGATCTCGTCGAAGGGGTTGATGCTCATCTTAACCCCATCGGTGACCACGCCAGTGCCATCGGGTTTGACCCGGATGCGCACGTTGTAGTCCACCACCCGCTTGATGCCCACCAGAATGCGTTTCATAGGGTTTGCAGTATAGCGGCTCAGCCTGCGGGCGGTGCTCGCGGTGAAGGCGTTGACGCCGCACGCGCGCCTTACCTAAAGTCGCGCATGCTGCGCTACGCGCTCCGCCGCATCGGCGGACTCATCCCGACACTGCTCGTCATCATCAGCGTTTCGTTCTGTATCGTGCGGCTCGCGCCGGGCGGACCGTTTGACCAGGAGCAGACGCTCAGCCCCGCGGTGCGTGCCAACCTCGATCGCCTCTACGGTCTGGACCAGCCGCTCAGCGCCCAGTACGGGCGCTACCTGCGTGGGCTGCTGCACGGGGATTTCGGCCCTTCCTTAAGTCAGCGCGATTTCACCGTCACCGAACTCATCGCCCAGGGTCTGCCGGTGAGCGTGACGGTGGGCCTGCTGGCGATCCTGCTCGCGCTCCTCATCGGCATTCCGGCGGGCATCGGCGCCGCGACCTGGCGCAATCGGGGCGCCGACCACAGTCTCACCGCGCTCGCAGCGCTGGCGGTGGCACTGCCGAGCTTCGTGACCGGGCCGCTGTTCGCGCTCGTGTTCGCGCTCAGCCTGCACTGGCTGCCGGTTGCCGGCTGGGAGCGCGGCGCACCGCGCTACCTCGTGCTGCCAGTACTGACGCTGGCCCTGCCGGTGGCGGCGCATGTGGCGCGCCTGACGCGCGGCAGCCTCCTCGAGGTGCTGCGCAGTCCCTGGATCCGCAGCGCGCGGGCGCGCGGACTCGGTGGCGCGCGCGTGTTGTGGCGCCACGCGCTGCGGCCGGCGCTGCTGCCGGCGGTGAGTTATCTCGGACCCGCCCTGGCCTACGTGGTCACCGGCTCCCTGGTCGTCGAAACGGTCTTCGGCCTGCCCGGCACCGGGCGCTACCTCGTGCAGGGCGCGATCGATCGGGACTATCCGCTCGTCATGGGCATGATCGTGGTCTACGGTGCCCTGCTGCTGCTGTTCAATCTGCTCGCCGACCTGCTCTACGGGTGGCTTGATCCGCGCGTGCGCCATGACTGAAGCGCTGGCGGCTGCGCGCGGCGGCCTGTGGCGGGAGGCGGGCCGGCGTCTGGCGGCAAATGCCGCCACACGCCTCGCGCTGGCGGTGCTCGCCCTGTTGGCGCTGCTGGCGCTGATCGGGCCGCTGTTCAGTCCGTGGAGCTTCGATCAACTCGACTGGCAGCACCTGGCGCTGCCTCCCGGACGCATCGCGGCGCATTGGTTCGGCACCGACCGCCTCGGGCGTGACCTCTTCGTGCGCACGCTCTACGGGGTGCGGCTGTCGCTGCTCATCAGCGTTCTCGCCAGCCTCGTGAGTCTCGTGATCGGCGTCGCCTGGGGCGCGGTGGCGGGGTTTGCCGGCGGACGCACCGATGAGTGGATGATGCGCTTTGTCGACGTGTTGTATTCACTGCCGTACCTGTTCATCGTCATCATCCTCACCACGCTGTTCCGGCGCGGCAGCATCACCGTGCTGCTCATCGCGATCGGGGCGGTGGGCTGGCTCACGACGGCGCGCATCGTGCGCGGGCAGACCCTGGCGCTGAAGCGGCGCGAGTTCATCGAGGCGGCGCGCGCCTTGGGGTTGTCGCCCGCCGGCATACTCGTGCATCACATCGCGCCGAACCTGCTGGGTCCGGTGGCGGTGTACGCCACGCTCACCATCCCGCAGATGATCATCTTCGAGAGCTTCCTGAGCTTCCTGGGCCTGGGTGTGCAGGAGCCGCACGCGAGCCTCGGCAATCTGATCAATGTCGGCGCACAGGAAATGCAGTCCGCGCCGTGGATGCTGCTCGTGCCGGCGACCCTGCTCGTGCTGCTGCTGATCTGCCTGAATCTACTCGGCGATGGTCTGCGCGATGCGCTCGACCCCCATGAGCGCTGAGGCCGCCACGGCGGGCGCGGCGGAGGTCCTGCGTCTGGCGGGGCTCTCGGTCTCGTTCACAACGCCGGGCGCAGCGGTGCGTGCGGCCGAGGACGTGAGCCTCAGTGTCGCTCGCGGGGAGTGCCTGGGGGTGGTCGGTGAGTCCGGCGCGGGCAAGAGTGTGTCGTTCCTCGCGCTCCTCGGACTCCTGCCGCCGAACGCCCGCATTGCAGGCAGCGCGCAGTTTTGTGGCACGCAGCTTTTGGGCAGCACCCCGCGCGCCCTGGATCAGGTACGCGGCGCCGCCATTGGCATGGTGTTCCAGGATCCGATGACCTCACTCACACCGCACCTGCGGGTCGGGGAGCAGATCGCTGAAGTTGTGGTACGCCATCGCGGGGTGTCCTGGGCCGTGGCACGCGCCCGCGCCCTGCAGCTGCTCACGCGCGTGCAGGTGACGGACCCGGCGCGGCGCCTGCGGCAGTATCCGCATGAGCTCTCCGGCGGCATGCGCCAGCGCGTCATGATCGCCATCGCGCTCGCCTGCGAGCCGCGGCTGCTCATCGCGGACGAGCCGACGACTTCGCTGGATGTCACCATCCAGGCGCAGATCCTGGCGCTGCTGGCGCAACTGAAGCGCGAGCAGGGGATGGCGATGGTGCTGATCACGCATGATCTGGGGGCGGTCGCGGGTGTGGCAGATCGGGTTGCGGTCATGCGGAGCGGCCGCATAATTGAAACCGGTCCGGTGGCTGCGATCCTGAAGTCGCCGCGCGATCCTTACACCCAGGCACTGGTCGAAAGCGCCCCGCGGCTCGAGCCGCAACCGGCGGCGCCAGCGCGGCTGCGAGGCGCGCCGCGCCCTGCGGACGCGGCGCTCGCGCTCACCGAGGTGAGCGTGGAATTTCCGGTGGCCGGGCGCTGGTTCGGCAGGGCAGGGCGTCTGTGCGCTCTTGAGCGCATAACCTTTGAACTGCAGGCGGGCGAATCCCTGGGGGTGGTGGGAGAGTCTGGCTGCGGTAAATCAACCCTGGCGCGCGCCGCGCTGCAGCTGCTGAAGCCAACTTCCGGGCGCGTGGTGTGGATGGGCGCGGCGCTGGCGCAGTTGCCGCACCGCGAGCTGCGGGCGCTACGCCAGGATCTGCAGATCATTTTCCAGGATCCGCTCGGCAGCCTCGATCCGCGCCTGAAGGTCGGGGAGATAGTCGCGGAGCCGCTGCGGGTGCACGCGCGCGAACTCACGGCAGCGGCGCGTGCCAGCGAGGCCGCCGCGGCGCTGCTGCGCGTGGGTCTGCCGGCGCGACTGACGGACCGCTATCCGCATGAGCTCAGCGGCGGGGAATGCCAGCGCGTCGGCATTGCGCGCGCGATGATCCTCAAGCCGCGCCTGCTGGTGTGCGATGAGCCGGTGAGCGCACTTGACACGCCCACCCAGCAACAGATCGTTGGACTGCTCAGCCGTCTCAAGCGCGAGTCAGGCCTGTCGCTGGTGTTCGTCAGTCACAATCTTGCCCTGGTGCAGCGTCTGTGTGACCGCGTGCTGGTGCTGTATCTCGGGCGCATGATGGAGCTCGCGCCGTCGTCGGCCCTCTACGCCCGGCCGCTGCATCCCTACACCCGCGAGCTGCTCGCCGCCGTGCCCATCCCCGACCCCGCACTGCAACCGGCGCGCCTCACCCGGGTGCTTGCCGGGGAGCCGCCGTCGCCGCTCACCCCGCCCAGCGGCTGCGTCTACCGCACGCGCTGTCCGCACGCGCTCCCCCGGTGCGCGGCGCAGGCGCCGGCGTGGGAGCTGGCGGAAGACGCCCATGGCGTGGCCTGTCACCGCTGGCGCGAGCTTTAGCGATCGGGCTGCTATCCTTCGTGGCATGAAGACCGCGGACAGCGTTCGCCCGAGTGACGGGCTGAAGCAGGTGCGTTACGAGATCCGTGGGCGCCTGGCGCGGCGTGCCCACGAGCTCGAGCGCCAGGGCTACGAAATCGTATCGCTGAACATTGGCAACCCGCGGGCCTTCGGCCTGCGCACGCCCGAGACCATGCGGCTCGCCATGATCGAGAACCTCGCCGAGGCGGAAGGCTACTGCCACCAGAAGGGCATCTTTCCGGCGCGCGAGGCGGTGGTCATGCAGCAGCAGGCCCGCGGCGTCAGCGGCGTCACGGCCGAGGAAGTGTTCATCGGCAACGGGGTGAGCGAGCTCATCGACCTGGTGCTGCGGGCGCTCCTCAATGACGGCGACGAAGTGCTGGTGCCGAGTCCGGACTACCCGCTGTGGACGGCGGCCGTCACGCTCAATCGCGGCCGCGCAGTGCACTATCCGTGTCGCCCCGAGAACGGCTTCGTGCCGGATGCGGAGGAGGTGGCGCGGCTGGTGACGCCGCGTACCCGCGCCATTGTCATCATCAATCCCAACAATCCAACCGGGGCGGTGTATCCGCGCACGGTGCTTACGGGGCTGGCGCAGCTGGCGCAGGCGCGCGGGCTGGTCGTATTCAGCGACGAGATCTACGACCAGATGACTTATGACGGCACGGAATTCGTGCCCATGGCGACGCTCGTGCACGACACCCTGTGTGCGACCTTGTCGGGACTTTCGAAGGTCTACCGCGCCTGTGGCTACCGCGTCGGCTGGGTGGCGTTCTCCGGGCGCACGCACGCCGCCACTGAATACCTGAGCGCGCTCGAGCTGCTGACCTCGTTGCGCCTGTGCAGCAACGTGATGGCGCAGTGGGCCGTGCAGACCGCGCTCGGCGGCCACCAGAGTATTCTCGAGCTGGTGGCGCCGGGGGGCCGACTGCACGACTCGCGCGCGGCGATTCTCCAGTCGACCGCGCATAGCCGCTACCTGCGGCTGGCCCCGCCCGGAGGCGCGATGTACGCCTTTGTCGGCGTCGACACGCAGCAGCTGCCGGATTTTGACGACCAGCAGTTCGCCCTTGACCTGCTCGAGCAGAAACACGTCCTGGTCGCGCCCGGGGTAAGTTTCAACGTCCCGTATCGCAATCACTTCCGGGTCACCAACCTGCCGTATGCCGCGACCCTGAAGGACGTGTTCAGCCGGATCGAGGAGCTGCTCGAGGTGTATGCGGCCCAGCCGCGCGCTGCGGGGAATGTCGTGAGCGTGGCGTCCCGCCTAAAGTTATTTCCCTAAAGTATCCGTAACAGCCTGCTTTGTTTAGGCTTAAATCCGACGTAACCGACCTGCTGCAGCGGGGCGGCACGCTCATCGTGCCCACCCGGGAGCGTGCGCACGCGGTGCGACTGGCGCAGTCCGCTGCTAGGCTCGCCGGGGGCGAGCAGGTGTGGGCAAGTGCGGATGTGCTGGCAGCAGCGAGCTGGCTGCGCCGTGAAGCCCAGCGCATTGCGGCGCAGGACTCCCCGGCGAGCGGCCCGAGGGTGCTCAGCGGCGCCGAAGAGTGGTTCCTGTGGCGGCAGAGCGCCGCGGACATCACGGCGGGCCTGCCACTCCTGAATGGCGCGACGCTCGGGGACTCCCTGCAGCGCGCCAGCAGGCTCGCGTATGACTACCGCATAGAACTACAGCGCGGCGCCGCGCCCGGCAGCGAGGCGCAATTGCTCTTCAGGGCCCGGCAGGTGTTTGCTGAGCGTTGCCAGGGGCTCGGGGCGGTGAGCGCCGACGCCTTGCTCGCAGGTACGCAGCACGCGGACGCTGGCAGCCAGTCCGCCATCGCCGTGCGTGGCTTTGATGCGCTCTCGCCGCGGCTGGCAGCCCTGGTCGGGGTGCGCGGTGCGCCCGATGATCGCCCCGAGCCTGTGCCTGAGCTCATGTTGTGCGCCGATGAGCGTGAAGAGCTGGAGCGCATCGCCGGCTGGTGCCGCGAGCAGGTGCTGCGGCAAGCCGATGCGAGGCTGCTCATCATGTTGCCCGGAGCGCCGGGCGCCCGCGAGCGCCTCGCGGCACTCATCCGCCAGGCGCTCGACCCGCGCAGCCTGCTCGCCGCGACGCCCGGATCGCAGGCGCTGGTCGGCACGGAAGCCGGCCAGCCGCTGAGCGAGGTGCCGCTCATCGCGCATGCCCTGACGAGCCTTGAGCTGCTCGGCGGTGGCGAGCTGGATGGCGCGCGCCTGAGCGCGTGGCTGCGCGCGCCGTACTGGAGCTCGCCGACCGCGGCGGCCAGGGCGCGGCTTGATCTTAAGTTGCGCGACGGCAAGCTCGTTACGGCACGCCTGCGGGAGCTGCTGGGTGCACTGGGCCTCATGAAGGCGGATCTGCAACCCGCCGCGCGCGAATGCGACGCTCACCTCACGCGTGCGGCGCGTGCCCTCGGTGCCGGCGGCGCGCGCCTCGCGCCACGCACCTGGTCGGAGCGCTGCCGCGCGGCCCTCGAGGCAACGGGGTGGCCCGGGCCGCTCACCGCGGATGGTCCGGCGCGGGAGATCCTGATGCGCTGGCATGAACTGCTCGAGGAATTCGGCGAACTCTCGGGCAGCAGCGGGCCTCTCTCCTGCGGGGAAGCGCTGCGGCTCCTGGAGGCGCGCGCGGCGCGCAGTCCTTTGCGTGCCGCGGATGAGGATGTCACGGTAACGATCTCGGCGGTGCTGGCCGACCCGATCGTGCGTTACGACGGCATCTGGGTCGCGCAACTGCACGCGGACGTTTTTCCGCAGGCCGTGGCGCCTGATCCCTTCCTGCCGATCGCCGCACAGCGCGCGGCAGGAGTGCCGGCCGCGAGCGCGAGCGGGCGCCTCGCGCAGGCGCGCACCTGGCTGCGTGCCTGGCACGCGGGCGCCGATGAACTGGTGCTCTCGGCGCCCCGGCATGCCGGGGACATGGAGCTGCTGGCGAGCCCGCTGCTTAAGGCAGCGCCGCTGCCCCCGCGCAGCGCCGCGGTGCAGTGGCTGCCCGCCACCCTGCACCGCGCGGGCGCTCTCGAGGCGCTCGAGGACAGCACCGGAATTCCCTGGAACGCCGCCACGCCCCTGCCGCGCGGCACGCGCGCGCTCGACCTGCAGAACACCTGCCCATTTCGCGCCTACGCGGAACTGCGGCTCGGGAGCCTGCGGCCGGAGATTCCGGAACCGGGAATTCCCGCCCTCGACCGCGGCACGCTGCTGCACGCGGCGCTGGAGAAACTCTGGGGCGAGCTGCGCGATTCGGCTGCGCTCGCAGCGCTCAGCGCGGCAGCGCTCGAGAGGCTCATCACCGACAGCGTCGAGGGGGCGGCGCTGGCGCTGCTGGCGCGCGCCACGAGCAACCGCCGCCGCCGCCAGGCGCAGCAAGGTCAGCTGGACATGTTCGCCGCCATGCCGAAGGCGCTGGCGCGCGAGTGTGAGCGCGCGGCGCGTCTGATTCGCGATCTGTGTCAGCTGGATCGCCAACGCTCGCCGTTCCGGGTCGAGAGCACCGAGCGCGCGGCGGAGCTGGTGCTCGCCGGCGCCAGGGTTGCCATGCGTATCGATCGCGTCGACCTGCTCGCCACCGGCGGCCGCGCGGTCCTGGACTACAAGACCGGCAGCCACGCGAGCGGACACTGGTACGACGAGCGACCGACCTATCCGCAGTTGCTCGCCTATCTCACCGCGCTCGGCGAGGAGGTGACGGCGCTGGCGACCGTGTGGGTCAGCGCACGCACGCTGCGCTTTGACGGCGTGGCGCGCGACAGCGGACTGTTGCCGGGCGTAAGGGCCGCACACGCTGCGGCCGGTGCCGCGCCCGCTGACGCCTGGCGGGCACAGCGGCAGGCCTGGCGTGCGGTTCTCGAGCGGCTGATCCACGGCTTTCTCGGCGCGGACGCGACCGTCGACCCGAAGCCGGGCGCCTGCAGGCACTGCCACGTCATCAACATCTGCCGGATCGCCGAGCGCGAGGACGCGGATGCGGGCGGGGAGGGAGCTGATGAGTGAGGCACTGTTGCGCGCGGACCTCGCGGCACGCGCCGGCGCGCTCGATCCGTCGCGCTCGATCCTGCTGCAGGCGCCGGCCGGCTCCGGCAAGACTGCGGTGCTGACGCAACGCTTTTTGCGCCTGTTGTGCACGGTGGATGATCCGCAGGCGATTCTCGCCATCACCTTCACCCGCAAGGCGGCAGCGCAGATGCGCGAGCGGGTGCTGCGCGCCCTGCGCCTGGACGTCCCCGACACCGACCCGTGCGCGAAGGAGCTGCGGGAACTGGCCGCCAACGCGCGGCGTCATGCCGCCGCGCGCGACTGGAAGCTGTTGGATGATCCCGGGGCGCTGCGCATCCAGACCATCGACTCGTTCGACTATTGGCTCGCCAGCCAACTGCCGGTGGCGGCGCGCGCCGGCGGCACGCTGCGCGTGATGGAAGCGGCCGGGGAGCTGTACCGGCGTGCCGCGCGCCGCACCCTCGTGGACGGCGAGGCCGACGCACAACTCGCCGAGGACATCGACCTCCTGTTCGCGCGCTTTGACAACAACTGGAACCTCCTCGAGCGGCTGCTCGCCCAGATGCTGAAGCAACGCGGCCACTGGTTGCACTACGTCGTCGATCACGAGCCGCGGGTGCTGTGCGAGCGCATCAACGCCAGCCTCGCGGCCATTATCGCCGCCCGTCTCGAGGCAGCCCACCGCCTCGTGCCCCGCGCACTCGCCATGCGCGCCGCCACGCTCCCCGGCGTGGGGGTGCTGGACGCCGAGCCACGGCATCTGCCCGCCTGGCAGCGTCTTGGGCGCCTCGCGCTGACCGAACGCGGTTGGCGCCAGATCCTGAGCGCGCGGCATCTCGGAGCGGGCTATGAGACGGCAGCGGCGCGCGCGGCGCTGCGCAGCTGCATCGAGCTGCTCGCCGGGATCGGAGGCCTGGAGGCGGCGTTGCGCGAGGTAAGAGCCCTGCCGCCGCCGCAGTTGAGCACCACCGAGGAGGGTGCGATTGCGGCGCTGTCGCGCGTGCTCGCGCGCGCCGCCGCGGAACTGCAGGTCGAGTTCGCGGCCAGCGGCTGGGTCGACTACACATACATCGCCGGCGCCGCGCGCGCCGCGCTGAGCGCAGCGTCCGAGCCCACGGACCTTGCATTGCGTACCGGGTTGTCGCTGCGTCACATCCTGGTGGATGAATTCCAGGACACCTCCCTCGGACAGTTCCAGCTGCTCGAAAAGCTCACGGCCGGATGGGAAGCGGGGGACGGCCGCACGTTGTTTGTGGTCGGCGACCCGATGCAATCGATCTATCGCTTTCGCGATGCGGAGGTCGGACTGTTCATCGCCGCGCGCGAGCACGGCATCGGCCAGGTGCGCCTGGCGCCACTGCGCCTGGCGCGTAATTTTCGCGCCACGCCGGCGCTCGTCGACTGGACCAACACGGTTTTCGCACGCCTCCTCGCCGGCGCCGACGACCTGCGCTCCGGAGCGGTGACATTCGCGGCGAGCGTGGCCGCGCGCGCCCCGCCGGACGCACCCGGCGTGGTGGGCGGCGCAGCAGCGGGTGCGCAACTGCGGCTGTTTCCGGGCGACCCGCGCGCGGAGGCCGAGAGCGTGGCGAACGAGATCGCGCGCCTGAAGAGCGCCGACCCGCATGCCGAGGTGGCGGTGCTGGTCGCGGTCCGTGCGCACGCCCAATCAATCGTGAGTGCACTCAGGGCCCGCGGGCTCGAAGCGCTCGGGGTGGACCTGGTGCCGCTCGCCGAGCGACCGATCGTGCGCGACCTGGTGCAGCTTGGCTGTGCCCTGCACGATCTGGCTGATCGCAGTGCCTGGCTTGCGGTGTTGCGCGCGCCCTGGTGCGGGGCCCGGCTGGCCACTCTGACCGCGCTTTCAGGACCGAAGGATCCGCAGCTCGTCTGGGAGGCGCTTTTCGATCCGGCGAAACTGGCGCAGTGCCTTGCCGATGACCGCCCGCGCCTGTTGCGCGTGCGCGAGGTGTTGGGCGAGGCGCTCGAGCGCCGCGATGCCCAGACACCCGCGGACTGGCTGGAGGCGACCTGGGCCCGGCTCGGCGCCCCCGATGCCTACGGTGAGCAGGATCTGGAGGACGCGCACGCGTTCTTCAGCGCGCTGGCGGCGCGCTCGGCGGCGTTGGCATGGCAGGGACCGGCCGACTTCCCGGCGCTGCTCGCCGAGCTCTACAGCAGCGCGCGCGTCGCACAGCCGAATCCGGTGCAGATCATGACCATCCACCGCGCCAAGGGACTCGAATTCGATCACGTGTTCGTACCGGCTCTCGAGCGCGTGCCTGACGCCGGCGAGGGCGCGCTGCTCGAGTGGATCGATCTGCCGCGGGGTGCGCAGGACAGCGATCTTCTGATGGTGGTGGCACCGGCCACGGACGAGAAACGCGTCCGGCGCGAGCCGCTGAGCGCCCTGATTCGCTCGCTGCAAAAAGTCCGCTCGGCCCACGAGCACGCGCGCCTCATGTACGTAGCCGCGACGCGCGCGCGCGAGACGCTGCACCTTTCGGCGGCACCGCAGCCCCGCAAGGACGGCAGCATCAGCCCTGACCGGCGCAGCCTTCTCGCCCGCGTGTGGCCAGCGTTGAGTGACTCGTTTGAGGTGGCCGCCGCGCCCGCAGCGCCTCCCCCGCGGGCGGCGGCGTTGCTGCTGCGCCGCCTGGGGCGTGACTGGACTCCCCCGCTGCTGCCCGCGGCACCCGCACTCACGCACCTGCCGCTGCCGCGCGCCCCGCTCGAACCGCAGGAATTCAGCTGGGTCGGTGAGACGCAGCGCCACATCGGCACCATCGTGCACGCCTGGCTCGCGCGCGCCGCGCAGTCCAATGCGCTCCCCACAGCCGCGGAGATTGACGCGCAACGTGCGGCGCTCGAAGGCGAGCTGCGCCGCCAGGGCGTCGCCCTCGCCGAGCGCGCCGCAGCCGCAGCCGTCATCGCCGCGGCGCTGCAGCGTACGTTCACGGATGAACGCGGCAGATGGATTCTTGCCGCGCATCGGGACGCGCGCAGTGAACTGCCGCTGACGGGCCTGAGCGAGGGCCGCCTGCGCAGCGTCGTGATCGATCGGACCTTCGTCGATGCGAGCGGCACGCGCTGGGTGATCGACTACAAGACCAGCCGCCACGAAGGCGGCGGGCTCGAGGAGTTTCTCGCGCAGGAGATGCAGCGCTACGAGACGCAGCTGCGCACCTATGCGGCGCTGGCGCGGGCGCTGGGACCTGAGCCGGTGCGGGCGGCGTTGTATTTTCCGCTGCTCGGCGTGCTGCGCGAACTTACAGGGTCCCGCTGATCCCAAAGGGCCGGCGGCCGAGTGCGTCGGGGGAACCGAGGAAGCGGATGTTGTTGATGAGCGCCGGCGGCGCCCCGGGGCGGGCGGTGACCTCGCCCTGCAGATCAAATCCCGGCTGGCGTGTCAGGCGCATGGTGCCTTCGACCGCCAGCGGCCCGTCGAGGTCGTGGAGCTTGCCGACCGGTTCGCCGCTCGGCGCCGCGGGAAACTCGATCACGTAGCTGCCGAGCGCGGTCGCCTCGCCGCTGTGATCCTCCAGGTCATGGACTTCGATGCGGCCCTGCAGCTGGGTGATGACGCCGTGCTCCATGCGCGCCAGCGGCAAATCAAAATGCGCCCGGCCGCTTAAGCTCGCCGGCAGCCCGGGGATGAGGGAGGGATCAAGCGGCACATCGCCCACGAGGTTGCGCGCGGTGAGGCGCCCGCCGAAGGACAGCGCCACATCGGCGCTCGCCTGCGCGGCGCCGTGCACCGCGGTGGCGTGCGCGGCGAGCTCCCCGAAACCTAAGCGCAGCGGATGCAGCTCCCAGCTGACATCGCCTATCGGGTTGTGGGCGATGGTCATGGCGCCGCACGACCCGCTCCACAGCGAGCCCTCGACGCTGGCGCACAGTGCGTTCGCGCCGCTCGTCGGGATCACCCAGCTGGCGGGCATGCGCGCCACCAGCACCACCGCAAACACGGCCGCCGCAGCCACCGCCAGCCAGGCACCGCGCTTCACTTCAGCCCGAGCGCAGTACGACCGCCGCGTTCACCAGCCCGGGTGCGCCGGCGCCATCAATCGTGGCTGAATCCACCACCACGCCGTTCTGCTGCGCGAGCCGGGCGAGCCACGCAACCAGCATGTCAAACGGCGCCTTCTGCAGGCGTACCGAGAGGCTGCCGCCGGTGCCCGGCTCGCTGCCGGTGAGGGAGCCTGCGAGTCCGGACTCGCGCGCCGAGCGATCGACAATGACCAGCAGCGATTCACCGCTGTCCGAGGGCGGCGCCGGCGCCGTCGCCAGCTCCGGCGCCACGCCCTGCATCCAGGTGAGATCCGCGCGCTTTTTCGCCACGCGCAGCTGCGCGCTCGTGACGCTGTGGTCGAGCGGAATGAGGACCGCCACGATGAGCAGCACCACGATGAGCGCGGCGCCACCCAGCACCAGGCGCTGCTGGCGCAGCGGCAGGGCCGAAAACCCTTCGAATGACAGGGAGCTAAGGTCGGTTTTCATGCGCTTCCTAAGTGCCCCCGGCGCGCATCTGGATGCGCCCCTCGTAGGCGCTGCCTGCGTTGCTGCCGCCGGTGAGCTTCGCCTGCCAGCCGTTGTTGTGCAGCGTCTGGCTCACGTGATCAAGGCTCGCCGCGTCGCGCACCGAGAGTTTCAGCTCCAGCGTGCCGTCGCGAAAGGTGAGTGCCTGTACGCTCGTGCCCGGCGCCGCATCGCGCGCCTGTGCCAGCGCCTGCAGCGCCGCCAGCAGTCCCTGGCCGGCGCCGCGCGTACTCGACAGGCGTTGTTCCATGCGATGACGGGCGTCGCTGGTGCTCTGCACGCCGGGCATGGCCGTGTGGAAGGTATCGCGGATGGAGGCATCGACCTGATGCTCCCGGTCGTGCAGCACGTGCAGCTGCCACACCTTGCCGATGACGTGCAGGCCGACGAGAGCCGCCAGCAGCATGGCCGCGACCCGCCAGGCGCGCAGCCCGGCAGCCTGTGTGCTGGTGGGCTCATAGGCGCCCTGCAGGAGGTTGATCGGGCTCACCGACGACAACTGCTGTGCGAAGAGTGCCAGCGGCCCGCCCGTCAGCAGCTGCACCTTGATGCCGTCGAAGCGCGCGCGCGCCGCCTCGACCTGTGCGGCATGCTGCTGCCACTCCGCGGCCCCGGTGTACAGGATGAGTCCGCGTCCGCCGCCGTCCGCACCCGCCTGCGCGATCTCCAGCGCCTCACCAAGTGCCGCCGCCGGCAGTGTTACCGGCGTGCCGCCGGGGGGCCGCACGACCACGGCGTCTTCCTCGAGCAGCGCCACCGCCTGGCCAGGATTTTCCGGCAGCAGATCGCTGTCGGCGTAGATTGCGGACGGCTCCAGTCCCGCCGCGCGCAGCGTCGCGAGCCATTCCTGCAACAGCGCGCGTGCCACCACGGCAACCGGCGCGCGCGGGGAATCCCCGGCGCGCTTGCCGATGGCAAAGTGCAGCTCCTCGATGTCGGCGGCCAGCTGTTCCTCGAGCGCGTAGGGCACGAGCTGCGCCAGGCGCGCGCCGGCCTTCACCGGCACCTCCGGCTCGGTCAGCAGCACATCCGCGCCGGGCACGAGCAGGCACACCCGCCGGCCAGCCGCGCGCGGCGCGGCGAGCGACAGCGGACCTTCCTGCGGCAGGCCCACCTGCGCACCGCGGCTGTCGGCGATCAGCCACGACGCGTTGCCTCCCGGCACGCGGCTTAGGCGAATGAGCAACCAGTCAGCCATGGGCGAGGCTCGTCATGTGTTAGTCCGCGGTGAAGCTGCGCAGGATCGGCCGCACGGCGCCGGCGTTCTGCCCATCCTGATAAAGAAGACTGTACAAGTTGAATTCGGTGCTGCCAATAGAAATGAAACTCGTCAGCCGGAAGTAGTGCGAGTTGACCTGGATCTCACTTTGCACCTTGTTCCAGGCCGCGGGGTCGCGGCCGAAGGCCGCCTGGTAGTCGGCCTTTTTGGGGAAACAACCGGGTGCCGCCTCGCGGTTGCGCGCCAGCGCCTGCCCTTGCGGGTCGGCGAACTCCTGGTGCCCGAGGAAGGCATCGAGCACCACTCCCGAGGCGGTGCAGATGTTGAGGTACTGCCGCGGCGGGAGTGCCGCGACATACGGTGCGAGCAGCACATAGCGGTCGTGGCCGAAGCCCGGCAACGCCAGCAGTTCGCTGGCGCTGGTGATGTAGCGCAGCGGTGCGCGGTACGGGGGGTTCTGTCCCATGTAGACGCTGTCCTTGGCGCCATCGGGAATGGAGGGCGTGGGGTTGTGGCTGATCCAGTCGAGCGTGTAGCCCGCCCACTTGGGCTCCAGTCCCAGCATCGTCAGCAACTGCTGAAAGGCGAGCAGCTGCGTCGGATCGGCGCTGCCGTCCGCATTCACCAGATTGTTGAGATTGAAGCGCCCCTGCAGATCCTCGAGCGACGCCTCGAGCATGACGCCCGGCACGACCTCGATCGGGCCCAACGGCTTTGCCCAGCCCTGGTTGGCGTAGGTGTACGGCCCTCCCTGCGGCGGCTGCTGGGCCGACAGACGCCACACCTCGCGCAGGCCGAAGGCGGCGAGCGCCTCGGCGCCTTGCTGTACCAACAGCGCCTCATCGAATGCGAAGGTGGACGCCCCGCGTCTGGCGGTCATGGCGTTCTCGTAGGCGATGGCCGCCGCGAGCATGGTGCCGAGCGCCACCAGCAGGATTGCCACCAGCAACGCGATGCCGCGCTGTGCCGCGCGCGGCGCGCGCGGACGTTGTCGCTGCGTGCGCGGAGCCGCGCTCATCCGGCGATCTCGATGACGCGCGTGATCGTGCCCCAGTCCTCGGTGTCGAGGGTGACTTCCACGGCGATGGGACGCTCGCGCAGGATGATCTCCTGGGCGATGGCACCGGCGACCGTCGCGGGCGGCCACTGGTCCTGCCATTGTCGATTCACGTTCATGTAGCGAATGCTGAAGGCCTTGACGTGCTCGAGCAGATCGCGCTTCACGGTGGTGCTCGCGAGCGTCGGGTCCAGCACCGTCCAGTACTCGCGCTTGAGTGTGCCGTCCTCGAGCAGGTACGCAACGCGCTGCAGGCCGGTACGCTGCGCACCGGCGGGATTTGCCCAGCCGCCGCGGGTGAGGGCGACCACCGGTTGCGTCCCCGGGGTGCCGGACTGCAAGGCCGGCTGCGCGGGATCATCGCCGATCGCCTGGCGCACGGGGCGGGGTGTGAGTTGCACGAAGTCCTGCTCGAGCAGCCGCACGGCGGTCTGCAGTCCCAGCAGCCGCGCCTGCTGGTCCTTGAGCGTCTCGTGACTCTTCAGGCCCTGGGTCAAGGCGCCGTAACCCATGGCGAACATGATGGCGGCGATGAACAGCGCCACCATCAGTTCGATCAGCGTAAAGCCGCGAACGCGCGCGCTCACTTTGCTGGTCCCCCTGCTGCAGGGGGGTTCTGGGGGTTCTGGGGGTTCTGGCCGGTGTTCGCGCCGGGTCCGGGCATGAGCCCCTGCGAGCCCCAGTCAGGTGAACCTGCGACCGGGCCGGCGACCGCGTCACCATAAATGCCGCTCGCGGTGGTGTACCAACCGCTGTTGGCGTCGCCCTTGACGTCCGCCGGACGCACGCGCATGTCGATGCGCTCCACGCCCGGCACTTCGCTCGCCACCACTTCCTGGCGCCAGTGCCATTTGCGCCCCGCGTAGTCAATGTCGCCTTCGCTGTCGCCGACCGCGGGGATCTGCCCGCTGACGCGCAGGTTCGCAATCTGATTCAGCGCCACCCACTGCGCGAAGGTCTTGTCCCGCAGGTAAAAGACGGTGCCGGCGGAAGAGCTGAGCGCGGTCATCACGGCCGCCATACCCACGGCCACGATGGCGAGCGCCACCAGCACCTCGATGAGCGTGAAACCGCGGCTCACGATTTTGGTTCCACCATGGGCTGCAGGGCCACGGCGCCCTTGTCGTCCTGCGTCACGGTCACGCTGCGTACACCACCGTCGCGCTCGAGCGTCGCGGCGAAACTCGTGAGGTCGCCGTTGGAGAAAATCATGACCTGCGGCGTCCTGTCCTTGGCGTTGGCGGGGCGCGCCAGCACCACGGGGCGTGCGTCGACGGTGAGCTTGACGCCGAGGCCGTCGGGAAGGCGGCGTGGCCCGAGCGTGTCGTCCTCGCTGATGCTTCTCCAGGCGGCCCGGCGCACGTCGTAGGCGAGAAACTCATAGCCATCGTCCTTGAACATCACGCCGTACTCGCGGGTCTGCAGTTCCGCCTGCTCGCGGGCGTAGTTGAAGAGCGCGAACAGCCGCTCACTCTCCCTTTCCAGTTCGCGATCCCGCCCCGTCAGGCTTATCGAGAACAACATGCCGGCGCTGAGCAGTCCGATGATGACCACGACGACCAGGATCTCGATGAGGGTGAAACCGCCGGTGCGCCATTGCCGGCGGCTGCGTCGCGCCATCGCGGCGCGGCTAGTTGAGATTCCAGTTGCCAATGTCGGCATCGAGGCCTTCACCACCCACTTGGCCATCGGCGCCCATGCTGTAGACGTCATAGTCCTTGCCATGGGTGCCCGGATACGCGTACTGATAATCGTTGCCCCAGGGATCCTTGCTGATGCGATCGAGGTAGCCTCCGGGCTTCCAGTTCTTGATCGCCGGATCGTTCGGCTTCTGCACCAGCGCCTGCAGCCCCTGCTCGCTCGTCGGGTAGCGGGAATTGTCGATGCGATACATGCCGAGCGCGGCCTCGAGCGCCTGGATATCGGCCTTGGCCTTGGCGACCCGGGCCTGGTCCACCTGGCCGATAACCTTCGGCACGATGAAAGCCGCCAGCAGGCCGATGATGATCACCACCACCATGATCTCGATGAGGGTAAAGCCGCGCGCGTTCGGTGCGCCGCGGCGTCTGCTAACCTCGGCAAGCGTGTAACTCATTCGATGTGTTCCGCTTGGCGGCGCCGGCCGCCGTTGAAGGCCATAAAACGGGTCGGGATCATAACAAAAGGGGTCAGAAACCTCCGTGAACCACGTGCACCGGTGCTCAAGTCTCTCAATTGCGACGGCGCGGCCGGGTTGGCACTGCTCGCGGCGTGCGCGGCGCTGCTCCTGCTCACCCTGACGGGTGAGCCCGGGCGCCTGCTGCTGCGCTACGACCGAGCGGCGCTCGCGCAGGGGCAGGCATGGCGACTGCTGACGGCGCACCTGGTTCACCTGGACCTGCGGCACGCGCTGCTGAATGGCTGCGGTCTTGCTCTCATGTGGGCGCTGTTCGCCCGCGACTACATGGCGCGTCAGTGGCTCCTGGTGGTGCTCGGCGCGCTGGTGGCGATCGACGCGGGCCTGTGGCTGTGCGATTCGACCGTGCAGTGGTACGTGGGTTCCTCCGCTGCACTGCACGGCGTCATGGCCGCCGGCGCGCTCGCGCACCTGCGCCGAGGCGAACCGGACGGCTGGGTGCTGGCGGGCTTTCTGGCGGCGAAGCTCGTCTGGGAGCAGTGGGTGGGGCCGCTGCCCCTTGCCGGCGGCGTCGTGGTGGTGGATGCGCACCTCTACGGTGTGATCGGGGGCGCGGCGGTGGCCGCGTTCCTTAAGCCCGGGGCCTGAGCCGCTATACTTCCCGCGCTTTTTGAAAAAGGGTGGCCATGTCGTTTGCCTTTGTGTTTCCGGGCCAGGGCTCGCAGTCGGTCGGCATGCTCGGCGCGCTCGGCGATGCGAGTGAGGTAGTGCGCTCAACATTCGCGGAAGCCTCGGCGGTGCTGGGGTATGACCTGTGGAAGCTCGTGAGCGAGGGTCCGGAGGACGCGCTCAATGCCACCGAGCGCACCCAGCCGGCGATGCTCGCGGCCGGGCTCGCAACCTGGCGTGCCTGGCGCGCGCAGGGCGGTGCGTCTCCTGCGGTGCTGTCCGGCCACAGCCTCGGGGAGTTCACCGCGCTGGTGTGTGCCGAGTCACTGGACTTTCGTGCGGCGGTGGAGCTGGTGCGCTTTCGCGGCCAGGTGATGCAGGAAGCCGTCCCGGCCGGAACCGGCGCCATGGCGGCGATCCTGGGGTTGGCGGATGAGGTGGTGGAGGCTGCGTGTCGCGAGGCGGCGCAGGGTTCGGTGGTCGAACCGGCTAACTTCAACTCACCCGGTCAGGTGGTGATTGCGGGGGAGCGGGCGGCCGTGGAGCGCGCCATGGAAACGGCCACGGCGCGTGGCGCCAAGCGCGTCGTGGTGCTGCCGGTCAGCGTGCCTTCACACACCAGCCTCATGCGCGGCGCCGGTGAACGCCTCGGTGAGCGCCTGCGCGCGCTGCCGGTGCGTACGCCGCGCATCCGCTACGTGAGCGCGGTGGACGCCGCGGCGCATAGTGAGCCGGATGATATCCGCGCCCTGCTGGTGCGGCAGATCTCAAGTCCGGTGCGCTGGCCGCAGACCTTGCGCGCGGTGTGCGCGCAACCCATCGCGCAGGTGATCGAGTGCGGTCCGGGCAAAATACTCACGGGCCTGAACCGGCGCACCGAGAAACGCGCCGGCTTAAGCTTCCTCGCGCTCGAGGATCCGGCTTCGATCGCTGCTGCGCTCACGCAGACTCAAGGGGATGTGCATGCTTGAAAACGACGTCGCCCTCATCACCGGCGCCTCGCGCGGCATCGGGCATGCCATCGCGCTCGCGCTGGGTGGCGCCGGTGCGCGGGTTATCGGCACCGCAACCAGCGCCGCGGGTGCGGAAAAGCTCGGCGCCGAACTCAAGTCGCACGGCTGCAAAGGGCGCGGGGCGGTGCTCGATGCCAGCAACCCCGCCTCGATCGATGCGCTGGTAGGGGAACTTGAGGGCGCCGGGGAACTGCCGACCATCCTCGTCAACAATGCCGCCATCACCCGCGACGTGCTGCTGCTGCGGATGAAACCGGAGGACTGGGACGCCGTCATCGCCACCAATCTCACAGCCGTGTTTCGCCTCACCAAGGCGTGCCTGCGACGCATGATGAAGGAGCGCCACGGGCGGATCGTCAACCTGACGTCGATCGTGGGCGTCACGGGCAACCCCGGTCAGGCCAACTACGCGGCCGCCAAGGCGGGGCTGCTGGGATTCACCAAGTCCGTTGCCATTGAGCTCGCCTCGCGCGGCATCACCGTGAACGCCGTGGCCCCGGGGTTCATCGATACCGACATGACCCGCGCGCTGAGTGAGCAACAGCGCACGACCCTCATGCAGCAGATCCCGATGGCCCGCCTCGGGACGCCCGCGGACATCGCGGCGGCGGTGCTGTTTCTGGTGTCACCCCAGGCCTCGTACATCACCGGGGAGACCCTGCACGTCAATGGCGGCATGTATATGCCGTGATTGGCCGCATGCATATGGGCCGTGACTTCAGGGTATGCATATGGCGCGGGCGCGGCGGTCCTGCCCCCGACGCCCGCGGGAGTCAAGTCATTTTCGCCAGTAAAAACAATGACTCGCAGGAAGAGCAGGCGAGTAGCACCCCGAGGGGGTGTTCCAATACAATACCGCGCCCGCTGTCGCCCCACATGGGTTAAGCGACGCCGGAAACTGAAAATTTCAAGCCTACACAAGGACCAACCGCTAATGAGCACTGTTGAGCAGCAGGTCAAGGCAATCGTTGCCGAACAGCTGGGCGTCAAACAGGAGCAGGTCACGAACGATGCTTCGTTCGTTGACGACCTGGGAGCCGATTCACTCGACACCGTCGAGCTCGTCATGGCCCTCGAAGAGGAGTTCGAAATCGAAATCCCGGACGAGGATGCCGAGAAGATCACGACCGTCCATCAGGCCATCGACTACATCAACGAGCGCCGCAGTAAGTCCTGAGTCCAAACCCTAAGGCGCCTACAGGTACGTTGTGAGCAAGCGCCGCGTCGTCGTAACGGGGCTCGGGCTGGTGTCGCCGGTTGGCAGCACCGTCCAGTCCGCGTGGGACGCCGTGCTGCGCGGCGAGAGCGGCATCGGGCCGATTACGCGCTTTGACGTCTCCGCCTTTCCGGTGCGCTTCGGCGGCGCGGTCCGCGACTTCGACGTCAGCCAGTACATTGCGCCCAAGGAGGCCCGCCGCATGGATGAGTTCATGCACTATGGCGTGGCCGCCGGCGTACAGGCCGTGAGCGATTCGGGTCTGGACTTCTCCCGGGCGGACGCTTCGCGCTGCGGCGCGGTGTGCGGCGCGGGAATCGGCGGACTCGGAACCATCGAGGCGGAGTACGGCGAGTACCTGAAGGCGAATAATCCGCGCAAGATCTCGCCGTTCTTCGTGCCCGCGACCATTATCAACATGATCGCCGGGCATCTTTCGATACGTTACGGGCTGAAGGGCCCGAACTTAGGCATCGTCACCGCCTGCACGACCTCGACCCACGCCATCGGGCTCGGGATGCGCACCATCCAGTACGGCGATGCGGACGTGATCGTCGCCGGCGGGGGCGAGATGGCCACGACGCGCTGTGGCCTCGGCAGCTTCGGCCAGGCGAAGGCGCTGTCGACGCGTAACGATGCGCCGGCCGAGGCGAGTCGTCCCTGGGACAAGGAGCGGGACGGTTTCGTCTTAAGCGATGGCGGCGGCGCCATGGTGCTCGAAGAGCTCGAATACGCGCGCGCGCGCGGCGCGCGCATTCACGCCGAACTCGTCGGCTTTGGCATGAGCGGGGATGCGTACCACATGACGGCGCCACCCGAAGACGGGGAGGGCGCGCGGCTCGCCATGGTGAATGCGCTCCGGGACGCGAGCCTCAACGCCACCGATGTGCAGTACATCAATGCGCACGCGACCTCGACCCCGCTGGGCGACAAGGCGGAAACGGTGGCCATGAAGCGCGCCTTCGGCGATCACGCCAAACGGGTTGCGGTGAGTTCCACCAAGTCGATGACCGGGCACCTGCTGGGCGCCGCCGGGGTCGTCGAGGCCATCTTCTCGGTGCTCGCCATCCGTGACGGCGTGGCGCCACCCACCATCAACTACCGCACGCCGGATCCGGAGTGCGACCTCGACTACGTTCCGAACACCGCGCGCCGGATGAAGATTGACGTGAGTCTTTCGAACTCCTTCGGCTTCGGCGGCACCAACGGGTCGCTGATCTTCCGCCGCTTCAGCGCCTAGCTCCCGTCCCCAGGCAGGCCCACCGCCACGCGCGCACCTCTCGTCCGCGAGCTCGATATTCCGCCCGCGCTGCTGCGACAGCTCGCGGCGCGCGCTCCGGAACGCTACCCGCTGCTGCTCGAAAGCGTCGCCACCGGCGCTCTCGGTGCGATCAGCGTGCTGTTCGCCGCGCCGCGTGCGGCGCTCATCCTGCACCGCGACGGGCGCCTGCAGGCCGATGGCTTCAGCGCCCGCGGCGCGACCTTCCTCGAAGCGCTGGAGAACTGGTGGCTCGCCGAAGGCATCGACGGGGCCGATGCGTCCGGCCCGCTGCGCTTTGCGGGGAGCTGGGCGCTGTACCTCGGCTACGAGCTCGCCGCGGAGATCGAACCGCGGCTGGAGCTGCCGCGCACGCCGCTGCCGTGGGTCGCGTTCGCGGTGCGTACGCACGCGGCGCTGGTGTACGACTTCAAGGCGCAGCGCGCGTGCGCGGTCGCGGAAGCCGGCGCGTCAGCGGCGCTCGAGGAGTTGCTTGCGGACGTCACCCATGCGGCCGGTGAGGCGCGCGCCGCGGCGCTGGCCGCGACCGCGGCTGCGGTGCACGAAGAAGACCCGCAGGCCTATCTTGCGCGCGTGCACCGTGCCAAGGAATACATTCGCGCCGGGGACATCTACCAGGCCAACCTGTCGCGTCCCTGGGAAGTGAGCATCAACGCCGGCGCGCGCGCCGGCACACCGGGCACCACCGCGGCCGCGCTGTATGAGCGGCTGTGCGCGGCCAACCCGGCGCCGTTCGCCGCCCTGGCGCAGCGGCACGGGACTGCGATCCTGAGTTCCTCGCCCGAGCGACTGCTGCGCATCACCGGCAGGAGCATCGACACGCGCCCGATCGCCGGCACCCGTCCGCGCAGCCGCAAGCCCGGCCTCGACCTGCGCGAGGTGACGGAGCTCGCCGCCCACCCCAAGGAGCGCGCCGAACACATCATGCTGATAGACCTTGAGCGCAATGATCTGGGCCGGGTGTGCGAGGCGGGCACGGTGCGCGTCGATGAACTCATGACCATAGAGTCCTACACCCACGTGCACCACATCGTGTCCAACGTCAGCGGCCGGCTGCGCGCTGACGTGACCCCCGTCGGCGCGTTGCGCGCGGTGTTCCCCGGCGGGACCATCACCGGTTGCCCGAAGTTCCGCTGCATGCAGATCATCGCCGAGCTCGAAGCGGCGGGGCGCGGCGCCTACACCGGCTCGCTCGGTTACCTCACCTCGGGAGGCGACCTTGATCTCAACATCCTCATTCGCACCATGACCTTGAGCGGCGGGCAGCTGAGCTTTCGCGCCGGCGCCGGCATCGTCGCCGACTCCGATCCTGAAGCTGAGCTCGAAGAAACACGCGCCAAGGCCCGCGGCCTGCTGGCGGCCCTGGGAGGGGACTAGATGCCCGCAGCGGATGGCATCTGGGTGGACGGGCGCGCGGTGGCGCAGGTGTCGGCGCTGGATCGCGGCCTGCACTACGGCGATGGCCTCTTCGAGACCATCGCCTGCACCTCAGGGCATGCGCGTCTTCTCGAGCTGCACCTGGAGCGGCTGGCCGAAGGCTGCCGCCGGCTGGGGATCGGGCTTGGCGACCCGGGCGAGATGCGTCGCGAGCTCGTGGCGCTTGCCGCGCAGGCCCCGCGCGCCGTGATCAAGCTGCTCGTGACCCGGGGCGCCGCCGGCGCACGCGGTTACGCCGTGAGCGGTGCGGAGAGTGCGACCCGCATCGTGCTGCGCTATCCATGGCCCGCGGAAGATCCGCAGCTCGCACGCGAAGGGGTGCGGGTGCGCACGGCCACGACCCGCCTGGGTGAGAATCCGGCGCTCGCGGGCCTCAAGCACTGCAACCGTCTGGAGCAGGTGCTGGCGCGGCGCGAATGGACCGACCCCACCATTGCCGACTCGCTCATGTACAGCAGCGCCGGCGCCCTGGTTTCCGGCACCATGAGCAACGTGTTCATCGTGCGAGACTCGAGCCTGCAGACCCCGCGCCTTGATCGCTGCGGGGTTGCAGGGGTCATGCGGCGCACCGTGTTGCGAGCGGCCGCGGTGGCGGGGATTGCGGCGCAGGAATGCACCCTGCGCGCCGCGGACCTGCAAAGTGCGGAGGAAGTTTTTCTGACTAATGCCCTGATTGGCATCCATCCGGTGCGGGAAGTGGATGGCACCCCCCGTGTCGCCGGAGCGGTGACGCGGGGACTCCAGGAGCACCTCGCACGCCTCCTGGGCGATGATGCACGTCACAGCGCCGGGCACGCGGGAGGCGCGGTTGGTTAGCGGCACAAAGCCGGTGCGCGCACGGGTGTTCGGCGCCACGCTCGCTGCCCTGTTGCTGCTCGGGCTTGCGGCAGCGGGCGGATACTTCTGGCTGCAGCGCCAGTATCAGGCAGAAGGTCCCGCGAGCGCAGTCACGCGCGTTGAAGTGGTCCCGGGCGCGAGCGTGCGCGGCGTGCTGACCCAGCTGCAGAGCCTGGGCGCGGTGCGCAGCTGCCGCGCGATCGTCTGGTATCTGCGGCTGCGCGGCGCTCACCCGCGCATGCAGGCGGGCGTCTACGAAATCCCGCCGCGTGCCAGCCCCGAGCAGATCATCGCGCTCTTTGAGGAGGGCAAGGTCGTCCTCGACCAGATCACGGTGGTCGAAGGCGCGACCTTCGCCGAATTCATCGAAGCGCTCGATGAGCACCCGCACGTCATTCATACCCTCAAGGGCAAGACGCCGCGGGAGGTCATGAGCGCGCTCGGGCATCCGGGCGTGAGCGCCGAAGGCGAGTTCTTTCCGGATACCTACCGCTTCGCCGCCAACACGAGCGATGCGACCATCCTGGAACTGGCATACGCGGGCATGCAGCGCACGCTCGGCGCGGCCTGGGCGGCGCGTGCCACGGATCTGCCCTTCGACAGCCCCTATCAGGGGCTGATCCTCGCCTCCATAGTGGAGAAGGAGGCCGCGCTCAAAAGCGAGCGGGCGCTCATCGCCGGAGTATTCGTCAACCGCCTGCGCAAAGGCATGCGACTGCAGTCCGATCCGACCGTGATCTACGGGCTGGGCGAGAAATACGACGGCTACGTCCACACGCGGGATCTGACCACCGACACGCTTTACAACACCTACACCCGCGAGGGGCTGCCGCCCACCCCCATCGCGCTGCCGGGACGCGAGTCGCTGCTCGCGGCGGTGCATCCGGCGCCAAGCGCGGCGCTGTACTTTGTGGCGACCGGACTCGGCGATGGCGCGCATCACTTTTCTCGAACCCTGGAAGAGCATAATGCCGCCGTGCAGACGTATCTCGCGCGGCTGCGCCACCCGCAGCACACTTCAGCGCCCGCGGCGGGCAAGCCGTGAGTCGCGGGAAATTCATCACGCTCGAGGGCATCGAGGGCGCCGGCAAGTCCACGGCCGCACAGTTCGTGCGCACCTGGCTGCTGCAGCACGGCGTGCCGGCGCACGTAACCCGCGAGCCGGGCGGCACGCCGCTCGCAGAGCGTATCCGGCAGATCGTGCTCGAGCGGGGCACGGAGACCGTGTCACCCATCACCGAGACCCTGCTGATGTTCGCGGCGCGCGCCCTGCACGTGCAGAACGTCATTCTGCCGGCGCTGGCGCGCGGGGAATGGGTGGTGTGCGACCGCTTTACCGATGCCACCCGCGCATACCAGGGCAGTGGGCGCGGCGTCGATGCGCGGCTCCTGGACGCGCTCGCCGCGGCGGTGCATGGCGGCCTCGAGCCGGACTGCACCGTGCTGTTTGATCTGCCGGCGGCGGCGGGCCTCGCCCGGGCACGCGCCAGGCCGGGCGGGAGCGGCGATCGCTTCGAAGCCGAAACGCTGGTCTTTTTTGAAAAGGTCCGGGCGGGTTATCTCGCGCTCGCGCGTGCCGAGCCGCGGCGGTTCCACGTTCTGGATGCCGCCGCGCCCCTCGCCGAGGTTCAGCGCGCCCTCGGCGCGCTGCTGAGCGGGTTACGCGGGACGGAAGACCGCACATGAGTGGGCCGGCCGAGCTGCCCGCGCCACCCTGGGCTGCGGCCCACACTGCCGCACTCGCGCAGGCACTAAGTGCCGGGCGTATGCCGCATGCGCTCCTCATTCACGAAGCCCCGGGCGCCGGCGGCGAATGGCTCGCGAGCTGGATCGCGAAGCTGCTTCTTTGCCAGGAGCGCGCCCAGGCCCCTTGCGGGCGCTGCACGGCGTGCCGGCGGGTTGCCGCCCGGCAGCACCCGGATCTGAACTGGGTGGGCCTGGAGGAGGAATCGCGCGAGATTCGCATCGACCAGGTCCGCAATCTCTCCGCAGATCTGGCGCTCATGAGCCACGGCGGCGGCTACAAGGTGGGCGTCATCACCCCGGCGGACGCGCTCAACCGCTTTGCCGCCAACGCGCTCCTGAAGACCCTCGAGGAACCCCCGGGGGCTACGGTCCTCGTGTTGGTCGCGACCCAGCCGTCGCGTCTGCCGGCCACCATTCGCAGCCGCTGCCAGCGGCTGCGCCTGCGCGCCCCGCAGCGCGCGCAGAGCCTGGCGTGGCTGGCGGCGGCGAAGGGCGCGGGCGACTGGAGTGCCGCCCTCGACGCGCTCGGGGAGGCGCCGATGCTGCTCATCCAGGGCGACGCCGCGGAGCTGGCGGAGATCGGCGCCGACAGCTGTCGTACACTGGATGCGCTCGCCGCCGGCAGCGCGGATCCGGTGTCCACGGCCGAGCGCTGGGCGCGCGCTCAGCCGGCGCTGCGCCTGGTGTGCTTTGAGAATTGGCTCACAGAACGCATCCGGCGGGTCCAGGCTGGCGGGAGCTTTTTAACAGAAGTGCGGAGCGCCCCCTACTTGTCAGGAGGCCGTACGTTCTTGAATATACGTGAGCTCTTCGGACTCATGGACGGGGTGCGGGATCTGCGCGCGGCGCTCGACGCGCCCTTGAACAGGGGATTGGCCCTCGAGGTTCTTTTCAGACGGCTGACGCCAGGATGAATGCGCGGCCAGCCAGTGTCGGTGGGGACAGGAATTTGCGAACGGCGGCGAATAAACCGGGTCTGCTGACCCTGACCATCAAGGACAAGAGCGCCTTGTACCTGGCATACATGCCGTTCGTGAAGAACGGCGGGCTCTTCATTCCCACCAACAGCAATTACCGCCTGGGGGATGAGGTATTCATGCTGCTGAACCTCATGGGCGAGGACGAGAAGCTCCCCGTAGCCGGTCGCGTGATCTGGGTGACACCCAAGGGCGCGCAGGGCAACCAGGGCAAACGCACCGCCGGGATCGGCGTGCAGTTCAGTGAGCAGGACCGCGGCCAGACTCAAAAGAGAATCGAGACCTACCTCGCCGGTGCGCTCTCGGGCGACAAGCCCACGCATACCATGTGAGACGTCCTGGCGCGGCAGCGCTCAGGACCCGATCGTCAGGCGATCTTAAGGCTTTTCCGCAGCGCCATTGCGGGTGAGCGGCAGCCCGGCATTGCTGACCCCGCCCTTGAGCACGAAGGCGTCAAAGCCCCGCTCCACCAGGATGTAGGCCGCCGCGGAACTGCGCCGGCCGGTATCGCAGTAGACCACGTAGGGCTTGGTGCGATCGAGTGTCGAGAGCTTGAGGCGGATCAGATACAGCGGCACGTTGAGCGCGCCCTCGATGGCGAGGTTCTGGAACTCGCTCGGCAGGCGCACGTCGAGCCAGCGTCCGCCGGCGGTGGTGATCTCGGTCGCGCGCTCAGCAGTTACCCACTGCAGCAGCGGCTCGTTCATCAGCTCGCGGAAATCCTGCTTGTTGAGGCGCATCAGCACCCCGTCGCTGAGCATGGTCACCGTGGCGTTGCGCTTGGCTTCTGCGATCAGCGCCTCCTCACCGAAGGTGTCACCGACCCCGAGCTCGGCGAGCTTGATGCCCTCGCGGCTCATGGGAGTCTCGCGCGTCACCGCGCACTTGCCCTGCACGATGATGTAGAAGAAGTCGCCTTCCTCACCCTGCTTGATCACCACTTCGCCGACCTTGCACGGAAAGCGCTGCAGGCGCTGAAAAATCGCCTGGATATTGGCCGGCGGGATGCGGTGGAACGCATTGGTCTGCAGCAGCGTGGTCATCCAGTCCTCAGAGCCGGCGTGCGCCAGTTGCGCCTGCAACTCCTCGACTTCGTAACTGCCGGTCTGATCCCAGGTGATCATGACATCCAGCAGATCCGAGTCGATGGCGAGATAGCTGACCTCGCCGACCGCGCGCATGGTCTGGCGGCGCGGATTGTTCGCATCGAGGGGGTTGCGCGCCTCGGGCGAGCCGCCGTGCAGCACCGCCACGTTGCGGTCGTTCTCGTTCACTTCCAGGGCGCCGCTAATCAGCCACAGGGTGCGCTTGTCGGCGTCGCCTTGTGAAAACAGGGCCCGGCCCGGGGACAGCGTGCGCACACTGACCTTACGCACCAGCGCCGTCAGGTTTTCGCGCTTCATGGCGTTAAGGGGCGCGAACGTGCGCAGCAGTTGCACGGAGGCTGTCTGCTGCTCTTCGGGTGTTTCTTGGTGCTGCGCCATCGGGTTCAACGGGTCTTTATGAACAGGAACAGGTTCACGTTACGCACGGCCTCTGCTGCAGTGCGATATCACTTTGATGGTAGCACAGGGGCTCGGATCCTCCGGAGGAACCCGGTCACGCTGGCTGCTCGCCGCGCAGCCCTTCCCAGCCTGCATCCGGCTGGAAACGTGCGCCATATCGCGCTGCGAGTTCGTCCAGGCGTGCGACGATCGCCGCCACGCCCCGGGCGCGCGCGTAGGTGAGGGGGCCGCCGCGGAACGGCGGAAAGCCGGCACCGAACAGGACCGCGGCATCGACCAGATCGCCATCCGCCACCACCCCCTCGCGCAGGCAGGCGACGCATTCATTCACCAGCACCAGCATCAGGCGGTCGGTCAGGTCCGCCGCGGGCGCTGCTGCGTCAGGCTGCGCCTTTACGGCCTTGCCGTCGACCCACGGATAAAAACCCGCGCCGCTCTTGCGGCCGAGCTTTTTCGCGGCCAGCAACTCATTCATGCGGGCAATCTGGGGCACCGGCCGCGACAGCTCGCGCGCGATGATCTCACCCACGTGCGCTGCGACGTCCAGTCCCACGATGTCCACCAGCTCGATCGGCCCTACCGGCATGCCGAAAGCCGTCGCGGCCCTGTCGATGAGTTCCGGCGGCATGCCCTCCTGGGCGCACAGCATGGCTTCGTACATGTAGGGCGTCAGCACGCGGTTCACCATGAAGCCCGGCGCGCTGCCGCACTCCAGCGGCAGTTTGTCGATGCGGCGCGCAAAGCCGGTCGCCGTCTGCACCGCCAGCGGGTCGGTATTACCGGCGTGCACGATCTCGACCAACGGCATCAGCGCTACGGGATTGAAAAAGTGCAGGCCCACCAGCCGCCCAGGGCGCGCGAGCTTTGCGCTAAGCGGCTCGAGCATGATGCTCGAGGTGTTGGTGGCGAGCAGGGCGCCCGCTTTCATGCGCGGTTCGAGCCGCGCATACAGTTCCTGCTTGGCTTCGAGATTCTCGTAGATCGCCTCGATCACGACGTCGGCCCCGGGCACCCCGTCGCCCGCGACGTCCGCGCTGAGCCGCGCGCGCGCGGCGGCATTTTTCGCCGGCTCCCGCACGCGCTTGTCGAACAACTCCGCGGCGCGCCTGATCCCGGGCTCTATGAACTCCATGGCGCGATCCTGCAACGTGACCGTGAAGCCACGCAGCGCCGACCACGCCGCGATATCCGCGCCCATGACGCCCGCACCCACCACGTGTACGTGCTTCACATCCGCGGCGCTCTTGCCGCCGCCGGCCTTCAGGCGGTCCTGCAGGAGGAAAACGCGCACCAGATTGCGTGAGGTCTCGGTGGTGAAGAGGTGCGCGATCGAGCGCGCTTCGGCCTCGAAGGCCCGCGTGCCGTGTGCGCCGTAGCGCGACCACAGGTCGATGATGGCGTAGGGGGCGGGGTAGTGCGCGCGCGGGGCGCGCCGGGCCACCTGGGCGATGAGTGAGCCGCGCACGAACGGCCGCACGGGGGCTGCGCTCAGCAGTCGTTGCGTGAAGGATGCGCGGCGCCGCGGGGGAGGATTGAGCGCGAGTTCCCGGGCCGCCGCCCGCAGCCCGGCTTCCGGCACCAGCCGGTCAAGCAGGCCGAGCCGCAGGGCTTTCTCGCCACGCACCGGTTTGCCGCTGAGCATCAACTCCATGGCGGCCCGCACGCCGGCCAGGCGCACGGAGCGTACGGTGCCGCCGAACCCGGGGTGAATCCCCAGCAGCACTTCCGGCAAGCCGAGCGACAGTCTTTCATCGGCAACCCCGACCCGGTAGTGGCACGCGAGCGCCAGCTCCAGCCCGCCGCCAAGCGCGAAGCCGTGAATAGCGGCAACGCTCGGGCAGCGCAGCGCCTCGAGACGGTCGAACACCTGCTGCCCCGGCCGGATCAGCTGGTAGCCGCTCGTCTCGCTGGCAAGGCCGGTGAACTCCTTGATGTCGGCGCCGGCCGCAAAGCCGCTTTTCTTGGCGGAGATCACGATCACGGCGCGCGGCAGGTCCTGCTCCAGCGCGCCGAGCAGCGCATCGAGCTCCCGGAGCACCGCGGCGGAGAGCACGTTCGCGGACGTGCCGGGCTTGTCGAAGGTCAGCCAGGCGATGCCGTCGGCGTCGCGTGCGGATTTCCAGGAGCGGGGAGTGTCGTCAGTCATGGGCGGGTACCCGATTCTAAGACGGCTCTTCAGGCAGCGGATACTGCGCGCGTGGCGCCGGCGTGGACGCGGAAGTCGCACACCAGCGGTCGATGATCCGAGAGGCGCACGTCCGGCACGCGAAAGTCCGTGACCTCGATGCCTTCGCTCACCAGGATGAAATCCAGCTCGATGCGCGGTACGCGCGCCGGGAACGAGAACAGGCCGGCGGTGTTGGCGCTGCGCAGACCCGCCGCGCGCATGAAGAGGTAGATCTCGTGCGTGCCCCAGAAGGTGTTGAAGTCCCCGGCGACGATCACCGGCTTGGTCGCCTGCACGACCAGGTCATGGAGCGAGCGCAGCTGGTATTGGCGCTGGCGGAACTTCAGCGACAGGTGCACCAGGAACACGCAAAACTCCGACAGCTCGAGCTCAATGATGAGGCGCTTGATGCCGGTGTCGAAGTAGTGGAAACGCTCGCCGTGCACCGTGGGCGCCGACAGGAACGCGTTGCCCTGCTTGCGCACGATGGGCATGAGCTGGTTGATCGAGCCCGCGCCGTACTTGGATTGGTAGGTGGAGTAGTGACCGAGTTTCCCGGCGATGTGCTCCGCCTGGTTTACAAGGCCGGTGCGGATCGAGCCGCTGTCCACCTCGATGAGACCGACGACGTCCGGACGCTCGGCGCGGATGAACTCGGTGATGCCGCTCAACACCTTGCGATTGCTGCGCAGGTAGCCGGCGCCGGGCAACGGCAGGTGAAACGCGGGTCCGGTGCCGGTGGCATAGCGGATGTTGTAGACGAGCAGGCGCACCTTGGGACTTGGAGCCTCGCAGCATTACGGTGGTCGCTCATTCTATACGCGAGCCGAGCGCCGTGCGGCCGGGGGGACGCTCACATAATGTGCGTCCGCAGGCGAGTTTCGCCCCCGGCGCGCTTGTGCGAGACTTCCACCCGCAAATGTCGCAAGCGAACCCCATCCGACTGTTCGTCACGCACTCCTGGGAAACCAGCGACGATTACCTGCGCGTGTTCGAGTACCTGGAGAGCGCGCGCAATTTCTTCTACCGCAACTACAGCACCCCGGACAAGCGCCCCGCGGGCGACAAAGAGGCGCTGCGCGAGGACCTGCGCCGGCAGATCGCCCCGGTCGAGGCGATCATCGCGCTGGCGAGTCTTTTTGATACGCAACCGGACCTGCTGACATTCCAGCTGCTGTACTCGCAGGCGAACCACAAGCCGGTGGTGCTCATGAAGCACTTCGGTGCACGCAAGGAAGTCGCCAAGGAGATCCTGGATCTCAGCGACGAGGTGGTGGAGTGGGATGAGCGGGCGCTGGTGGACGCCGTGCGCCGCCAGGCGCGTCACGAAGAGACGACGCGCTGGGACACGATCGAGTTCAAACTCGACTGACGCCGTCCGGCGCCCGCCGCGTCGCGCGGCCCTCCTACGCCTCGCCGGCGTAGAGGGAGATGATCTGCGGGACTCGCTTGGGCGCTTTGCGCCTGCCCTTGAGCGCCCCGTTCAGGGCGATCGCGCCGTCGACGACGCCCGTATGCACCTCATCGGCTGGCGCGCTGTGCACGTCATTGTGGGCGCCGTTGACCACCGTGCCGACGACGCGCGGCTCGGCGGGCGCGGCCGGCAGTGGCACGCGCTGCGGCTCGTGCGTCATGGCGCCGAAGATGCGTACCACGCTGCACGCCACCTCGTCCGCTTCTTCGGTAGACATCTTGCGTACCGTGGCGCGCACGGCATCCTCGCCGCGCAACGGCCGTTCACGCGTGAGCGTGTCATGGCAGGCGCGAAACTCAGCACGCGCGCAATCGGGTAAGTCATCCGCGTTCAGATGCGCCAGATGGTTGCGGAAGGCCTCAGCAAGACGGTCTTTGATGGTGCCCGAGCGCACGAGTGTTAGCACCGCGCCCTGAAGCTGTCCCCACGTGCTGCTCATCACTACCTCGGTGACGTCTTCTCGCAGGGCAGTCCGTCCGGTTCGAGCCTGCGTGATGCGGCGTCGGCTAGTTATTGTTGTCCGGTCGGTATTGGAATCTAAGCTGGCTCAAGCGGCTACACGCGAAATATAGCTCAGACTCTAGCAAAAACAAATAAGCGAAGCGGCGCTGTGCGCCGATCGCATAACAAACATTAGGAAGAGACGATACTAAATTGTTTTTACTAGAGTTATCGTCTTATTTCCAGCAGGTCGCGGTCGAATCGGCGCCGCCGTTGTCGAGCGAGCTCTGTGCACCGGTCTGAAGTACCGTGAAGCTCTGGCACGAAGTATCCCCGACCTGCGCGCCGATCGCAGTCGCCACGATGGTGTAACCGGCCTGGGTCGGTGGGGCGGCGGCCGGATTGGCCGCGGTAACGTTGACGGTCACGTTGTAGTAGCCGCTGCCGACCTGCATGGAGAAGGCACCAGCCGCGGCACCGTAGCCCAGGTCAAGCGGCGAGGTCGTATAGGCGTTGCTGGTACTGAAGAAGCGCTCCTCGCGTGCGGCGAGATCCAGCAGCGCGCTGCGCGCCTCGGTCCGGTGGGACTTGCGTACCTGCGCCTGGTAGGAGGGGACCGCGATCGACAGCAGCAGGGCCGCGATCGCCACGACCACCATCAGCTCTGCCAGGGTAAAGCCCGCCGCGAAGCGCCGGCCGGTCCGAGGAGCCATCGAGTGCAGGTGTGTCATTAGCGTCTCTCAATCCAGGTAAGGCGCTTGCCGGTGGGTCCCTGGGCCTTGAAGGGGACGTGGCACACCGCCGAGCCTGGCGGGCAGGAGATGGGCCCGGTGTCCCCGGCCGGCAGGTTGCCGATGGTCTGCGTCAGCATCTGGGTCTGGCCCCCGGCCTGCACGATGAAGGGGCTGCCGGAAGCGTTGGTCTGGTTGCCGACCGCCACCGTGTCGGCGTAGGTCGGATAGAACCCAGGGATCACGCCGCCGCTGCTGACGGAAATGCCGATGGTATTGCCGGTATCGGTGAGCGCCTTGCAGCTCAGCAGGCTGTTGTTCACCGGAATGATGGTATTCACAAACAGTGCGTTCAGGTACACGAGCGGATTGAACACCACCTGCTCGTTCACGCCCGGCAGGGTGATGTACCAGCCGTACTGCGGCGTCGCCGCGCACCCGGGCAGCCCCGGCCAGCACACGGCGTTATTGGTGTCTTCCAACACGGTGTTGGCCACGGGGGTGAGGGTCTGTTGCACCAGGTTGGCCACGCCGATCGAGGCGGGACCCGGTGACAGGCTGGCGTACTGCACCGCGGAGGTGGAATTCCACGCCGTCATGTTCCAGTCCCAGATGCCGTACAGGTTGTGCGTACCACCCACGTAACTCTGCGGGGTCGAGTTGGTGAGCGGAAACTTGCGCCCGGTGCCGAAGGCGATCATGACGCGCGGCAGCCCGGCGCCCATGGGACTCGACACCAGCTGCAGCTTGGTGGTGATCGGGTGATGGGACGCATCGGTAAACAGCGGCGTCGCGGCCGCTGCCCAATTCGCGGGGTTGTTGCTCGTCAGATCGAAGCGCCACACATTGCCCAGCAGGTCGCCCGCATAGACGTAGTCGGTTATGTGGTCGCCGTCGAGGTCCGCGGGGGCGGGCGAGGCGATGCCGTTGCACGGCGGCGCAGCGGGCGCACAGGTCGCCGCCGTGCCGACCGCACCGGTGCCGATGTAGTAGAAGGTGCGCGCACCGCTGACGGCATCCACCATCATGATGAAAATGCCGGCATCGCCGGTGACGCTGCCGTAACCGTTACCGAAGATCACCGCCCAGTTGCCGCTGTGCAGGCGGCGAATCACCGGCACGCCGTAGGTGTTGCCGAGACTGTTGGCGCAGTTGGCGACGTTGGTAACGTGCACGCAGGTGATGGTCGCGGGCGTCCATTCACCGATGACGGTAGCGGCGGCGGCGCCGGCCGCTTCACTGAAATTGGCAGGATTGGTCACGTCCAGCGCATACAGGGCGCTGCCGCCGGCTCCGAGGCCCCCCACGACCCAGGTGTGCCACGCGCCGGCGTAATACAGATCGTCCTCCGCCGGAGTCGCGTCCACGTAAAAGCTGTGCGCGTACTGCGGGTTCGAGTAGTCGAGTGCCACCGCAGTTGGATTGACCAGGCTGAACTGGTGAATGGCCTGCAGCACGGTGTTCGGCATGAAAGCCAGGACTTCCTGACCGTCATTGACGGTGCTGACGAAGTTGTTGCCGGCGTCGAACGAACCGGCGCGAAAGCCATGCAGCACGCCGTCATTGGCGCCGGTGTAGACGACGTTGGTACGCGTCTGCGCCGCCGTCGCATAGCTGCCGGTGCCGGCGACGAAGTTGGTGTAGCTGCTGGCACCGTTTTCCGGCGCCACCGCCGCCGGGTACTGGCGATCCTTCCACACCAGCGTGTAGGGATTATTCGGCGGACCCACCCACGTGGGGCTCGAGTCCACGATGTCGCCCAGCACGCTGTCACGCGCGCGGAACAGGCCGAGGCCCGCGCTGTTGATCTCGTTGGTGCGGTCGCCGCGCAGGTAGGCGAGGCGCTTCTGACCCTGGGCGTCGCCCAGGTTGAGCGCATTCTGCTGCGCGGCGCTCAGCGAGCCCCACTCCAGCGGTACCCCCGCCGCGCCGCTCCAGGTCAGCATGGTGCGGCTGGCGGGACCCTGGACTGCCACCGCGCCACCGCCCGTGCTCGTGCAGGAGGCGGAGCCGGTGAGGTTGCAGGACGCATCCCAGTTGGCCGTCGTCTGCACGCTGATCACGTTGGTGACGGCGTTGAAGAGCAGATTGTTGGCCGTCAGGCTTCCGGTCCAATCGTTCGGGAAGTAGAAGGCGAGGAACGCCTGGGTGCCGCTCGCGATCTTGCTGGCTTCCTTCTCGTTCACGCCGACCGAGGTTGCGGCGAGGTCCGCCGGATTCGCCTGGAAGCACAGGATCTCGTGAATGTTGGTGCTGCCACCGGTCGAGCCGGCAAAACCAAAGCGCAGCACGGGCGGCAGCGGCCCGTTGCCGGCGGTGATGTCCTGCTTGGTGATGACGGGCTGGTAGGCGCCGCCGTTGTAGCTGTAGGACAGGCTCAACAGGCCGTTCTGCGTGATCTTAAGGCTGTAAGCGATCGGTACCGCCTGGGAGCGCTTGGTCGCCGCCTCGTTCGCAATCGGCGCCCCCGCCGGGAGCAGCTTGAAGGCGTTGGGAATGGGTGCGTAGTCGGGGAGCGTTTGCCCGGTATCCGTCGCTACCTCGGTGCCCGGGGTCGAGTCGGAGAAGTCCCAGATATGGCCGGTTTTGCAGGTTTTTTGCACAGCGTCCGCCCGCTGCGGCAGCGTGAGGCTGGCCGGATAATAGGGCGAGGTTGCGGCGTTGTTGTTGAGGGAATACCAGGCGATGCTGCCCGCGCCACGCAGTCCGATGCGACCGGGCTGATAGCCGTAGCCACTGGCGGTGTTGTCACCCTGGTTGAGGAAGTTGCCGTACTCGTCGATGCCGAGCCCGATGTAGGCGCGGCGCAGACCGTCGAACGCGCGTGGCGTGAGGTCCGCGCGCAGCGTGGGATCGTTGTTTACGTTCGAGCAGGTGTACCCCAGGCTGCCGCCGAAGGCGCCCATGTCGTACGGGCTGGCGGCATCAGTGAGGAAGAAGCTCATGCCGTCAGCACCGTCGCCACCCGCGCCGCCGGAATCGCCGGTGTAAGTGACGGTCTTGAAGATGACGTTCACGCCGGTGCCGGCGTTGAAGGTGAAGTTGGACACGATGCCGCCGGCTTGTTTGAAGCCGTGCGTAAACGAGCCGTCGCAATTGCCCGGTCCGCAGCCGTTGGTCAGGCGCAGCGCACCGCTGCCGGCCGCATCCGGCAGGGTGCCGTTGGTGCCGCCGACCCAGATCTGGGCGCCCTGGGTCTGGTAATAGGGCAGGCCGACGCACGCCGGAATGCTGCCGCCACCGTTGCCCGCGGTCAGGCACGCGCCGTCGTAAGTCACCCAGTTGTTCTGGGCGGCGGCCTGCGTGAAGTCGTCCTGGATGTTGAGTACCGCCTGTGCCCAGGCAGCGCCCGGGAGGGTCAGCATCACAGCCACGATGAATGCGGATGATCGTTTCATATGTATATCACTTGTCTAAGGAACCACCGGACGGCACGACCTCGTAAGTACTCTCGACAACCGCGACACTGTTGGGTGTGCCACCCCAACCGGCCGCGTCGATCTGGAAGTAGCCGTTGCCGCCGGCACTGGTACCGAGGAAGGTCACGAAATACTGCGGAACCTTGTAGTAGGTACCCGCGGACGGGGCAGCGGCGATGGTCTGATTGAAGGTGTCGAAGGTGATGGCGGCGAACCAGGGCACGGCGGTGAAATCCGCGGGCGCGTTGGTGCACACCTGGCCCACGGCCTGCAGGACCGTCCCGGCGGCGCAGGTGCCCCCCGTGGTGGGCGCCGCGCCGCTCGAGAGCCACACTTCCGCGTACTGCTGGGCGCTCACCGCGGCGTTCACGGCGCGCTGCTTCTCGCGCACGTTGCCCGCGATCTTCTCCTGTATGCCATAGCTGCGGAACATGCTCATGCCGATGATCGTGACCACCAGCAGCAGCAGGAGTCCGGTGATCAGCGCCATGCCGCGCTCGAGGCGCAGGGCAGGGGCTGCAGACAGCGTGTGACGCGCACTCATGAGTTGGCCCCCGCCGTCAGCATCAAGGCAATAACCCGCGTGAACGTCACCGTCGGCTGCGTGCCGCCGGCCGTATTGGTCGGGTTGGTGAATGTCAGGGTCACCGCGACCGAGCAGACATTCGCCCAGTCGGCCGCGGCCATCTGCGCGGCGGTCTTGTAGGTATCGGTGCAAGTGCCGGTGCCGCCACCGGCGGTCTGCACGCCATAGCCCAGGGCGAGACGCGTCACGCCGCTCACCAGTGGCACCGTCACGTTGGCGTTGGTCGATGCGCTCCAGAAGGTGCACACCAGCTGGCTCACGCCAGCAGCGTTAACCTGCACGCTGAAGGTGTTTTCCCAACTGTCGGATGGCGCGGTGGTGGTGTTCCTGCCGCCCTGGCAGTTGTAGGTGTTGTCATTGAGCGCCGGCGCGTAGCGCACCGTGACGCTGTCGCCCTGCGGGGTGACGCCGGCGGTGCCGATGATGACCGGCGTACCGGCGGTGGCGAATCTGGCTGACGCGGGCATGGAGGCCGCCGCGGAGTTCAGCAGCGGGTTCGGGAAATAGCCGGCGGTCTCCACCACGTTGGTGATCATGGTCATGGCCAGCCGTTCGCCGTCCTGGAGCTGCGCCAGCTGCTGCTGCATGGCGTAGGTGGCGCGATTGTGCGTCAGAATCGTGACCAGGCCCCCGATCAGGAACAGCGCGATCACCAGCGAGATCATGATCTCGATCAGGGTGAAACCGCTCTGCACGGGCCGGCGGGTCGCAGGAACTTTTTGGGAAAGGTAACTCATGGTTCTACAAACAACGTATAGCTTGGCTGGTCGATGGTTGCGGTGGTTGCCTGGCCCTGCGACTGCGTGTTGATCGCCAGCGCCTTCTCACTCCAGTTGATGTTGACCGTGCAGTCGATGCGAATGCCGTTGTTGAAACAGGTCACGGTTGCCGTGTCATTCGGCAGCAGCGCCGCGAGGTTGTTGGCCCACTGCTGCAGATCGTAGGCGGCGACCTGGGTTGGGGTGCACGGGGCGCCGGCGCCGACAGTGCAGATCGCGGCTGCCGGGCCGTTGCTGACCGCGGCCCCCTGCACCTGGATGGGCGGGGCGGTAATCGCCGCGGCGGTGGTCCAGAAGCCGCGGTTCTCGTGCATCGCGGCCGCCAGGCTGTCCGCCTCGAGCGCCGCGAGCGAACGCATGCTCGCTACCGAGGTACTCGACAAGGCGAGTGCCTGCATCTTGGCGATGCCGAGCAGGCCCACCGAGAGCACCACCAGCGCCACCAGCACTTCCACGAGGCTGAAGCCGCGCTCAGCGCCGCCGCTTTTTTGCCGGTGCGTCATATGCAGGCCGCGTTGGAGACGTGATTGGTTGCAGTCATCATCCCGACCACCGTGATTTGCAGGCAGCGCGTCCAGGTGGAGTTGCTGGTGCTGTCGTGCAGCGTGAAGGTCGCGCCGGCGGCGATGCCGGTGGCGAAGCCCTCGCGCCCGAAGGAAATGCGGCTGGCGTTACTGGTCGCATCGGGACGCAGGGTGTCCTTGCTGCTGACGAATGACTTCTGCACCCGCAGCAGGCTGCCGCAGGTGTTATTGGCATTGGTGTCGACGCAGGTGATCCAGCCGGCTTCCCAGGTCGTGGTGCCGGCGCAGGTCGCGCTATCCGCGGACGTGCACACGAGCACCGGCAGACCCTGCTTGATCGCTTCGCCACGCGCAAACATCAGATCCCCGAGCAGGCCGTTGACCTCCGCGGACAGGCGATTGGCGTTCGTGACGTAGCGGAACGAGGGCACGCCGAGGCCGAGCACGATGGCGACGATTGCCACCACCACCATCAGTTCCGTCATCGAGAAACCGTTTTGCCGCTTCATGGCGCAGCAATGTACTGACTTCGGCAGGCGAGCGAACCAGTACTGCGTCACAGCGCGCGGCCGGTCCGACTAACGGCCGCTAACGACCCGTAGACGGTCACGGGCAGAGCACATAACGCCTTTTTTGGTTACGCGCCCAGAAGTGCCGGCAACATCGCGAGGGAGTCGATTTCGGCCTCGGGTCTGCCGGGCAGACGCTCCGGCGGCTGATGGTAGCGGTTGCACCAGACAACGCGCAGGCCGAAGGCGGACGCCGCGAACGCGTCCCAGCCGTTGGCCGATAAAAACGCGATCTCACCGGGCGCCACTTCAAGCCTATCCACGGCGAGCTGATAGACCTTAGGATGCGGCTTGTAGACACCGACCTCATCCACGGACAGCACGGCATTAAAGAGGTGCGCGATGCTGCTGCGGGCGAGCGCGGCGGTGAGCATCTCAGGAGAGCCATTTGACAGAATGGCGGTCTTGAGTCCCGCAGCCTTCAGGGCTGTCAGCATCGCGGGCACCTCCGGAAAGCACTCGAGGGAGCTGTAAAGGCTCATGAGCCGCCCGTGCAGCCCCGGGTCACTTAAGCGACAGGCCGCGAGGGCGAATTCGAGCGCCTCGGAGGTGACCTGCGAGAAGTTCACGTAGCGCCCCTGGAGTGACCGCAGCCAGGTGTACTGCAGCTGTTTGTCGCGCCATAGCGCGGTCAGCGGCGCCACCTGGTCGGCGGGCAGCCCCGGGCAGCGCGCCGCAGCCGACGCATAGTCAAAGAGAGTCCCGTAGGCATCAAATACGCAGGCGCGGATCCGGGCGAGCGGCGCTGCCATGAGACCTTTAGTCCTGGCCGCTCATGTGGCGCACGAAGCTGCCCAGGGCCGCGCGCTGGTCATCCCACAGTTCATACCGGAGCGGGGTGCCGCCACTGTCCGCCAGCAGGGTGAGGCGGCGCGCGGCGGTCACGAAGCGCAGGGCGGCAAGATCCGTCGCGTACACGTTGGGTGCCACGGCAGGCCCCGGGGGCGCGTGCACCGGCTCGCCGATGCCCGCCTCGCGCGGCGATTGTCCGCGGCGCGTGAGCTCAATGCGCCGGTCATCGGCCTGCAGGACCAGCGGCTCCGCGGCCGGCAACGCGTCCTGTCGCAGTCGCGGATCCACCGTTGACCAGAAATAGCCAATCAGGACATAACTGATGGTGCCACTGCGATTCACCGCGGCGGCAGCCAGCGTCACGTAGTCGCGCGCGTTCGCTGCCAATTCGGTACGCGCGCAGGCGAAGATCAGCGGCGCGCTCACTATCGTGATCGTGGCCGCGGTGCGCTCGTCCAGGTACTCCTGCGGCTGCTTGTCGCTCGCGAGCGCGTCGCAGGCGCCGAGCGCGAGCAGCACCGCGATCGGCCAGTTCACCCGACGCCGCATGCCTGCGTCGCCGATCACTTCTGGAAGCTGATGCGATACGACACGCTCACATAGTAGCGCGTGGTGTTCTGGGTCTGCACGA
>Ga0210384_10000695_pt1 | contig 50275 bp, 42 predicted proteins | sample IncBWH2MmetaG_FD_160574 | JGI IMG/M metagenome (GOLD analysis project Ga0210384, IMG submission 160574) | Forest soil microbial communities from Barre Woods Harvard Forest LTER site, Petersham, Massachusetts, United States - Inc-BW-H-2-M | ecosystem: Environmental > Terrestrial > Soil >... | reverse complement strand
CTTTTAACTGCAACCAATCCCAGCGACAGCCAACCTGTTGAACTGACCAACGCAGGCCGGCGATGGGCCTCAAAGATTCTGGCGAGCCTTTCGCTGGAGGAAAAGGTTGGCCAGTTGCTGCAAGTGCGCTACTACGGGGACTATTCAGATTTGAAAAGCGGCGAATACGCTGCGCTTCGAGACCAAATATCGAAGTATCACATCGGGTCGGTTGTATCCAGCATGCACTTCAATGCAGGGAGTGCAATCAGGAGTTCCCCTCTTGATGCGGCCCGGGTAGCAAACCAGTTGCAAGCAGACTCCAAGCTACCACTCCTGCTGGCAGCGGATATCGAGCGTGGAGTTGCCTCCCGGCTCAAGGATGTTCCTTCCTTCCCGTGGCCGATGGCAATGGGGGCGACGGGAGACGTGAACCAAACCGCACGCTTTGGCGCGGTGACCGCGCGCGAGGCGCGGGCCGTCGGCGTGCAGTGGGCGCTCGCCCCGGTCGCCGATGTCAACAGCAATCCTGCCAATCCAATTATCAACGACCGCTCTTTCGGAGAAGATCCACAGGAAGTTGCAGCGATGGTGGCAGCCTACATCCGCGGCGCACACGAAAATGGGTTACTGGTGACGGCGAAGCACTTTCCAGGGCACGGGGATAGTGCGGAGGATTCGCATCGCTCGATTCCGGTGATTGCGGGAGATTTGGCGCATTTGAAGAAATTCGAGCTGCCTCCATTTGAGGCAGCGATCAGTGCTGGAGTGGATTCCATCATGCTGGCGCACGCCAGAGTTCCAGCAATAGACTCTGATCCCGATAAGATCGCTACAATATCGCGCAAGGTAGTTAACGACCTGCTGAAGAAGGAACTTAGGTTTAAGGGCTTGGTGGTGACTGATGCTCTGGAGATGAAGGGCATCACTGAGCTTTACGCGGCCAAGAAAGGAAGCCCCACCGCGCTGGCCGCGGTGGATGCGATCAAGGCCGGTTGCGATGTCATCATGATTCCAACCGATCTCGATGGCGCTTTCCACGCGATTATTGATGCGGTGAAGAGCGGTGAAATTCCAGAATCGCGCATCAATGAGTCTGTGCGAAAGATTCTTGAGATGAAGGCGTCGGTTGGCCTAGATCAAAACCGCTTTGTAGACTTGGATCGGGTTGCTGAGGTGATGGCAAGCCCCGTGGACTTGGCGTTTGCTCAGCAGATCGCCGACGATGCAATCACTCTGGTGCGTAACGACAACCATTTGCTTCCTCTGGTGGCAGGGCCGCAGCACCCCGCGAAGTCCGAGAGTACCGATTCAGGCTCTACGGCATCGCCCGGTAAACTGGTTGCTGTGATTGTGGGCGAAGCGTTCGATAGCAGCAATGGGCATGAATTTGAGAAGGCAATCAGAGAACGCCACCCTGACGCAAAGGTTTTTGTTGTTGATAGCCGTGGCATAAAAGGTGGGACGCCTGATGATTTGTTGCGAAGCGTTGGCGAGGCGCAGACAGTCGTGGTAAGTGCCTATGTTGCGCACCGGGCAACTAGAGCCGGTATGGCTGGCGGCAAACCGACAACATCATACGGTCTTGTGGGACCGACCGGGATTGTGTTTCAACGAATTCTGGATGTTGCTGCGGAGAAGACAGTCGTAATCGCCCTTGGGAGCCCCTATTTGATTGAGGGTTTTCCCGCAATCAAGAACTACATCTGTGCCTATGCGATGGCGACGACGTCGGAAAAAAGCGCCGTGAAGGCGCTCTTTGGAGAGGTCCAGAATCACGCCAGACTCCCAGTGACGCTGCCGGGAGTAGCTGAGCGCGGATTCTTCGTGCCCTGGCCGAAGCAGCCACAACGAGTGGAATGACGGGCTGCGGTCCTGATGCTAGGGCCGCGCAGTGCAGCGCCGAGGCCGAGGGTGGGCAGACAGGTGGAGAGCTCCATTCGGGCGGCCATGAAGGGAAAAGATGCCGCCCAGGTTAATCAGGCTGTCCGGCAAGCCCGGATGCACGGATTTCCTGATTCTGTTGTCAACCGGGCCAATTGGATTATCCTTGATAAAAGTCAGGTGCGTTGGCTAAAAATTGCGCTGCTTCACGAGCGGCTTTGCAGCTTAGCGCTCTCGGATGATGAGGATGCGGCTGTGGACGAATGGGCGACCAGTTTGCGGGAATTTGCCGCCGACTTTTTTGCAGTACAGGCTGCCAACGAACTGATCGGAAAGAAATACTTTGCTGGGGAGGACGTTCTCCTCAAGGATACGAGTGAAGACCTCGACCAGCAGGTGAGGATTGTACGGAACACGGTCGATACCCACGACAAGGTAGCAACCGAAAATGGCCTGCCCGAACTAGCCATTGATTCCGAAAAGTTCCGCGTGGAAGTCAATGCGCGGGCTTTGGAAAAAGCCCAGGTTATTATCGCTCTCGCGAAGAGCAAGATGCTGGAAGATTTTGGCGAGTGCGAGGCCGCCGATGCAGTTCTTCAGACCCTGGTTCTTCCAAACTGTCTGACGCAGGTCACCTCAAGAAACTGACTACCTAGCAAGTACCCCACCCCCCTTTGCATGTGCGGACAAAACGAGGGGAGGCTAATGGTTCGATACAGGCTTGGGACTCTGACGCTCCCGGAATTCGGTAGATTATCCGCCTCATGAGAAGCGTTAGGATGCGCGAAGTGCCCCGCCGCGTCTCAACAGGTCTACTTCCCCCAGCCATGCCGTGATATGGTTCCATCTCGCGACTATTTGGGCTACCAAACCTATTCAGCTATCTCGTGTTATTTCCTGCATTTGCCGCTCGCTCACCAAATTGCTCGAAACACGCTGTACCTCATCGCGAGGCACAGGGCCGCACAATCCAACCATTGAGCAGGTAGTGAGTGTAGTCGCCTGTTTACAACAGCTGTCATTACCGCAATGCCACAAAGGGAATAGCAAGGGGCTTCATCTGAGTCGAGAGGCCGGATCTGAGACTTAGTGGTGCACGATCTCCACCAGCACTTCCACGCCGTAGGGTGGTAAATCCACCGTGCTGCCTTCCTTACCTGCGAGCAGAAGCTTCATGCTGCGGGGCAGGGTAACACTGCGGTTTTCTTGCGAGCTATTGATTAGGATGAACACGTCTTTGCCAGGGCCTCTGCGTCGGCTAACCTCAACCTCATCCGGAACCGATCCAAATATAGGCGTCACGGCGCTATCCCGCACCATCCATTCTGCAGCGGCTGCCATAAGCTTGTCGTCGAGAACCGCGCCGATATAGGTAATGCGGCCTTTGCCATAGGTCCGCGTAACCATGGCAGGTTGATCATCCAGCCAACCGTTGCTCTTGCCATAGCGCAGCAGGACTTGTGTTTCCGGGGAGATCGTTTTCATCTGCTCGGCCCAAATGCTGGCTTCGCCGCTACCCCACGTTCCGGTAACCGGAACGTTCTTCTCGAGCGCGTAATATTGCTCGACACGGCCACCCAGTGCATCGACTAAATACCCAGGCTGGCGTTGCGTGAGCAGTCCGTTGAATTCATCTTTCATGCCGGAGCGCGGGCCCAACACAAGATGCCCGCCATTGCGGACATAGTCGAGAAGATGGCTGGCACCATCCTTAGGAAGCACGTTGAGGCTGGGAGCCACCACCAATTTAAAGCCTTCGAGCGGAGCGTTAGCACTGATTACGTCGACGGACTGCGAGAGTTTGCGCAGCCCACGGTAGTAGCTCTTGAGCACGCCGATGTCGTCGTACTTTTCCGTGTGTTTCTGATTTTGGATGGCCCAGTGGCTATCGTAGGAATAGAGCAGCGCGACATCCGAGTCCGGAGACGTACCGCGAAGTGCTTCCTGCGTAATGGAGAATTCGTGGCCGATCTGGCTCACCTCTTCGTAGAGAGGGACCGGTGTACCATCGGCTCCTACAAGCGTGCCGTGGTACTCCTCTTGTCCGTTCAGAGCGCTACGCCACTGCCAATAACCCACTTCGTCCGCGCCATGGGCAACGGCCTGCCACGCCATGACGCGCACTTCGCCCTTGTTGAGAAAGTTATTGACTCCTGCCCAATTGACTGCGCCGGGCTGGGTTTCCATTACCCAGAAATTTTGCCGCTTAAATCCCCGGGTGAGGTCATGTGAAAGACCGTTGTAGACGGGATCGAGATGCCCGCTGCCTACGTAGTCATCCCACGCGGCGAAGGTGAGAGCTTCGGTGATGGGGTAGTGGTCGAATCCGTCGAAGAATCCCATCAAGTTGCCGGTGATGAACTGGCGCGGTTCTGCATTTTTCCGGATGATCGTGATCTGATTTTGCTGGTAGTCCATCCATGTGGTGGTGATAAAGCGTTTCCATTCCAGCATAAGGCCGGGGTTGTGACCGCCGATGGGGATTGGGATTTCACTCCAATTATCGTAAGTCTGGCTCCAGTAAGCGGTGGTCCAACGGGCATTCAGATTGTCGAGTGTGACATATTTTGCTTTGAGCCACTGCCGGAACTGATTGCGGGTCTCGTCATCGTACGACATCAAAGCGTAGCCGTACTCGTTGTCAATTTGCCAGCCAACTACATCCGGATTGTGGCCATAGCGAATCGCCATTTGCGCGACGATCTTGCGGCAGTAGTCACGGTAGATGGCGGAGGCGGCCGAAGCATGAGCGCGATTCCCGTGCGTCACGCGCTGACCGTCAGGCTCCACGCGAAGAATTTCTGGATGTTTCAGCGTGAGCCATGCTGGAGGAGTGGCGGTGGGAGTGCCCAGGACGCTGGCGATGTGGTGCTTCGCAGCGGCAGCGATCGCGTGGTCGAGCCAGTCGAAGTCGTATTTCCCCTCAGACGGCTCCATGCGGCTCCAAGCGAATTCCGTGATGCGCACGACCTTGATGTTTGCGGCTTCCATCAGGCGGAGATCTTCATCCCAACGTGACTCGGGCCATTGCTCGGGATACCAGGCGGTACCAAGCAAAACTGCGTTGTGGTTAGCGATCTGGGTGGGAGGGACACTCGAGTTCGGCGTGGTCGCCTGCCCGAAAACTACTTGAGAACAAAATAAAACTACGAGGCATAGAAAAAGCTGCTGTAAGCGCATAGGTTCCTCTGGAAGAGACTTGTTTACGGCGTGACCGCGCCGAAAAGGGGCACAATTTGAGGCACAGTTTTCCGTCAGTAACATCTAAGGTGATGATGGTAAAGGCTAAGTTGGAAGATTCTCAATCTTCACACGGGTTCGATTCCCGTTAGCGCTACTAACTCTATCTTGCTATCTCGTGTTTTTCCTAACATTTGCCGCGGCTTGCCGATTTGCTCGAAACACTGTATCGCTTCGTGTGGCACGGTGGTGGCAAGTAAGGGGCGCCATCTTATCCATATTGATCGCGTAAGCGTATCCGAAGCAGCGGCCGCAACTCACCATACGGCCCCTACAACTCTGGCGGGCTGCAGGTCCTGGGAAGAGACCATGCTACTCGAAGGCTCGTGTTTCCGGTGGAGAATCTCTTGTATCTTCCGCACAAGGTCGTCGATGGAGAAGGGTTTCTGAATGAATGACAGTCCACCGTCCACCTCTGAAATATTGCCCAGCTTGTCATCGGTATAGCCTGACATGTACAAAACATGCGTGTTGCGTCGCACTTTAGTCAAGCAGTTGGCCAATTCAGGGCCGCTCATCTGGGGCATGATCACGTCAGTGATGAGCAATCGAATCGGTCCACGATGTTGCTCGGCGACTTGCAGAGCCTCCACACCGTTGGAAGCAACCAATACCTGATAGCCCCTCGATCGCAATCCCTCTCGCAACAACTCTCGAAATGCTCGTTCGTCTTCCACGACGAGGAGCATCTCCGACGCGGGTGGAAGTTCTGCCGGCGCGGCCCGCGAAGAAGCGGCTGCCACAGGCTGATCGACCTGTGGCAGATAAACCTTGAAGGTCGTCCCTTTCTGCAGTTCGCTATCGGCGAAGATATACCCGCCGCTCTGTTTCACAATCCCGTACACGGTAGCCAACCCTAACCCTGTTCCTTTCCCGGCCTCCTTGGTGGTGAAGAACGGTTCAAAGACGTGTGCCTGTGTCTCCGCGTCCATGCCCGTACCGGTGTCGCTGACGGATAACATCACGTACTCTCCCGGGGGAACATCAACGCCGTAAAAACTCGTAACGTCTTCGAAATTGACACTCGCAGTCTCAATCGTGAGCTTGCCACCGGTGGGCATGGCATCGCGCGCATTGACCGCTAGGTTCATGATGACCTGCACAACCTGTCCTGGGTCCGCTTTCGTTTTAGCCAGAGTGGGATCGAGCACGATCTTCTGCTCGATGTTTTCTCCCAACAGCAGCTGTAGCATTTTTTGCGTTTCGGTCACAAGAGAGTTCAGGTTCAGGATCTTGGGTTGAAGCACCTGCCGGCGGCTGAAGGCGAGCAGTTGGGAGGTCAGCGAAGCGGCACGCTGGCCGGCTCTCTTGATAATTTCGAGCCGTACGCTCATGAGCCCTTTGGAACCTAACTCAGCAGACAGCAGTTCGCTGTAGCCAATAATTACCCCGAGCAAGTTATTGAAGTCGTGGGCGATGCCGCCGGCCAATTGTCCGAGCGCTTCCATCTTTTGCGCATGGCGCAATTGCTCTTCCAGCAGTCTGCGTACGGTCACGTCCTCGGCAATGATCTCGATGGTTTCGCCTCCTTCTGGAGTCGCCATCCGACGGCCGCTGGCTCGCACAATGACGGGTTTGCCGTCCTTGCGTTTCCAGGTAAACTCCACAGCGCTGAAGAAGTCTGCCCGTGTCGGCTGAGCGCGAAAAGCGTCTGCATCCCCGGCAGAATAGAGATCGCGCGAGACGGTCAGCGCCAGAATTTCCTCCTCCGATCGGTACCCGAGTAATTTCACAAGCGCGGGATTCGCGTGCAGAAACCTGTCTCGCTGGACGCTGATGGTCCCGATCCCGTACGGAGCATGTTCGACAAAAGACCGCAGCTCCGTTTCCGATCGACGGACAGCCTCTTCCGCCTGTTTGCTTTTGGTCAGGTCAATTCCGACGGCGGCAAGATAGGGTTTGCCTTCCAGTTCCACTCGCACCCCCGTGAAATAGTAAGGTGCGGTACTGCCATCCCGAAGCAGCACGTCGGCTTCCACCTGGACTGATCCGCGGTCGAAAACGTCCTGTTTGGCTTGCTGTACGGCCTCCTTATGTCGTTCAGTAATATTGCCCAGTGAAACCTCCGCCGGCCCATAGCGGGCAGACAATTCTGCGTTCTTGTTCCAGCGCAGGTTCTTCCCGGCCCTGTCTTGCAGGTAGAAGACTCCTGGCAGGCTCTCAATTACCGCATCCGCCAAAGTCTTCTCCCGCAGGAGCGCTTTCTCCGCGCGTCTGCGTCGTCCCACGCTGAATAAGAGAGCGAGAACGAGGACAGTCTCGAGAATACAGAGCAAAACCAGAGCCAGAATGGCGAAACGGTAGCGCTCCCAGAGCGATGGTTCGCGGAAGAGTTCCAGAGTCGAAGGTGGTAGTCGCTTTTCACTGATATTCCATCTCTGCAACTGGCGCCAGTCCACTGTGTCATGTGCCGAGTTGTCGATCACAATCGGAACACTCGCCGCGTTCTCGCCGTTCAAAACACGTTTGGCCAGTCCTGCAACCTGCATCCCCAGATTCTCGGGATCGGTCATTCGGCCGCCGACCACGCCGTGCCCGATGTAGCTTGAGTAAATCGCATACACTGGGACATGAGCCGCGCGAGTGATCAGATCCAGAGTCTCTTCAGGAAGAAAAAACTGGCTGCTGGCATCTTCAAAATAGAAAGTACTCAGGATGACAGTGTGCGGGGGTAACTCTGCAACTCGCGTGAGAAGCTCATTCATCGTCTGGCCGGTCAGGTAGGTGACCTCAACTGTCTGGCTATAGGGTGAGAAATCATGCCTTAGCTGCTCGACCCAATACTTCTCCATGGGCGAACTGCCAACCACGACGGCGACCCGTTGTGTGTCCGGCTGAAGCCGGAGGGCCAGGTCCAACGTTCGAGCTGGCTCATCGGTGCTTGCAACTCCGGTGATGCCCCTTCCCGCGGCCCCAGTCCTGATTTGCAGCCTCAGTTCGTCCAGTCTTCTGACGTTGAAAAGCGTTACAACTGGAGTTCTGGGGAAAAGTTCTTTCCCTTCGCCCAGCAGAAACTGCATCGCCGAGTAGGAAACTGGCACGATCAGGTCGGGCTTCTGCGCCGAGTATTTCAGTTTCAACAACTTGACCAGACTCGTTGCATGAGCGAGGTCGGGAAACCTCACCAGATCCAGGTATTCGGTGTAAAACTCCACATGATCGCGTATCCCGGATCTCAATTGCGACCGAAGGACATGATCAAATCCGCTGTAAAGCTCTTCCTCATTGTCGAAGGAATAGAGGATCAGGACGCGTTTCGGGGGATCGCTCGAGTCTTGGGCCCTGACAGAACTTGAAACAATCAGGGTAACGAAAGCCGCGCAGAGGACAGCGAATCGCGCCGCGGAGATATTTCGTCGGCAAAGAGACATGCCAAACATCACCAAACTGCCTGCACTTTCGTGGATGCTAGCGCTTCAACACGGTAGGCCCGGCGGCTCAGCTCCGGTCCGGCGTCAGGACAAACCCGAGAGGAGTCGTAACAAAGAATATTAGACCTTTTCCGCGTTTCTGACCATACGGATCGAACTTCACAGAACTGTTCTGGTTTCTGTGAAAACAAGCTTCCAACAGCACAGCCAGCCTTGCCCGTATAATGTGCACACCTCGAATAACGAAACTATGTCTGCCACGTTCGTGAGCCGCACAATTCTTCTGGTGGAGGATGACGATGAGCTTCGTCGCGCCTACACTGCGCATCTGAGCGCCAACGGATTCCTAGTCGAAGAAGCCAGGGATATAGCCGCGGCGCACAAGAGTTTTGGGGCTGCCCGGCCAGACATCGCAATCATGGATTACCGCCTCCCGGATGGCAACGGGCTTGATCTGCTCTCCAAATTCAAGGAACTCGAACCCACGGTCCCAATCGTCGTCCTGACTGGCTTCGGCTCCATGGAGTTGGGAGTCCAGCTCATCCAGAGTGGCGCCGAACAGTGCCTTGCCAAGCCGGTCGAAGCCTCCGCCTTGCTGATGATCGTGCATAAATTGCTGGAGAACTCGCGCAATCAGCAGAAGCAGCTAGCCAACACCACCCGCCGCCGCCGGGTGGTGCTCAATCCATTTTTAGGTGAAAGCGCGGCCATCAAGCGACTGGCCGAGACCGCTTCCAAAGTGGCGAACAGCCAGAGCCCCGTCCTTATTCAAGGCGAGACGGGGACAGGAAAGGGAGTTCTGGCGACCTGGCTTCACGAAAACGGTCCCCGCGGCGACGAACCTTTCGTCGACTTAAATTGTGCCGGCCTGACCAGGGAATTCCTCGAATCGGAGCTGTTTGGCCACGAGAAAGGTGCGTTCACGGGGGCGGTCAACGCCAAGCCGGGCCTGCTCGAGGTCGGCCATCGCGGCACTATTTTCCTCGATGAGATTGGAGACATCGATCCCAACGTGCAGCCCAAATTGTTGAAGGTAGTGGAGGAGAAGAAGTTTCGCCGCATGGGGGATGTTCGCGACCGGTTCATCGACGTGCGCCTAATCGCGGCTACCCATCAGGACCTAAGACATCTCATCGAGACTAAAGCCTTCCGGAGCGATCTCTACTTTCGCATCAGCACTGTACCGCTCGCCATTCCGCCCCTCCGCGAGCGGCATGACGACATTCCCCATATTGCTGAGACTCTGCTCGGGAGGATCTCTTCTGACATGGCGCGTCCCCGCGCTGGACTCTCGGCGAAGGCGGTCGACCGGCTACGCTCGTACTACTGGCCGGGGAATATCCGTGAACTGCGCAACGTGCTGGAACGAGCACTATTGTTTACTGACCGCGAGGTCCTAGAGCCCGGCGATCTGGCCTTCGAGCCGCAACCCGAGACTCACTCGAGCCCCTACAAGGCAGATTGGACTCTGGAGGAGATGGAACGCTTCCACATCTCGGCAGCCTTCTCCGGCGAGAATCACAACGTCGAAAGGACCGCAAGACGACTGGGAATCGCCAAGAGCACGCTCTATCAGAAGCTAAAGGCCCTGAATCTAACCTAAGCGAGTCGCACTTCCGCTTCCTCCTCGTTTCGTTCTAGCGCGGTTCGATTTTCAGAACGATTTCTGGAATTCGGAACCATCCCTCTCTGTGGGTGCCCTGGTAGCGTTTCGCTAACCCACACGCCCTCAGCGACTTACGTCTCATCGTTCACTTGGATTCGAATTGGCCAAGCGATTGCCATCACACTCAATGAAGAGCTTTAAGACTGAAGCTTTCCCCCCAGCGCAGTCATTGAGAGGTAACGCAATGCCAAAGAAAGTCCTTCTCGTGGACGATTCGACGACCACGCTGATGATGGAAGAGATGATCTTGAAACAACGCACCAGTTACGAGTGCGTCACAGCTAAGGACGGGCTGGATGCAATTTCGCGAGCCGTCGTCGAGGCGCCGGATCTGGTGCTGATGGATGTGGTTATGCCTCGCATGAACGGCTTTGAAGCCTGTAAACGGATGCGCTTGGAAAGTTCGCTACGCGAGACGCCCATCATCCTCGTCACCACGCGCGGAGAAGAAGAATATGTCGAAGCTGGTTTTCAAAGCGGTTGCAATGACTACATCACCAAGCCGATCAACAGCTTTGAACTGGTAACGCTGCTCCACAGTTATCTCGGAGAATAACCAGCCCTTTAGGAAAGGATGTTTCGAGGACGCATGAGCAACATTTCCGACTCACCCGCGGAGATCGAAAGAAAAAGCTCGACGCAGGATGTGGGCGACCAGGCGAAGGTGTACGCCGCACGTATGCGGCTGCAGAACGCGCTCGATCAAGCCGATGCCCTGGACGCCATTCGCGAAATTGCAGGCAACCTGATCGGGACAGAAGAAGTTGCTGTGTTCAAGGTCGATAAGAAGCGCTCGGAACTCTGGCTCTATTGGTCGTTTGGCATCGATCCAAACAAGCACTCCGTACTCGAAGTGCGCCGCGAGCCCAGGCTGAAGCAAGTGCTCGGCGGCAAGTCAGTCTTTCGACTCAAGTTGTCCAATGAAAATTTGCTTTCCACGGATGATCCGGTGAGTGCCCTGGTTCCCATCCTAGTGGACGGTAGTGCATCCGCGGTGATTGTGCTGTTTCGCTTATTTACCCACAAGCCGGGAATCGAGCCTGTGGATATAGAAATTTGTGAAGTGCTGTCGAACTGTGCCGGCCGGGCGGTTGAACCGTATAACGCACGCTAACGCAGAGAGAAAGAATCGCATATGAACTTCAAACCGAAAACGCCAAGTTTCAACCCGGCCATGCTGCCGATGGAATATTTGCCGCGCGTTCCGGCCCCTCCCGACGATAAGCACGCGCGCCACTATCTGATCCCAGGCAAGGTTTTCGCAGCCGCACAGCCGTTTGCCATCAGCACCATCGTGGGTTCCGGCGTGGCCCTTTGCTTGTGGGATTCGGTCCAACATATCGGCGGAGCCAATCACTTCATGCTGCCGGAGGGCCCCGAGAACAGCGAGAACGCCACTCGTTACGCCAATGTGGCCAACCCAGCCCTGCTGCAGCGCATGGTGGACCTGGGCGCCGAGCGAGCGAATCTTGAGGCAAGAATCTTCGGTGGTTCGATCCCTGGGGTGACGTTCAGCAACGGGGGAGAATGTCTGGGCGATCGCAATGTCCAGGTTGCTATTCACTTTTTGAAAATGAATGGAATTCGTCTGGTGCAGAGTGAGGTCGGCGGTACGCAGGGGCGCAAGCTGGTTTTTCACACCGATGACGGACACGCCTGGTCAGACCAACTCTGATGGCAATGGCAAATCCAAACTCGCGCCGGCTGCTTTCTGACTGCACGCTCTCCGGCATGGGACCGAGTGTGCCTGCCGGAGAACGTCAGCGTTCGTACTTGCTGCCTGGACAGTTGTATGCGAGCGGAGAGCCATGCCAGATCCGCACGATCTTGGGTTCTTGTGTGTCGATCTGCCTGTGGGACGAGCGGCGGCGCACGGGTGGAATGAATCACTTCCTGCTTCCGGCCTCGAGGGAAGGCGAACCTGCCTCCCTGCGATTCGGGGATGTGGCTACGGAAGCATTGCTTGAGAAGTTGCAGCTGCTTGGATCCCGGCCACCGAACCTGGTGGCCAAGATCTTCGGCGGCTCGTCAATGTTCCAAAATACGAGTCGTTCCGCAGTCAGTCTGGGAGCACGCAATGTGGATGCGGCGCTCGCTTTGATGAAAAACGCGGGGATTCCCGTGAGCGTTCAGGAAACCGGCGGAAACCAAGGCCGGAAGATCGCTTTCAACACCGACGACGGTGTGGTCTGGTCCAAGCGAATCTAGGAAAGAAAGCGAAGCAATGGATTTCGATCGCGAAAAAATCGTAGCCTCGTTTCTGGCTGAGTCCGAAGAAGGCCTCGAGCGAGCCGAGCAGTATCTGATTGCCGCCGAGACGGATCCCGGCAACACGGAACTGCTCGATGAGATTTTCCGTGTCGCCCACACGATCAAAGGCAACGCGTCGGCACTTGATTTTCCGGAGCTCGCAGGTTTCGCCCATGTCATGGAAGACCTGCTCGAAGCCCTGCGCAAGCACGAACTCACAATCTCGCGTGAAGTCATCTCCCTGCTCTTGCACGGCGTCGACGCCCTTCGCGCGCTGGTGCCCGCTGCGGCTGGAGGAAACGACTGCCTCAGCCCGTCTCATCAGGAATTGAAGAAGGCAATGTCGAGCCACGCCGGCGGCCGCCAAACCGCGAAGCGCGCGGCTTCTCTGCCTTCTGATACAGAGTCCTCCCCCACAGCGGTTCCGGGTTCCGTTCCCCTGGGTTCCCGGAACCGCACTCTTCGCGTCGACATCGAGAAACTCGATCAAATGCTGAATCTGACCGGGGAGATCGCCATCGCCCAGGGCCGCCTCCGCCGCACGATCGAGGAGCTAAAAACTGAGTCAGGACGCAAACTCCTCGAAATGCAGCGCGAAGCAGAGCGCCTCCAGAAGAATCTTCAGGAGCAAGTAATGGGCGTGCGTCTGGTTTCTGTCGGGCCCTTGTTCCAGCAGTTCGCGCGTTCTGTCCGTGACATCTCGCAAAGCCACAATAAGCTGGCACGACTGGAGATCGTCGGCGCCGACGTCGAGGTTGATACGCGGGTCCTCGAACACCTTAGAGATCCTTTGCTCCATATGATCCGCAATGCCGTGGATCATGGCATTGAATCCCCCAGAACTCGTCATGCCAAAGGCAAGAACCCGTGCGGACAGCTGACGCTCACTGCGTTTCCCAAGGCGGGGAACATCCTGATCCAGTTTTCCGATGACGGAGCCGGATTCAATCGGAAGCGCATTCTAAAGAAAGCCCGTGCGCTCAATCTGTTGCCTGAGGGCGAAAATCTCAGCGATCAGGAACTGTTCAATCTTGTATTCAAGGCGGGCTTCTCTACGGCCGCGGAGGTCACGGATTTGTCCGGCCGCGGCGTGGGCATGGATGTGGTTCGCCGCAACATTGAGCTCTTGCGGGGAACGATCGAGATTCAGAGTGTGGAGGGTCAGGGCACCACCATCACCATTCGTTTGCCGCTAACCCTGGCTATCATCGACGGCTTCTCCGTTGTCGCCAACAACGAAACATATGTGATCCCGCTGGAGATGATCAGCGAGTGTCTGGAAATGCCGGCAGACCAAATTACAAACGAGAAAGTCGGCGTCATCAACCTTCGTGGTGAACCTTTGCCTTACGTCAGGCTGCGGGAAGTGTTCGGTACACCGGCCCGCCTTCCTGTCCGGGAAAACGTTGTCGTAGTCCATCGCGAGGGCGGCGATGCCGGAATCGCCGTGGAGACGCTTCTGGGCGAGTGCCAGGCCATCATCAAGCCCCTCAACGGGATCTTTCGCGGGGTGCCGGGTGTTTCCGCTTCCACCATTCTTGACGATGGGCGGGTTGCGCTCATCCTCGACGTCAGCACGTTACTACGCGAAGTCGTCGCAGAGCAGGCCCAGGCAGTGAACGGATAGTCCCCGAGACATTCGGGAGCACGGAAATTCAGCGCTTCGGCGCAAACGGAAGTTGACCTTGAAAGGAAGAAACGTATGTTGAAGAAGTTCTCGATCGCAAAACGGCTCGCTCTCGGATTCGGTGTCGTGTTGTTCTTGCTCCTCATCATCGCGGTGACGGGGTACTGGGGTATGGAATCCGTGGCCCACGAAACGGTCTCCATGCTGCGCGGAGACTCCAAAGTCTCTCAACTCGCGGATGAAGCCAAGATTACGACCCTCGAGCTGCGCCGCTTCGAGAAAGACACTCTGCTCAACATGGAAAACAAGCCTGTGATGCAGAGCTACCAGGACAAATGGAAGACGCAACTGGCCCACCTTCGCAGCATTGTGAATGAGCTAAACGGGCTCGTGAGCTCCGCGGACGACAAACAGCTCGTTGCCGCGATGGATGCAGAAATCAACGTCTACGAGCGCGGTGTAGCGGAAGTCGCGGCTGGCATTAACGACGCCACCATCAAGAGCCCGCAACAGGGCAATGCAAAGATTGCGGAGGTGAAGGACGAGATTCACCGCATGGAAGGTGCGGCCACCGAGCTTTCGGACAAGCACCGCCAGATCATGTCGGAGAAAGAAAACACCATTACTGCGTTCGCCAAACAGACGGCTTTGGTAATGTTCACGGTCGTCCTGATCACTTTTATCGCTGCGACCTTTGTGACAATTGTCGTCTCCCGCGGTATCACGCGGCCCGTCAAGGCTATGGCCGATCACTTGGGCGAAATGGCTCAAGGGGGCGGCGATCTGACCAGGCGAATCGAGATCGTCTCCCACGACGAAGTGGGTCAAATGGCCAACTCGTTCAACTCGTTCGTAAAGCGGCTGGAGGAGATCATCAGCGAAGTTCGCACCAGCAGCGATGGTGTCGCCAGCGCCGCGGCACAGGTTGCGAGTTCCGCTGCGTCACTCTCCCAGGGCACGAGCGAACAGGCGGCCTCGATCGAGGAGACCACGACGAGCCTGGAGCAGATGAGTGCCTCGATTACTCAAAATGCCGAGAACAGCAAGCAGATGGAAAAGATGGCCGTCAAGGGCGCTCGCGACAGCGAAGAATCCGGCGGGGCGGTGCGTGAAAGCGTAAGCGCAATGAAGCAAATCGCAGAGAAGGTCTCGATCATTGAAGAGATCGCCTATCAGACCAATCTGCTGGCGCTCAATGCTGCCATCGAAGCAGCGCGCGCCGGCGAACACGGCCGGGGCTTCGCTGTCGTCGCCACTGAGGTCCGCAAGCTGGCCGAGCGCAGCCAGACAGCTGCGCAGGAGATCGGGGGGCTTGCCGTAAATAGCGTGGGCGTCGCAGAGCGCAGTGGGGAACTGCTGAAAGAACTGGTCCCGTCCATCAAGAAGACGGCGGAACTGGTGCAAGAAGTCTCAGCATCCTCTCGAGAGCAATCTACCGGCGTCACTCAGATCAACAAGGCTATGGCAGCCGTAGACACGGTGACGCAGCGTAACGCGTCTTCTGCGGAAGAACTGTCCAGCACCGCCGAAGAGTTGGCCGCCCAGTCGGAAGCCCTGCAGCAACTCATGGCCTTCTTCCGCGTGGCCGGAGAAAGAGTCGTATCCACGGTTCGCAAACCGTCAACCGAGCACAAACCATTTCAAAATTTGGTTCAGACCATTGTGCCAAAAAAGACGAATGGCTCAGCGGTTGAACACAACTTTACCCGGTTCTAGGAGGCGAAACCTTCCATGCAGATCACAAAAGAGGAAACAAACCGGGGAACCGAACAGGACGTTCAGCAGTACCTGACGTTTATGATCGGTGGCGAAGAGTACGCGGTGAGTCTTCTTAAGGTTAGGGAGATCATCGAGTACGACACGATCACCGAAGTTCCCAAGACACCGGAATGGGTGCGCGGAGTGATCAACCTACGGGGTAGCGTTGTCCCTGTCATCGATCTTGCCGTGAAATTCAGGCAAGCCCCCAGCGTCGCCGGAAAACTGACGTGTATTGTCATCACCGAAGTTGCATGCGAAGGAGAAGCGACCGTGATGGGGGTGATGACCGACGCGGTTCGTCAGGTGATTGACCTTAGGCCGCAAGACATCGAGGAGCCGCCCACTTTCGGCACGCGCGTCAATGTCGACTACCTGCTCGGCATGGCCCGCTCTGGCAAGAAGTTCTGCCTCCTTCTCGACACCGAAAAAGTGCTTTCGACCGACGAACTTCTTGGGCTCTCGGATTCGGTTGAGGAGAGCATGGAGAATCCGCCGGGCGAGTTAGCCTCCGTCGAAACCCCTGTTGCCTCCGAGGCGGCCCCAGTTGATCTGGAAGAAGCCATCGGAAAAGAGTCCACTGAGACCCATCTGGAGTAGTCAATCAAGGAGTAGCCCATCAGAATGCCCGGGACCCACAGAACTACACAGGGCGCCAACCGGCACGAGATTCATGAGCGCTCGTCTCTGGCTCCGTCGCTGTTCGCTAAATTCCAGGATTTGATCTACCAGGAAGCGGGAATCTGGCTGGGCACTCACAAGCATGCCTTGCTAACCGGCAGGCTGGCTCGCCGCCTTCGTCTTCATGGTTTGACCAGCATGCAGGAATACTTCAGCCTGGTGACGCAGCCTGACCAGCAGCATGAGCGGGCCATCATGATCGACTGCATCACCACCAACGAGACTCATTTTTTTCGCGAGCCACGGCACTTCGATTTGCTTTCGCAGCAAGTCTTCCCCAGATGGCACCAGGAGGCGGTCGCGGGACAACGTCCGACCCGTCTTCGCGTTTGGAGCGCAGGCTGCTCCAGCGGCGAGGAACCGTACTCGCTGGCCATGCTTCTGCTGAAACACTTTCCTCCAGAGAAGGGATGGGATCTGGAAGTCCTCGCAACCGACATTTGTACACGCGTCCTGGAAAAAGCACGGGAGGCGATTTACCCCATCGAGAAAATGAAGGATATTCCCCCAGAATATCTTCGTGCTTACATGCTGAAGGGTCGCGGCGAGCACAAGGATGTCATGAAGGTCTGCCCTGAACTGCACCGCGTCGTGAGGTTTGCTCGCGTGAACCTGCACGCCGATTCCTATCCCATCCAGGGTTTCTTTGATCTCATCTTTTGCAGGAATGTCTTGATCTATTTCGATCAGAAATCCAAAGAGAAGGTCATCAACGGGATCTTGCGGCATCTTTCCCCTTCGGGATTGTTGTTTGTAGGTCATTCCGAGCATCTGGCCGGAATATCGCCCGGCTTGAGAACCGTCGCCCCAACGGTGCACGCACTGATGCCTACAAGTGAAGGCGTTTCCCCGGAACACGGAACGCCAGGCGTGGTCTTTGATCGTCCGCTCTTTGATCGTGCGTTCTGAGACCGTGTTCTGAATCCGAGTGAACTGGTAAATATGCAATTCCCGCGCAAACAAAGACCGGATGGGAGCATTCATGTGCTCGTCGTGGATGACTCGGCCGTGGTCCGCCAGGTCATGCAGGCCGTGCTCAGCGCTGACCCGGGCATTAAAGTCAGCGTGGCCGCCGACCCGATTATTGCCTTTGCCAAAATCGAGAGAGATGCGCCCGACGTGGTCATCACCGATCTGGTCATGCCGCGTATGGACGGCCTTACCTTCCTGCGAAAGATCATGGCGGAGAGACCGCTACCCGTCATTGTCTGCTCTGAAATAGCCCATCGACGCACCGAAGACGCCATCTCAGCTTTGGAACTGGGGGCCGTCGAGGTCATTAATAAGCCCAAGCTCGGCGTTCGAGATTTCCTGCATGAATCGGCGGTCATGCTCATTGACGTCGTCCGGAGTGCAGCTCAAGCCAAATTATTACCGGGACCACCCCTGGTGGTGCCGCCTCGAAATACCGCCGATGTCGTTTTGACACTTGGCCCCACGCCCCAGCATCAGCCCACCGGAGACAAAATCATTGCTGTTGGCGCGTCCACGGGCGGCACGGAAGCTCTTCGCGAGTTCCTGCAAGCGATGCCGGTAGGGTGTCCGGGAATCGTCATCGTCCAGCACATGCCCGAAATATTCACGCGCGCATTCGCCGACCGCTTGAACAAAGATTGCAGCATCGAAGTCAAGGAAGCCGCAAACGGCGACTGCATCCTCCCATCACGCGCACTCATCGCTCCCGGAAATCATCACCTTCTCGTGCAGAGGAGTCGATCCACCTACATTGCTCAAGTCACGGACGGGCCATTGGTCTCGCGTCACAGGCCCAGTGTGGACGTCTTGTTCCGTTCGGTCGCCAAATCCGTTGGATCGCACGCTGTGGGCGTCATCATGACGGGAATGGGGAGTGATGGCGCTCAGGGCTTGCTGGAGATGCGCAACTGTGGTGCGCAGACCATCGCCCAGGACGAGTCCAGTTGCGTTGTCTTCGGCATGCCGAGAGAAGCCATTGCACGCGATGCTGCCGTAGCCATTGTTCCCTTGCGACGGATCGCCGAGACAGCCTTGAAGATGGCGGGATGCTAGCCTAACTAGTACAAACATATATTTGGCTAACATGCACAATCTTGCTTTCGGTGACAGTGTTGCTAGTGGTCCACCTTTCCATACTGAGACCACTTGTAGGTGGAGCGTTGGAGAAATGTGGCGAGGGCGTCACACCTCGGGGAGAAACCTCTGGGTTCTATGCCAGGACGATTATCAAAAACCAAGGCGGTACAAAATGTTACGTGCCTAATGCGGTCGAACCCATTGTCGTACTGAATCGTACTACTTACCACGAGAGACTCATTAGTCTGTTTGATGCTGTCCCATTCCTGTTTTCCGAGTCCTTCCAAAACAACATCGATCGGAATCGGACCGTCATTCTCAAGTTCATCTGGCGCTATGTCGCGCGTAGCGAAAAGTTTGATTCTTTCATTTCCAGGCAATCTGTTTTCGGAAATCTCAATATGGGCGTGAACATTACGGGCAGGCGTTTTGCTGGAATTCTCCAAAGTGAGATGGGAAATGTTGCTTCCCGTATCAATGGTGCTACTGACCACGCATCGGGCCTCATCGCTATCTTCGGCATGCCGCTTTGCAAGACTGAAGGACTGGACTGCGGTATTAGCCGCCTTTTCTGTCGAGCGCATCTGGCAGACATTCACGATCAACAAGCCAGCAGTGACGAATGCTACGACAATTTGGGCTAGTGTGGCCGATTTTCCCCAAAGTGGATTGCGACCCTTGCTCCCATCGGCCTTTTTCTCGGTGTGTGGGGCGGTTATCGCATTCGCTTTGATATGGGAAGCGATTCCTGGAATCTGGGCGTGTTTATCAGCGGTTTTATCCTGTGGGTGCTGGTGATTTTTGGAATTTGTGCGCTTTGAGGAAAATAATGCCAGAGTTGAAACCAGAATACCGAGAAGGGCCAGAGGCCACAGAGCGTTTTGAGAAGGGGATGAAGCTGCTTTTTCAGACTCCAAAATACCCCCTCCTCCAAAAGAAGTCTATGAAATAGGTTCCTACTTTACGTAAACCGAAGCGTTCCGACAAGGACTAGGCTTGCGTCTGCCACCCGCCTCTTGATGAGTCGAAAAGGCCTCTGGTGTCCGAAATACGTTCTTGACCTGCCGATTTATTTCTGACCGACTGTAATAATTCACCCGATCTCACGTCTTTACTTGTGAAAGGGCGTCACAGGAGGAGTACCCTGCATAGCGTACTAGAGGAACCGGCAATCGTAATCCCGGATGAACTCGAGCGGGCATTTCGGTCCCAGCACGGCCTTGTGTTCCGTACGGCTTACCGGATCACCGGCAATGCCGCGGACGCGGAGGATGTGTTGCAAACTGTTTTTCTACGTCTGCTCCGCCGTGGCTCGGATGCTGACCCGCTGGAGAACCACGAGAGTTATCTGCGGCGAGCGGCGATCAACGCCGCTGTGGATGTGATTCGATCACGACAGGCTGACCCAACAGTCCCTCTTCCAGAAGAAACATCCGATTTGCGGCAGTCCGATACCAGCAACCTCCGGCAGGTTTTGGCTCGGGCCATAGCCCAACTCAAACCGCTACAGGCGGAGATCTTTGCTTTGCGTTTTCTCGAGGGCCTCGGCAATCAGCAGATTGCGGGGATGCTCGGCATTTCACAAGTGCGGGTCGCGGTTATCGTCCATCGCACCCGCTTACAACTTCGCAAAGAACTTCGTCCATACTTAGGAGACAGATCATGAAAGATCGAATCATGAAAGATCAGAAATTCGACCGTCTACTCTCGGAGATTCGCAACGAACACGTCGACGACCAAGCTATTTCCCAGGCGGGCGAGCGCGTCTGGAAGGCGATTGCGGAGTCTCCCACTGCGGATCTCAGTATGCACAAGCTGCGGAACTGTGAGGATTTCCAGGCGCTGATCCCGGCATATTTAGAGAAGCATCTGCCCGAGGCTCGCACATTGCTGTTCGAGGATCACGTGCACCAGTGTGTCGCCTGCCGGCGCGCTGTCGAGCAAGTTCGAAAAGGCGAAATGCAAACAGTCTGGCAACCGAAACTAGCGCTTCGAAGCTTTCCGGTTTGGCGGTGGGCTATGGCCGCGACCGCCGTGGCTATCGTAGGAGTTGCAGTGCTTGCGGTGAACAACGGGCTGTTCCCTGGGCAGCATTCCATCCGCGCCGCAGTCCAGAATGTGGACGGCTCGCTCTATGCGGTCTCTGAGGAGCAAGTCCGCCTGATTCCGGCGGGATATCAAATTCGGAATGGAGACGAGATTCGCACCGCAAAGGGTTCAAATGCGGTAGTCCGGCTGCTGGATGGCTCATTGGTTGAAATGGACGAGCGCTCCGACATTTCCGTCTCGCGCGGATGGAAGGGAACCACGATCCGCCTAGATGGTGGACACATTATCGTGCAGGCCGCCAAACAGCGCACCGGCCGCCTTTATGTTGCGACCGACGATGGCCTGGTTTCGGTCAAGGGAACCATATTTTCCGTCAATCATGGAACCAAGGGCTCTCGCGTGGCGGTGATCGAAGGTGTGGTTCGAGTGGCCTACGGCGACCGGACTGCCGATCTGCGCGCTGGGGATGAAGCGACCTCGAGTGCCAGCGTCTCTAAGGTCCCGATCCAGGATGAGATTGCCTGGAGCAAGAATGCGGCGAAATACCTGGCCCTGCTGGGAGACTTTGCAGTCCTCCAAAAACAGATTGAGGCCATTCCGGGGCCGGGATTGCGCTACACCTCGGATCTTCTGCCTTACGTTTCGGATCACACCGTCGTCTACGCGGCAATTCCAAACCTCGCGTCCACTCTGGGCGAAGCCAGCCGGCTTTTCCAGGAACGCCTGCAGCAAAGGCCCGCGCTGCGCAACTGGTGGCGCGAGCAGCAGCATGGAAGCGGACCGAAGCTCGACGCCGTGGTGGAACAGTTGAAGACGTTCAACAGCTATCTTGGGGATGAGATCGTATTTACGGTGACCAAGAATGGCACAGAATACAGTTCGCCGGTCGTGCTGGCGCGCGTTCGCCAGCCAGGGCTGGAGAATTTTCTGCGCGGCGAGATGCGGCACCTGAATACAAACCGCTCCCAAGCCGCGCTTCAGCTGGTGCGGGATCCTTGGGCTGTGTCACCCTCAGCAGCTCGACCGTTCCTGGTTTATGTAAAGAACGATATGTTGGTTGCAAGCCCGGATGTTGCCGAACTGCAGCAGGCAGCGACTCGGATCCAGCAGTCCGGCAGCGGTCATTTTGCTGAGACTCCGCTGTATCAGCAGGTTGCTCATTCTTACCAGCAGGGTGCAGGATGGCTTTTCTGCGCTGACATGGAACAAATTGTCGCGGAACACGTACATGAAGGTGGGAACCACTTGCCCACCGGGATAGAGGACGTGCGATACCTGATGATGGAGCGCCGCGAAGTCGGAGGCAAGACGGAGAGTCGCGCTGCTCTGACGTTTGCTTCCGAACGGCAGGGAGTGGCGTCCTGGCTGGCCGCACCGGCTTCCATGGGCGCTCTGGAATTCATTTCTCCGCAAGCGAGCATGGTGACGTCGGTTGTTATCAAGAATCCCCGGAGCATCATGGAAGAGATGTTCGCCATGATTGGCAGTAGAGATCCAGACTTTGCCGCACAGCTCTCGAAATTCGAGGCGAAGGCGGGCGTGAACGTACTCAATGACATCACCGCGCCTCTCGGCGGCGAGGTGACCATGGCATTCGATGGCCCAGTCCTGCCTGCACCTACGTGGAAGGTTGTCTTCGAGGTGTATGATCCAGCGACCTTGCAATCGACGATTGCGAAGCTGGTGGACAGTTTCAATCGAGAGGCGACTCCGCACGAAGGTTCGCTACAACTTACGCAGAGGCAGGTTGGTTCGCAGACCTACTTCATCCTGCGCAGTCCGAAGCAGCCGAATTCGGAGATCGACTACACGTTTGTTGATAGCTATCTCGTTGCTGCGCCGGACATTGGTACGCTGTCCCGAGCGATTCAAGACCGTCAATCCGGTCAAACGCTGACGCACTCCTCGACCTTTCAGGGGCTTCTGCCCAGCGACGGATATACGAATTTCTCGGCGATTTTTTATCACAATACAGGTCCCATCGTGGGGCCGCTGGTGGAACAGCTCAAAGCCACTGGTGCTCTTACACCACAGCAACAGCAATCCATTGCTTCGCTGCAAGCGAATACCGCGCCGGGCCTGATTTACGTCTACGGCGAGCCGCAGCGAATCGTGGCCGCAAGCAACACTGGCTTCATGGGGTTCGACCTCGGTACTCTTATGACGATGGGCCATGGCGGAAATTTTCTGCCGCAGATGTTGTTTGCCAGGCCCGAGAATCATCCGATCTCGACTCAGTAACCTATTTAACTCATGAGCACAACCATTCAGCACGGAGCAGCAGACGCAGCAAACCAGCAAGCATCTGCTGCTCCGGCAACGCCGGTGATTGCGTTGCAAGGCCTTTCTGTGCGGTTCGGCAAGCGCGAGATTCTGAAAGACCTCAAGTGTTCTCTACGCGGGCGAGCGATTGGCTTGCTGGGGCCGAACGGCGCCGGCAAGTCCACACTGATCAATACACTCTTGGGCTTCTATACGCCTTCCTCCGGGTCGGCCAGCGTTCTGGGCTACGACATCCGCACGGACACCCGAATGATCCGCAGCCTTGTCGGGTACATGCCGGAGAATGATGCGTTCATCTCGAAGATGAACGCCGTCTCTTATGTGCGAATGATGGCGGAACTCTCTGGCTTGCCTCCATCTGCGGCATTGGAACGCGCGCATGAGGCGCTGTTCTGCGTGGGACTCGCCGAGGCCCGCTATCGCGAGTTAGCAACTTATTCGCTGGGCATGAAGCAACTGGCAAAGCTGGCCCAGGCGATTGCCCACGGACCCAAACTGTTAATCCTTGATGAACCCACTAACGGCCTCGATCCCTCCGCGCGACAGCGCATGATTCGTATGATTCGCGACATCCGTGACAGTAGGGAAGTGCAGATTGTGCTGTGCTCGCATTTGCTGCGCGATGTCGAAGACACCTGCGAAGAGGTGTTGATTCTGAACCAGGGCCGAATTGCGCACTATTCCAATCTGGAGGAAGAGCGCAAGGCCAACAAAAGATTCCTCGAGCTGGAAACCTACGGAGCCAACGGTGACTTCACCGAGGCAGTGGAGAAACTTGGGTGTGAGTGCGCCGTCACGGCGAATCGCATGAAGATGATTCTTGCCGATGGGGTCGAGATTCGGGACATCTATCGCATCGCTTCGGAACGTGAAGTGCGGATCCGCCGGCTCAATTTCCGGCGCGATTCGTTGGAGGACATCTTCCTGAAAGCAATGGAGAGTTGATATGCGGGTTGTGGAGATAAGGTGGCTGGAAAGGGAATATGGCGGTTTATAGGCGTACTTACACTTCATATACCGGTGCGCTGACTCCAGCCTGGTCACGCTGGCGTGTTCTCTTCCGTTATTCCAGGACCAATCTGTTTCGTTCGAAGCTGCAGACTGGACTATTCGTACTCTGTTTTTTCTATCCGTTGATGTGCTTACTCACCATCTATTTGGCTCACAACCTGAGTTTTCTTGACAGGCTGGGCGCGGTCGGCGGTCAGCTCATCAAAATTGACAACAAGTTCTTTTTCTATTTTGTGAACGTACAAGGTGTGCTCGCGTTTGTACTCACCGCGTTTACCGGGCCGGGCCTGATTTCGCCGGACATCGCCAATGGCGCGTTGCCTTTGTATTTCTGCCGCCCGTTCTCACGAGCTGAGTACGTGCTCGGCAAAACTTCCGTCCTGGCGATTCTGCTGTCGCAGATCACGTGGATCCCCGGTCTGATTCTGTTCGCGGTGCAGGCGAGTCTGGCGGGTCCGCAGTGGGCTTGGGATAATCTTTGGATCGCCGGTAGTTTGGTATTGTCGTGCTGCTTATGGATCGCGATTCTATCCCTGCTAGCCATGGCTCTCTCAGCATGGGTTAAGTGGAGAATTGTCGCCGGGGCTTTGTTGCTCGCTGTGTTGTTCTTCGGAGGGGGGTTTGGTCAAGCGGTCAACGCTGTGATGCGCACGCAACAGGGCCATTTCATCGACATTGTCTACCTCATGTCGGCGGTTTGGAAAGGGCTATTCCGAATTGGCGATGTGCAGGACATCTCGTCGGCGGAAGCCTCCGTTGCTTTGCTCATATTCTGCGGAATCTGCCTTGCTCTGCTCGTGCGAAAGGTACGAGCCTACGAGGTGGTCCGGTGAACGATCGGATTGTCTTCCAGGATGTTTCGAAGTTCTACGGCGAGATCCTCGGGGTGAATCGCGTGAACCTCTCGATTCCTCAGGGTGTAACCAGTTTGGTGGGCCCGAACGGTTCTGGCAAAACTACTTTGATGAACTTGATGACGGGGCTGGTCCGCCCCACTCGCGGGCGGGTTCAAGTGCTGGAGTACACGCCGGACGAGCCGGAAAAGCTCTTCAGAATCCTGGGCTATAGCACGCAGTTCGACTCTTTCCCGAAGGGACTGACGGGGTACCAGTTCGTTTCTTCCTATCTTCAGCTCGCGGGCAACGATTCCAAGACCTCGGACCAACTGGCGTGGCGTGCTATTGAGCGTGTGAACCTCAGCGATGCTGCTCCGCGGAGCATTGCAAGCTATAGCAAGGGGATGCGGCAGCGAATCAGGCTCGCCCAAGCTTTGTGCCACAATCCGCGAGTGCTGGTCCTGGACGAACCTCTGAACGGTCTCGACCCCCTCGCGCGCGCCGAGATGATCGCGCTCTTTCGCGCGGTAGCAGCCGAGGGCTCCTACGTGATTATTTCCAGCCACATTCTTCACGAAGTGGATGCGATCTCGGATCAGGTCATCTTGCTCAGCAACGGCTATGTGGTAGCGGAGGGGCAAATTCACAGCGTGCGCAATGAAATCCAGGAGCACCCGGCGCAGATTCTCATCCGCTGCAATCGGCCGCGCGAGTTCGCCTCAAAAATGATGGAAAGTGAACATACCATCGAAGTCCGCATCCACAACGACGGGCGTGGCCTGTTGGTCAAAACACGGGATACTGACCGGTTTTATCTCATGCTGAATCACATCGCTTTGAATGGGATTGAGATCGAATCCGTCGCTCCAGCCGACGACGACGTGAATTCCGTCTACGAGTACCTGATCGGCAATGACGAGGTGGTCCGATGATGGGGCTGTGGTGGGCGCAGATCCGGTCTGTCATCCGCTTGGAAATGAAGAAGACTTTCTTTGCCAGACGGGGCCTTTGGATTTACATACTGGCTTTATTGCCGCTTCTCCTTTTCATGGGGCACAACCTCGTAATCTCCCGCCAGCAAGCGCGGCGGCACCGCATTGCCAGTCGGAGTGAGAAGCCTTTGACGTATCAGGATCTGCTGGCTGCGAAGTCTGGCATGATGAGTCAAGAGGTAGTTGCTCTGCTGGGCAAGCCGCCGGAGCATTTTCATTGGAACGAGCGAACGCAATCCGGGACGGATTCCTTCGTGCTTGTCCCTCACGAAAGCTATCACTACTCCGACGGAACCAATGATTTGTATGTCGATTTGTCTGATGGTAAAGTCACGAGTATTGATGTCCGAGACGGCTTCAATCCGGGTGAGGATTCGGTCGTTTTCGCCGGCGTATTCCAGTTCTTCTACCTGCGCCTCGCGATCTTTTTCGGATGTTTGGGAATTTTCATGAATCTCTTCCGGGGCGAGATCCTCGACAAGAGTCTGCACTTTTATTTTCTTGCGCCTGTCCGGCGTGAAGTCCTCATGGTGGGAAAGTTTCTAGCGGGATTGCTGGCCACATGCGTCATTTTTGTGGGCAGCGAGTTCCTCCAGATTGTTGTCTTCGTGTGGAATTTCAGTCCGAACGTGCGGGATCTTTACCTCTACCACAATCACGGTCTGACGGATGCGGCTGCGTACCTGGGTGTGACTGCGCTGGCTTGCCTCGGTTACGGAGCGTTCTTTCTGGCCGCTGGGATGTTGTTCCGTAATCCAATTCTGCCGGCAGCAGCGATCTTAATCTGGGAAGCAGTGAACCCTTTTCTGCCCACGCTGCTCCAGAAGTTGAGCGTGATTTACTACCTGAAGGCGCTATGCCCAGTCGAGATACCCAGCCCTCCGGGTACACCGCCGGTGCTCGCACTGCTGGTTTCCAATTCCGATCCGATTTCGGCGCCCGCTGCCATCCTCGGTGTCGTTATCGTAGCGTTGCTTGTCCTCTACGTTTCCAGCTTGCAAGTCCGACGGATGGAAATCAATTACACGTCTGAGTAGTCCTACGGGTTCGGACGATTCGCCGACCCCAGCCTCCATCAAAGCTGCCAAATGACCAAAGGTCAATGGCCGCGCAGACACGACTTTCGGCAGCTATCCGGCAGTACCAAGCCTCGTTAGAGTAATCCAATCCGGCGTCGATTGCGCGGGTACAGGAGGACCATCCCTCAATGAACCTGCTGCAATGGTTCAGCCAGCACGCCATCTCGTTCACTTTCATCCTGGCCTATATTCCATTGGTCGCGACGGTGGTCACCACCATCATCAGCCTCGTACTGGTGCGCGCGACATTGCGTTACACGGAGGCGAGCGACCGGAGCCTGGCGCTTTCGCGCGAGCAGTTCGAACGAGAATGGGCCCCGGAGATGCACATCAAACTGGAGCGGCTGTCAGCCCGCGACGCAAAAATCCTCGCTACAAACCTCGCGAAAATTTCTGTCCTGATGCAGATGGTGCAGATGCGGAAGCTGTCGATGGCTGTCCCGTCGTTGCGATACTTTCTCAACGAGCCGCTAGTCGGCGGCACCACGTGGAGCGAAGATCTCGGCAAGCGCCTCTTCGCCTGCACGGGCGAGGACTACGAAGGCCAGCTTGCCGTATCCATAACTTTTTATGCCGCCGGACGCATGTATCGCACGGACTGGTTCCGTTTTCAGGTCCAGGTACGCAATAACCAGCTTCTCCAGCTCGATCCCGTAAACATCTCCGCGCGCCGCGTACGAGTGCTTCACGACCGCGACGGCAAGGGAATTACTCCCCGCGAACTTGTGAAAGATGTTGTCATGGGCACAGCAACGAGCGATGACGACGTGGTTACACCGGCAACCCGGAAGTAGGGTTCTTGAAGATCTCAGATTCGCCTTCAGCAGGCGCGATGGCTATCGCTTGAGCTCAAGCGCCTCGTGCATGGTCGGCTCAGGATTGCGAACGATTGCGGAAGCCTGGAGACCAAGTTGCCGCTCCAGTTCTTTGCGGACTCGACTGGTTGCAGCTACATCCTGGTCGCTGGGATCGGAAGACAGCAAAGACTGGGACTTCAGCAGACTCGCATAGGCAAACCTGGCCGGGAAGCCCGCGTCTCGCAAGAACATCGCGTACATATACCAGTCGACACCCTCGTTATGCTGGTCGTTGAGCTCAGCATCGAGCTGAAGTGCCCTCTGATATAGCGGCAGCGTCTTGGTAGTTTGACCGAGCTTAGCCTGCAGGGAAGCCTCCGCCACGTTGGCAAAGCTCTCTAACTTTCTTTCCCCCGTTTGAGCCGCCAGGGTGCGCGCCATTTTGTAGTATCGCAATGCCAGGTCGGGATGATTAGCGCGAGTGTTGCAATCGGCCAGCTTTAGCTCCACGCTGATCAGGTTGGCCGCGGGTGGAAGGTTGGATGCAGACCGTTGTGCCACCTTTGTGAGGAAAGCTTCGTAGTGCCCGATTGCATCCTCAATCTTGCCTTGCTTCTCCAACGCCGCGCTTAAATAGAGATCGGCATCGGTCTGCGACGGATCAAGAGCCAGAGCCTTCTGCCAGCTCAGTTGGGCTTCCTCAGCATGTCCGAATTGCTGGGCGAGGATGCCGTGATTTACGAGGAGAGCTGCATCCCTGGGGGCGAGCTCTAGCCAATTGCTGGTGAGTTGGTATGCCTCATTGAGCCGTTTTTCTTGGACTAGGTATCCCAGCCAAGCATCGCGGGGAGCTGGATCGGATGGGCTGGCCTGGATCGCGTATTGCCATGCAGCAACCGAGTCTTGCGGGCTGCCCTCCTCGAGTGCGCGGTGTGCCAGGCGCAGCTCGAGTGAGGTGTCGTAGGGAGCCAGGGAGGCCGCGCGCTTCATGTCGGCCAAATTGCTACTGTGCAGAGCGAAGTAATAGTGAGCTTGATCGACACAACCCCAAACCAGCAGTGCTGACGCTGCCCCAACTCGCAGAGCGTGTGCGGCGGAGTGCGGTCCCGCCAGCCAACGGAACGCCGTCATCGTCCTGCTCCCAGCCTTCATTGTGCGTTCGGCAATCTGTGCGCGGGAATTTACCAGCAAGGCGGCGATGCGTCCATCCCGCAATTTCCAGATTGCACCGTCAAGAATGAAGTGGTGAATGTTGACCAGCGCGGTGAAAAGCAAGAAGCTTCGCGTGAAATCAAAATGGAACACGAGGCTGGAAAGCCAGGGACCAGGGATGAAAAGCGCAATGCCTCCGGCAATGAGAATCGTGAAGTAAGCCAAGGGGTGCCAGGTTCGGCCGGGTGTGGCCGCCGCTTCGCGCTTGGCGTAGTAACTGGTGATCCAAAGATATTGCGCGGAATGCATCACGGCGAGAACGCCTGTGCTATAGCGGCTATGCGGAACTTGAAATCGTTCCACCGACGAAAGCAGGGTGGGCACCAGGAACCAGATGCACTGAGTGGAAAAAAGAGTAAGCGCCGGGACCATTTTGCGGAGGCCGGCCTGCAAAGTGAGCCGGTACAGACCGAAAGCGAAACAGATCACGAATGCGAAGGCGAGGACGGCTTGGGCCTGCACGCTGATCGCCTCGGGAATATTCAGCGAGACGAACAGCGGATCGTCAGAGTGCCCGGTGTGGAAGTTCAACAGCAAGACTGCGTAGGAGATCAGGAATCCCGCATAAAGGGCACGCCGTTCGAGGGATGTGGGTTTGGCTCCGGCCCGGCGGGCAAACATCATGAATAGGCCGTAGTTCTGCCCGCTATAGTGCCAGGGGCTCGCCGTGAGATAGAGAGTAAAGATCCAGGGCAGAGCACGAATCCAGAGGTGTGACAACAGCACAGTCAGTGCCACGAGCAGCGTGATGTGGACCGTGAAGATCTTATATTTTTCGAAATCCTCCCGCGTGTGATAGGCGCGATAGATGGTCGCCATGTAGTGCGGATAGTTGAAGAACAATGCAAGGACGTAAAAGGCGAAGGACCACGTACGAGTGCTGGCGGCTGAAGAGAAATAGGCGAGCAGTAACAGAGGAACCGACCATGCGCCGCATCCGACGACTAAATCAAGCCATGGGTGATAGATCCAAACGGTTTCACCGCGGCTCGTATTTTGTTTTGTTACGGACATAGAAGCTCGGGATTGCGCCAACAATTTGCAGCGTTTGGTAGTTGTGAGGAACCGGATGAAGGATGTCGAAGCAAAACAATCCCGTGGGCCACCCTGACAATAAGGCATACCGGCGCTAGTTGCGCTCCTGGCTTCAATTCCACAAACTTTCGCACCGGTGATTCCAGTGTGGCTTGGCCGTCGTGGCCGAACAAATTACGAACGTAATGAATGTGAGAAGCGATCAAAGGCAGGAATACTTAGGAGGTGCGAGACCAGTGGTGTGACTCGCACCCAGAACCAAGCTGTGCTCTATCCACGGTGGATGGCATCGTGCACTCTAGAGCCATGGGCGCTGGGAAATTGCATACGGTTCCGCCGGGGCGTGTTCGCAAGCTCAAGGAATGCGAACAGGTGGCCGCCATTTGCTACCGGGTTCGTAAAGGCGAGGTTGAATTCTTGCTGGTGCGGACCGGCAGCGAACATTGGACATTCCCGAAAGGCGGCGTCGAACCGGGGCTGACGCACGCGCAAGCTGCCGCACTGGAGGCCTTCGAAGAGGCGGGCGTTCGTGGCCGAATCGAAGAAGCCGCTTTTGTCCAGTACACTCGGCGGAAGCGGGGCGGGGCACGCAATTCCACCGGGATGGAGATACGCGTGCGCGCGCATCTTTGTGAGGTTGTGCGTCTGGGTGAGCCGCAGGAATCCGGACGAAACCCCACGTGGTTTTCTGCTGAGAAGGCAAAGCGCCGGCTGCTTGAGGATCGCGCGGCTGATTTCGGCGGCGAGCTGGCTCGTGTCGTCGACAGGGCTGTGACCCGCATCCAGCGCTTACGCAGCGCCGCAGGCAGCTAGCACCAGTTACCGTGCGCGCGCGAGGACGAGCGTCACGTCGTCGGGTTGCTCATTGGCACCGATCCATTCGTAGACCGCGTCGGTTACTAGCTCGCTGATACGGTCGAGCGGTAGATGGCGGTTGGCGCGCACAAGGTCGATTAGCCGCTCTTCGCCAAACTCTCCGAAGTCATTTTCAGGTTCGGTGACGCCGTCGCTATAGGCGAGAAAGATTTCCCCCGAGCCGAGGCTCACGGTACTTTCCTCATACTGCATGTTATCGAAAAGCCCGACAACCGTCCCGCCGGTTTCCAGACGGCGTATGTCGCCACTTTCACCGATGAGGATTGGCGGCAGATGGCCGGCATTGCTGTAAGTGAGGTGGCGTGTGCTGCCGTCATAGAGTCCCAGAAAGAGAGTCGCGTACTTTTCCATGGGAGTGGTGCTGTAGAGCTGCCGGTTGAGCAAATACATCAGCATGGACGGCGCCATTCCAGGGCCATGCCGAAAGCCATTGCTGCCGCCCGCGCCGACTAGTAGTGGAACCTCAGCGGGCACGCTTTCCAGCAGGTAGGCGCGGACGGCCGAGTGAATCGTTGCCATCAGCAGCGCCGCCGAAATTCCTTTTCCGGAAATATCTCCAACAGCCAGCCCGAGCCGGTTGGCGGTAGCGGGGAGAAAATCATAGTAGTCGCCGCTGACCGTGCGTGCTGGTTTACAGAAGCCGTGTACCTCAAGCGATTCGAGATGGGAGAACTTGCGCGGGAAGAGTTGCTCCTGCACCTCGTGCGCGATGGTGAGCTCGTTCTCCAGGCGCTGCTTCTCGCGCTGCTCCATCAGCAGCTTTTCGATGGAGGCGGCCATGGAGTTAAAGGAAGTTTGGAGAGCCGCGATCTGGTCCCGTTCGCGGATCTCGATGCGGTAGCCGAACTCGCCGCGATTGAGGTGCTGCGTTGCGGTGTAGAGGTTGGCTACGGAGCGGGTCATGGTGCGGTCGAGACGCGTGCCGATATACAGGGCTAGAAGAACCATCACCGTGAACACGGCCAGTGTGCCGAGCAGAGCTCCTTCTGCGATGGTCCCGAACTCGCCGAGGGCCGCGAACAGTCTCTCGTAGAGTGGGGAGGGCCTCGTCTGGCCTTTCATTAGAGCGCGTTCGCGCGCACCGTTGTCCCAATTAAGAACGGAAAGGTGGGAGCCGAAGTAAATCTCACGGTCCCAGCGGTTGGCAGCATCCGGCAGGGTTCCGGCCGCTAGCAGCGGGTGTTGATAATCCGTGTCCCACCTGTGTTCGCCATTGTCGCTGGTGGTGGCTCGCCTCAGCATCGGGTAGATAGTAATCCTGCCCAGACCCCCGGAGATCCGGTCGAGCAGTGTCTCGTCAATCGGTGAAGACGCTATCACTTGCAGTTTTCCACCAGCGGTGTTGATCGTAGTTCCAGTGCGTAAATAAAGCGTCTCGTGGTCAATCACGAGTTCGCGGAATTGAGCGGGAAGGAAATCCGGTGCCTTCAGGGAACATGGAACAGGTACTGACGACACCGTCAGCGGCTTCCCGCCATACCAGGCGCAGATTTCGTGGAGCATGGAGCCCTGGGTCGACGTTTGCAGGTCATCAAGCAAAATCCGGTTGCTGGTGTCTTTCCTGTTCAGGTGATTTGTCAGGCTATGTGCCACGGTCAAGTTCGCTGTTTCCAGGTTCTTGAGTTCGGCATTGATGTTCGAGGTCACAACGAGATTGGCGAATTGTCCAGCGAAGAGGTAGGCCGCGAGGCCGGTCATCAGCGCCAGTAGAGCCACCGGGATGACTCCGATGAAGATATAGGTGACGATGAGCCGGTTGCGCAGGCGCCAAAGCAGCTTCTGCCGCAACCAGCGGAATCCGGCTAGCCCAAAGAAGACAAGGGCCAGCGCCGCGAGTGCGATCACGGCAGGTTGCAACAACGCGCTTCCGGGCAGATGCAGGAGGAGAGTGAGAACCTGAAGCACTAGGAGGATGAGTGCATATTTGATGCAAGACACTCCCCGGCGCACAGATCGGTTTTGGGGAGGCCATCCCCACCGCATGAGCTGGAGTCGCCACGATTTTGGGAGTACCGGTGCCATAGTGGTCCTCATTATAGGGCGTGGGTTCCGCTGGGGTGGTGTTAGATTTCCGGGTAAAAGTCGAAAAAGGCTTCCACGCTGGTACGCAACTGCTTTTCAATCTCCTCTTTCGAGCCTTCGAGAACGTGCATGGTGACGTGGGCTTCCCGGCCGTTTTTCAACTGGAGGGTGGCTTCTCCGACTTGCTCAACCTCATCGGCGGGTAAGAGGCGCATTCCGTATACAAGAGTTAGGTTTGCCATACATCTCCAATTATAGGATGCGAATTGTAGGACGCGAAATGTGGGACGTGCACAGACGCGTCGGAGGCCGGAACCGCGATGTGCATACCGCGCGAGTGCTGTCCTCGGGTAAAATGCAGTCGTGCTCAAACGAATGATTCTCGCGGCATGTATGAGCGGACTGAGCTTGGCGGCAAATGCTCAGGACCAGCCTGCGGCCCAAACTAAAACAGACCAACCTAAAGTCAAAGTCAACATGCTCAACGTGTGTGCGCCGTCAGTAGAGGATCAGAAGGAAATTGCCGCAGCGCTAGCGCACATTCCCCGGCAGCCGCTTTTTACCGATGACTTCGAAGTATCCCGCGGACGCACCACGCTTACCGAAAAGCCAGGATTCGTTGAAGCTGGGCAAAGCGCAAGCTTCTCAGCCGAGCCAACATCTTCGTTGTGGGTGCGGGTGCGGCACGAGTTCTCGGTGCAGGCCATGTTTGCCACGGTGCAATACTCCTTCAGCGTCGATCCGCAACTGATGGTGGAAACGTTGGTCCTGCGTGTGCGCGACCCCAAGGACCTTATGCAGATTGCGATCGAGGACAACGCCTCTTCCGTGACCAGTCCTGCCTCAATGCTGGCAACGGATACCCCGCCTAGCCGCATCAAGCTGGAGCGTTTTGGCAAGTCGTCGATTGTGCTGGCCCGTTGTTCCGGAGATCCCTCTTCCGGCCAGCCCGCTCCCGATCAAAGCGCCTACGCCCCCTTGTTTCGCAGCGCAGCCACAATCTTGAGCACTTACCGTGGTTTGCTCGGCGTGCGCCATACGGTGCCCGAGGAACTGGCGCACATGCAACATGCAGCGGCTCCGGCCAAGCCAAAATCCACAGCGAAGCGTATGGCAAAGAAGCCGACTACGGACTAGAACCCCGCCATATCCTTAATATTGCAGGCCTCCCACACGCCCTCACAAAGCCGCGAGGGCTCTTTCCTGGTACTGTTCCGATTACCTCCGTTACCTGTGATTTCATCCGAAGTGCGGCCTACAATCGCTTACCGTGACGAGACTACACATCATTCCGGTATTGCTTTGCGTGGGTCTGCTCTCGTGCGCTGCCCAAGCCAAGCAACTCGCTATTGTTGTCGACAAAGACAATGCCACCAACAGCGTTAAGGCTGCCGATCTGGCAAATATCCTCAACGGCAAGACCCGAACCTGGGCAGATGGCAAGGCTATCAAGATCATCCTCCGCGATCCTTCATCCCCGGATATGGAGCTGGTTTTTCGCCGAGTTCTGAACATGACACCGGACCAGGTTCATGCCTTCCTCCAAGCCCATCCGGGCCAGATCGTGATCGCCGACTCTGACGATGCCGTCCTTCGATTCGTTTCGGCCACACGTGGGGCTGTCGGGATTGTTGACCTGTATTCACTGACCAAGGATGTCACCGTCGTCAAGATCGACGGTAAGCTGCCATTCGATGCCGGCTACCTGCTGAAAGGGAACTAGCTATGCTCACCAGAACTCCGCTCGCCAGAACGCTGCCTCGTAGAGTTTCTGTAGCACTTGTCGTCCTTGGTTTGTTACTAACCGCGTCCGCCGCCATGGCCGAGAAGAAATCCTCGCAACCTGCCGCGGCTGCCTTCCCGCTGACCAGTAAGTCTCCGGAAGCGCGCCGCTTGGTCGATCAGGCTCTAGTGTTGTACATCGATCACGTCGAGCAACCCGGCGCGATCGGAATTCTTCGTCAAGCGGTCAAGATCGATCCTCAGTTCGCGATGGGGCATGAGCTGCTGGCGCAGATCAGTCTCGATTCCGCAGAACAAATGAGCGAGCAGCAGAAGGCATTTTCCACGCGGCGTCACACTACCCAGTCCGAGCGAACAGTGATTGAGTGGTATCAGGATGCCGCCGATCACAAGCTGATTTCCGCCATCACCAAGATGAATGAAACGGTCAGCCAATACCCACACGACAAACTCGTGGTGTGGATGACGACCTGGTGGCTTCAGACCCAGAATCAATTCGAGCGCGCACTCGCCGTCTACAACAGTTCAGGAATCACAGATTCTCCCGGCCTGATGAACAACATGGCCTACAACTATGCCTCTCTGCGGCGATTCGACAAGGCAATTTTGCTCATGGGCAAGTATGCGGTCGCTCTACCCGGCGATCCCAACCCGGAAGATTCTTTTGCGGAAATTCTGCGGCTGGCAGGACGTTTTGACGAATCGATTGGACATTACCGGGCAGCGCTGGCCATTGATCCTAAGTACTATTCCTCGCAGTTTGGGATCGCGGATACCTACTCGTTGATGGGAGATCAGGCGCGGGCGCGCCAAGAGTATAAGATCGGGTTCGAGAAGTTTCCGCTGGAAGAATTGCAGCGGGTAATGTGGCGGACGAGGGAAGCAACTACCTATCTCCGTGAGGGCGATTTCAAGGGCGCCGACCGTGCATTTCAGGCTCTCGCTGACTCGGCACACGAGGGGCACATTAGCCAGGTCGAAGCCGACATCTACCGGCAAATGGCAATCTACCAGCCCGACGCGAAGCAAGCCCTGCTGCTTTTAGACAAGGCTGATGCCGCCTTGCAAGAAGGGAAGAATGCCACCAGAATGGCGATCTCGCAGGAAGCGGCCCAGATTCTGCGCGCACGCGTGGAACTCGGCGTACGAACCGGGCACAAAGAAGAGGCGGATGCGAGCTTGGAACGCCTCGACAAAATGTCGCAGAGCTCTCAGGACCCCTTGATTGAGAGTTCCTATCATGGAGCGGCTGCGGCCCGCTTTTACTCAGAGGGCAATTACGACCGGGCTATCGAACATCTGGAAGAGGACACCAACAATCCGCTGTCTCTCGAATTGCTTGCCGACGCTTATCAGAAGGTCGGTGACGCCGCAGCTGCTCAGCGCACGGCCGAAACGCTCGGAAGCATTAACGAGGCCACGCTGGAACAGGCGCTAGTCGTGCCGGCATTCCGCAAGTGCTACCCGGATTCCTCCTGTGGCGGAAATCTGAAGAACGTCACTTTCAAGCCTTAGTTTTGTCTCGAACAGGCTGTGCTGCGAAGACGGTTCCGGAGTCATGCTCCGCATTTGCTGGACTTGCATTTCCACTCCATTTCTAACATCGCTTCGAATCTTGTAAGATGACGTGTGGTTGAAACCAATCAGCACGCTATTCATCTAATCGTCGAGTATCTAAAGTCTCCACTCCATGAGCGAAAACATTCGAAACGTCATCATTTTGGGCTCGGGATGCTCCGGGCACACGGCCGCACTGTATACCGCGCGTGCGAACTTGAAGCCGCTTGTCCTCGAAGGCCACGAACCCGGCGGACAACTTTCCCTGACCACGCTGGTTGAGAACTTCCCCGGTTTTCCCGAGGGTATTCAAGGTCCCGAGCTTATCGAGAACATGAAGAAGCAGGCGGCGCGCTTTGGCGCCGAGTATAAGACCGGGCATATCGTCAGCGCCGATCTGAGCCATCGGCCGTTCTCGGTCAGTCTCGGAAAAGAGACGTTGCAGGCGCGATCTCTTATCATTGCCAGCGGGGCGTCGGCGCGCTGGTTGGGACTCCCGAATGAGCAGGCGCTGATTGGGCATGGCGTTTCTTCGTGCGCTACGTGTGATGGGTTCTTTTTCTCCGGTAAGCCGATCACGGTGATTGGCGGCGGCGATACAGCCATGGAAGAGGCTACGTTCCTCACGCGCTTCGCCAGCAAGGTGACCATCATTCACCGTCGAGAGGAATTTCGCGCTTCCAAAATTATGCTCGAACGCGCCCAGAAGAACCCCAAAATTGAGTTCTTGATGGACACAATAGTGGAGGATGTTTTTGACGTCTCCCAGAAGGAAGTCACGGGCCTCAAGTTGCGTCGTGTCAAAACCGGAATAGTCTGGGATTTTCCAACCAGCGCAATGTTTCTCGGTATTGGCCACGATCCGAATGCCAAAATGTTTCAGGGTCAGCTGGAGACGGACGCGGATGGATACTTAGTGACCCATAAGTTCGTCCATACCCGCGTGCCCGGTGTGTTCGCTTCAGGCGATGTGATGGATCGGCGCTACCGCCAGGCCATCACCGCCGCAGGCACGGGCTGCATGGCCGCGCTCGAAGTGGAAAAGTTTCTGGAAGCGGAGGGTGGCCACTAGGCTCCACCAGTGTTGATCTCTCATCCATATTTTCCAGGACAACCTACGTGCTGAGATCCTTCTTTGTACGCCTCTCAGAGAATCGGCCGATCCGTGGTTTCGCGGAACGCTCGTCGGTTGGCAAGCGGCTGTCCAGCCGGTTCGTAGCCGGCACCACGATTCAAGATGCGGTTGCGGCCACGCGGGCCGTGAACCACCTCGGTATGCATGTTTCGCTCGATAACCTGGGCGAAAACGTGACCAATGCGGAAGAAGCTCGCGACAGCGCGCAACTCTACGAACAAATCCTGGACGAAATCGGTGTTGGCAAGCTCGACGCCAACGTCAGCGTGAAGCTGACCCACATGGGCTTCGACGTTGACGAAAAGTTGGCACGTGACATCGTGAAAGGCCTGGTGGCAAAAGCCGCTGCCATGAGGCCCAGAAACTTCGTCCGCGTGGACATGGAGGGTTCACCCTACACGCAGCGCACTCTCGACTTGGTCCACCAATTACACCGGTTGCCGGGATACCAGGGCTGCGTGGGCGCTGTCATTCAGGCGTATTTGTTCCGCAGCGAAAATGATATTGCAGGGCTTCTCGCCGAGGGAATCCGCATTCGTCTGTGTAAGGGTGCATACAAGGAAGCCGGCGACATTGCCTTTCAGCAGAAGTCCGAGGTGGACCAGAACTATGTGAAGCTGATGAAGATTTTGATGAGGAGCGGTGTTTACCATGGCCTTGCCACGCACGATGAGAGCATCATCCTGCAGGCCATAGTTTTTGCCCAAGCCGAAAAAATCGCTCCCGAAGCTTTTGAATTCCAAATGCTGCACGGCATTCGCCGCGACCTACAGCAGAAGCTGGTCCGGGAAGGCTGGAATGTGCGTGTCTATATCCCGTTCGGTACCGAGTGGTATCCCTACTTCATGCGCCGCCTGGGCGAGCGCCCCGCCAATGCCATCTTCGTTGTGAAGAATCTGTTCCGCTAGGCAAAGGTCATGTGGAGGCAGGCGCCCCGCCTGCCCAGCGGAGCAAAGCTCCGCAGCTCCACTCGAGAATCTATTCCTGCCCGCCGTCGGGCGCAGCCATGGGTAGCTGCGTAACCCCAGTGAGCATCTCCCGCTCTTCCGGAGAAAACATCTGGCGGAAGCGTGGAGAATTCAATATCTGCTGCCGCTGCTCGGGTGGCATCTGCCGCAAATTGCGAACCGCCGCCGTCATTGTGCGTTGCCGTTCCGGCGGAAGTTGCTTCATGCGCTGGTACAGATCCCGGGCATGCTGCTGTTGCTGCGGTGTCAGGTGCTCCCAGGTCTCCATGCGCTGTAGCACGCGTTCTCGCTGTTCCGGGGGCAGGCCATTGAACGCTTGCAAACGTCCGCGCAACTGCTCCTGTTTTTGGGGGGGGAGACGTTTGAACTGCGGATCATTTTGCAGCGCTCGTTCTTGCTGCTCCGGCGGAAGCCCGCTGTTTTTACGGAGCCAATCGCCAGCATGAGGACCGGGCCGCCGCGGCGGTGGACCCGGCGCGGGCTTTCCGGCTTTTTGTTCAGGACGTGGTGCGTACTGTTGCTGCTGTGGGCGAGGCGGGGCTGGGCGAGGTGGGGCTGGGTGATGCGCTGGATTCGGCCTGGGTTTTTGCTGGGCCTGAGCAGAAGGCAGCATAACGGCGGCCGCAAGCGCGGCATTCAACATCAATCTCGTTATGAATCGCATTCTGCACACGCTGCGAATATCTCCTCGAACCTTACCCCTGTTACTTTCACCGGTTACTCACTGGCTGGTGGATCCTGCCGCGTGTCGATATCATCCAGAACATCGAAGTTGGCATAGAGGTCGTCGTCGCTATCCAGTGTCTGTAAATCACCCACAGCGGTACCGCGTTCTACGGACGGGCCAGTTCCGCCCGGACTAGATGGAACATTGACATTTACAACGACATTACCGTTGCCGGGAACAGATTGGTGATACACGTTAAAAACTCTAATTCCTGCCACGATCACAAGCGCAGTACAGACCGCCAGCGCTGGTCCCCGCAAATAGCCGAACCAGCCACGACCTCGAACATTCTCCGCGATCTTCTCTCCGCGCAACCGCGCCTGCAGCCGCGTATCGAAATACGCCGATGGTTCCGGCGCCTCCCACGTATCGAGCAGCGCCATCGTCTGCCGGAACTCCTGCAACCGCTCGGCGCACGGCGCGCAAGCGTGCAAGTGCTCCTGCATCTCGGCAGATGGCTCCAGCGAGCCCGCTGCCAAATCAGGCAATGTTTCACGCACTTGATCGCACTTCATATTGGACCTCATACAAATTCCTTCAGCTGCTCGCGCAATGTCTCATAGGCGCGGAACAGCAACGACTTCGTCGCGGATTCGCTCAGCTTCAATACCTCCGCAATCTGTTTATAATCCATCGACTGATACTTGTGCATCAGCACGGCCGTGCGTTGCTTTTCCGGAAGACCCAGCACGCGCTCGCGGATCGCAGTTAACCGCTCCCGCCGCAACAGATTCTGTTCCACCGTCAGAGAACTGTCCGCTACATCGAATCCCAGTCCAGTCTCTTCATTCTTTGCGTCCACGCTCACCATATTCTCCGGACGCTCGTGCTTGGTGTCGCGCGCGTGGTTCATCGCAAGATTAGTCGCAATGCGATAGAGCCACGTCGTAAACTTCGCGCTCGCCTCATAACTGTTCCGCGAGCGGTACACCCGCAGAAACACTTCTTGTGCTAAATCCTCCGCCACAGCTACCGTGCGCGTAGACCGATACATAAAATGCAACATCGGTCGCCGATACTTCTGCACCAGATAATCGAACGCGTCGTCATCGCCCGCCTTGACGCGCAACATGACCTCAGCGTCGGTGCCAGCATCCACCGCGTCAGCAGGCAAGCTTTCAGCTGCCGCCTGTGATGCCGCAGGCGGCATTGCCAAAAAGCCGCGATCCGGGCTGCCGCTCAAAGCCCCATTCAACGCAATACTGCTCACACCCGTAGAAACCCCATCCCCGGGCGAAAGTTGCGCCGCAGCGGGCGCCTGGGCAGTGCCCTGACCGGACAAAGGAGCGGGCTTCGCGGCAGACAAAGGAGCCAACCCCGGACGAACTGTCGACTTGTCACCAGACATGCGTGAAACCCTCAGCAAAACAATCACTTACGAGCGATCGGTCCGAGCCGGATCGATTCAGGCTACCACGCCCGCCCCAGTCTCCGGAAACGTTACTTTGATATAATCCGGTTACCCGCAATGGGCGCTTAACTCAGCGGTAGAGTGCCACCTTCACACGGTGGAAGTCGTAGGTTCAAATCCTACAGCGCCCACCATTTCCCACCGCCTACCGTGATACCTAGCGCCATTCCGCCTGCCTCGCCCCACGGGCATTTATTTGTTAGGATGGCCTCCCAAGACCTGTGATCTCGGTCCTCCTGAGTCCAGAAAGGCCGCTCTGTTGGCTGGTTTCGGCATCATCAATGTTCACGAACACATTGATGGGATCGCTTGTGTGCCGAAACTACTGGAGGCCATGCAAAGGAACCATGTGCTGAGGACGGTGCTGGTCGGAACCAGTGGCGTGGCCGCCACGCAGATAAACAGCGAAGGCAGACAGGAAGACAAGTCTAACGCGGAGGTACTCAGGATCGCAAAGATCTACCCTGAATACTTTATTCCCTTCGTTGCTGTTTGCTCTGGTTCTCACGATCCGATGGCAGTACATCGCCACTTGGAACGGAGTCCCATGGGCTTTGAGATTCGGCGTGGGGATCCGAATGACCGCGAGTCCGCCCTGGATCGTCGGTCTCTTATTTCCTTGTACGAATTCTGTGAACGGCACAGAGTTCCGATTATCTTTCACATAAAGCTGGAGCATTACAAGGACGAGCTTGAGGGAACTCTAAGAAGATTCCGAAAACTTAAAGCCATGTGTTCTCTCCTCGGTCGATCCGAACTCGCTCTGGAGCGGGCCGACCATTTATTGAGGAGTTATCCCAACCTTTATACCGACACCAGTATAGGAGAGACGGATCTTGTCGACCACGCCCTTCCGGGCTATTCCCCGAATTCCGACAAATTCCGTGCTCTAGTGTTGACCTATCAGGACCGCATATTGTTCGGCACGTGCAACACCTCCACCGCTTCTCGCAAGACTGCCGTCTGCGAAACCAGAAAAATTCGAGCGCACCGGGATCTTCTCGAGAAGAACACTTGCTCCTGTGCTGAGTCCCAAGAGAAATGGCAAGTGGGTCTTCATCTTGATGCGAATGTGCTCCGAAAAATTTACTGCACGAATGCCGAAAGTTTCTTGGAAATGCCTGAGACGAAAGAGAATGTCTCGCCATGGAGAAGTGCTGGACGGCGGCACCGTGATGTACTTGAAAAGGTCAACTCGTCGCGCGTGAGCGATTTCATAACCGAATCCTTGGGGCGCTCAAGGCCAGTGAACGAAGATTTTCTCTTCTCGCTCAATCGACTGGTGCTCGAGGATTTCGCAGAACACTACAGATCGCGCGGACACTATCGAAAAACTTCCGTGGTCATTCGCAGGATGGGCAACGTCGTGCATGTTCCACCCAAGGCAACGGATATTCCATTGCTGATGAAACAACTTCTTAGCACAATCGAACTGCCCCTAGGTCAGTCCTCTGTTGGGCATGCCGCACAAGTGTTTCTCAGGCTGCAAGAAATCCATCCCTTCTACGAAGGGAACGGGAGAACAGGTCGCGCCGTGGCAACATATCTGCTTCGCCAGAGCGGTCTCAGAGAGAAGAGGGGGCGATCGCTCGAACAGTACTTCGATTCAAACATTGAAGACTGCTACGACACTCTGTACCAGAGCAGAAACGGAGACCCTTTGCCGTGGCTACTGTTCTTTGCCGAGGCGGTAGAAAGTGTAATGTCAGACAAAGGGAGTATGAACGGAGCGCTCTCGGCGCTTACGCGTAGGCTGCGGCAGCGTTTCCGCCGTTCTTGACTTCCATCCCGACTGCATCCGTTTCATTATTTTATTGCCAAAAATACTTGACACGTCGTCTGGCTGGATGGATTATTTATGCGTTGAGTTTTAAGACCGTGTCCGGTCCAGCGGGAATCGAAATATAGAGGAATGCGCGTGATGGCCCCCCTCGAAAATCACCATGTGGGCATCCACAGCCCCGATGAGGCCAGAGAAGCGATATCTGCCTGGCTCAAGGAAGAAGGGGGCACTGTCGAGATCAGGAGGGAACCCCGTCTCTACTTCCAGATTGAATTCACCAACAGACGGGGCCGCGTCTACAACATCTTTCAGCACAAGGATCGACGTGACAAGCTCGTCGTTTCGGTTCGATTGGTCCTCAGCCCGAAGCATCGCAAGGGATTGCAAAACGTGCCTCAGAGGATCAGACGAGCGTGGCTTATGGACTTGAGGCTAGCGCTGCTCCATCACAATCTCAACTTCGCGTTTTTCCCTGGCTTGGCGACGATCGACGAAATCACCCTGCGAAAGCCGATCTGGTATGACGGCGTTAACAAGAATGCGCTGCTGCAAACCGTCCGGCAAGTGAACGCCGGTGAATCTGTAACGCTGCTGAAACTGAGGAGGCTGCTGGGCAGACCATGAGACGCCGTCTAAGATTCAGGGATCGCGTGCGCGCTTTTGCCGGGCATGGCCTCAGACCTCTCTTCGCCAGCGCTGCTGTGCTCTGCGTCTTGGTGGCGGCCATGCTTGCTGGCCTTCTGGCCGCCCGGGCCATCGTTGAGTCGGTGCGAGGTGTTTGGGGCGCTGTAGCGTTCAGCTTTGGAGTTTTAGGGGCGATTTTTGCCTTGATAGCATATTTGGCTGGCAATCTCCCAGGCGGAGTTTTCCTGTGCAGCAGCGGGACAGGCGGTACCAGTCCTACGAGTCCCACCAGCAGTCCCACTAGCAGCACGGGACGTGGTAACACCGGTACATCCGGCGGCAACACTGGCACGCGGTTCTGTGGCACCGGACCTTCGGGTGGAACCTGCCCGTTTGCATGCTGCTGTGAATCTGGCACCTGTGGCCGGGGATGTCCGCCGGGAGGCCCAACCCAAGAGGGCGGCTGCTGATAAGTCAGTCGATTAACCCATCAAGATAAGCGCGGTCTTGGTCACCACGATCTTTTTGATATCCTGTCGCTCCACCAGGAACCGGATATTGGGATACTCCCCGACGGTCTTGCGTGTTAGATCCTCCACCACGAGCCACTTTTCGTTGATTTTCTTCAACAGTTTATTGTTCGCATCATAAAATTCAACAAAGCCTCTCGAAGTCTTCAGCGAGAAGGCATAGCACAGGTGCGAATAGTTTGCGGGAACCTCCTCATCCAGAGCCTCAACTCGGATTGACTCGATCACTAGATTCCCGTTCTGATCGTAGTTGATGCTCCGGACGTCGCTCGCAAAAACCCTCTCCCGAACGTGCCAGAAAGCGTGCTGGCCCCGATTCTGCCACTGGTATTGCACGCCGTAGCCATCTTTCAGGATAACGTTCTTCGCGATGTAGGTCTGGGTCGTTCCACCATGATTGTGCAGGTCGACAAACCACAGCTTCTTCGTCGTGTCGAATCCCACATTCGCCCAAAGCCAAGGACTGGGGGTTGAAAACATGGCGTAGCATGCCCTCCGAATAGAACTTCGATCAAAAGTGATTCTTATTTACTCAAGAGCGCATGGTGTCGACGAATTTGCTACTCATCGGAATATCGCGTCGCAAGTCGCTCGAAATTTCAACGCTCCGGAATTATACTGCCTACGAGGAAACAATAGGCGCGTGCCCATAGCTTTTGATCTCCAAATCCTCATTCCGGACAGATGGGTGCCCCATCCTTCGCGCACCTTGCGAAGTGTGGGAGACAGAATGTTTACATCACGGAACAGGATGAATCATGCCACGCAGCATGAAAACCGTTAGAGTCTCAAGCATCCCTGCCTCCCACCCTAGCAAAAAACGCAAGAGCCTGCCCTGAGCGTAGCCGAAGGGATGGGGCACCCTCTGTCCAGTATGGAAAGAAAAGCAAAGCCGAGGAGGGTGGGCCACCACCCAATTTGACCAGTCTCGTCCGACGATGTAAGCATTCTATTGTGCCTCCGGTCCGTACCTATCTTGCGTCGTTTCTTGCGGCATACGTGCTGCTTGTGATCCTGCTGGATAACATCGGATCCTCTCAAACACTCGAGGCAAATTCCGCGAAACACTCTACTGCTCAGCGCACCATGGGAGCACACTTGAAGGCAAAGGGCATTCCGAACTTCGGCCAAGTCACGCCCATGCTGTATCGCGGCGGACAACCTTCGGCGGAAGGGCTTGAGACGTTAGCCCGCATGGGAATTGCGATCGTGGTCGATACCGGCAGATCGAAACGCGACGAAAGGCTGATCCAGAAGCTGGGCATGGGCTACATCTCCTTGCCGTGGTATTGTCCATTTCCGAAAGACGACGTGTTTGCGCGATTTGTCGCAGTTACTCGAGAAAATCCGGGTAAGAAAATCTTTGTGCACTGCCGGCTTGGCGATGACCGCACGGGAATGATGATCGCGGCCTATCGCATGGCCCAACAGGGCTGGACTGCGGAAGAAGCAATGCAAGAGATGCACGAATTCGGCTACCGCGATATTCACCACCTGATGTGCCCGGGGTTGGCTCAATACGAGAAAAGCTTTCCCCGCCGGCTCTCGGACAACCCCACATTTAAGAACTTTCGTTGAGGGGAGCGCTCGGGTTGCAAACCGGCGGGTGGCCAAAGGCTTTTGACCTGCACATCCTCATTCCGGACAGATGGGTAGGGCACCCATCTGTCCAATATGGAAATAGGAAAAACAATTCTGCAAGGGTGGGCCACCCGCCATATTTTGGTCGAGAGAGTGATGGCACTACTCCTCCTTTACTCCTTCCTGTTCACTATGCCAGAAGAGCCTAGGGGGCGGAATAGATCGCTGGAATAAAAAGGCCTCGTACCAGTTATCAACACTGAAGTCACAAATCACGAGGACAAATGCCAGAGAAAAGGCAAGGTCTTACTCGATCAGAAGTTCCAAGATCTCAATGATGACGGCGTCGATCGTCCCACAATTCGCGGTGATCTCAGATGCTAGCGATGAACTGGATCTTGTCCACGCTAGCAAAAACGGGGATGTTGCAGCTTTCGAGCAACTCGTAAAGAGATACGATCGCAGACTCCTCCGAATCGCCCAGAGCGTCACGCACAACAGGGAAGACTCGCAAGACGTGGTTCAGGAGGCCTTTTGTAAGGCCTTCCAGAACTTGAGCCAATTCCGAGAGGACTCCAAATTCTCGACGTGGCTGATTCGCATCACTCTGAACGAGTCGCTCATGAAGCTGAGAAAGCAGCGCGCGACAAGAGAGGTGTCCCTGGAGCAGGATTTTGGCGCCGATGGAGACATATTTCCAAGAGAAATCACCGATTGGGCTCCCAATCCCGAACAACTCTACAACGCGTCTGAATTACGAGAAATCCTAATCAAGGCCCTGGAAAAGCTGCGCCCGACCTTGCGGGTGGTCTTCGTGCTGCGAGATATTGAAGGCCTTTCAACGGCTCAGACAGCAGAAGTGCTGAACTTGGGTCCTGCCGCGATGAAGGCGCGGCTATGGAGGGCTCGGTTGCAGCTTCGCGAACACCTGGCCAAGTACTTTAGCAAGCCAACCACCTCTGGTTGCCCAGACTCAATTCCTTTAGGTAGGCGGACGGCTCGTGTTCCGAGTCCTCTTATCGAGCGTCTGGCTGTTTCGATATCCTAGGCATGCTCGACTAATTGCGCCAAGTCGCCACATCCGCCCAACACAAGCGGACACGGGCCGTCTGCAATCCGTACTCAATATGCATGCCTCAACCCATATCGATAGATGCAATATCCATCAGTCGACACTCCCACAGTTGTGTTGCCCCGTACTTACCCTTAATAAAGAATTGACCAACAACTGATATCTCGTCGGCATCTTGTCATTCGTCGCAGCCACAAACCGAGATAAGCCGTGAAGAGCATTTGACAACCGTCGGTGAGGAGACACTTGTGGAATAAATCCTCACAAGCGCAGTTATCCCTAGTGAATACATCACAGCGTGTCAACAAGGAGAAATATATGAAAACGTCTTATCTTACGATCGTCCTCACTCTGACTTGCCTGCTTGGGTCAGGCATAAATGCCTATGCCCAAGACGCTAGTCGAGTGCTGGTAACAGTTCCATTCGAGTTCGTTGCTGGAGGCAAGACTCTGCCAGCCGGCGCATACAGCGTTGGCCGTTTGTCTCCCGGCATACATCCAACCTTACTTATTCACGGCAAGGACAACGGCGCATTTGCGTTAGTTCTTCCGAGTACTCCAGATGGAGAGTCTGCGGGCCTTCCAGAGCTCAACTTTGAGCGTGTTGGGGACCAGTACTTTCTGACTAAGGTAGAGACGCCGGCGGGCGTCTATGCCGTCCTGACGTCACGGGCGATGGCCAAGCTAGCCCAAATGAATGATCACAATGCTACCTCTTCCTCTGGCACCAACTAAGCCGAAGTCAGGATCGGTTCCGAAGCGGAGCTTGCAGGGGGAGTTCAGAGCCCAGAAGTGCGTCAGTCTGCGCATGAAGTCCCCCGCATCTGGCAACCAACGGTCTCGCCTGGAATAAGCGAGTTGATGTCAAACTGGTTGATGACTAAAAGGATAATCGTATGATTGACTACCAAAGCAGGCTACTAGGTCGAACAGAAGTCGCCAAAGGCACCATGGCGTTTCAGTTTGAAAAGCCACGGAATTTCGTATTCGAGGCCGGTCAATATATAGACCTGACCCTGTCGGGTTCTCAGCTCCGGGTTGGCTCGCCAGACGGCATGGCTCATATATTCTCCATCGCGAGCTCGCCGTCCGAGGAAGAGATTCTAGTCACGACCCGCATGCGACGTACAGTGTTCAAGCAGGCCTTATCTATCTTGCCGCTCGGTAGCGCGGTGAGGATTGAGGGGCCAATGGGTTCTTTTAGGCTCCATAACAACACATCTAGGCCAGCTGTGTTTCTCGCCGGTGGGGTCGGCATCGCACCATTCCTCAGCCTGCTCTCTTACGCAAAGGAGAAGCAGCTTCGCCATCCCATGGTTCTGTTCTACGCAAACCGCTACCTGGAGGATGCCGCGTTCATCGATACGCTCTGGCAGTTAGAGCGCGCAAATCCAAGGTTCCGGTTTATTCCAACACTCACCCGCGCGGCCAATAATAATGGTTGGAAAGGGAAGATTGGCCACATCAGCTCGGAAATGCTTGTCGCCTATGTAGGAGCGCTGCAAGGCCCGATCTATTACATCGCTGGGCCGCCAACGATGGTTGCAGCGACGCGCCAAACGCTAAGTGAGGTGGGCGTTGATGAAGATGATATTCGGACAGAAGAGTTTGCCGGCTATTAAGAAATCAACACATGTCTGAGCGGAGCGGATGAATAGGGCGGTGGCCCAAGGCTTTTCAGCTCCACATTCTCATTCCGGACAGATGGGTGCCCCACCCCTTCGACTACGCTCAGGGCAGGCTCTTGGCTTTTTCAAGCGTGGGCCGTAGGAATGTTAGGATAGTGGAATGAAGAAATGTTGTGTCAGCAGTATCGCTACCCACTCTTGCAAAAAACGCAAGGGTGGGGCACCCATCTTTCCAACATGGGAATAGGAAAAACAATTCTGCAAGCGTGGGCCACCTGCCAACCGTTGCTAAACGCGCTACAGCAAAATGGGATTAAAGTCGTCCTCCACTGACCATGGCCTATATCACGATTCAACCGCCGTTTACGTTCCAGTTCCAGGAAATGCCTAAAAAGGAACTTGAACGCTATTTCCAATGGTTCATGGAAGTGCTTCCACAAAGGTTGAACGAATTGACCGAGGAAGTGAAGCAGACGCCGGGGTTTGAGACTTGGCAGTCTGATTGCTCGCCCGCTTCACTGGACACACTTGGGGAGTGGTTTGCTGGACAAGTCGAGACGCGGAATCGCGCCCAAGAGGAGGTGCAAGCAATCCAGAATCGCCTGCTCTTTCCAATAGACATTTCGGGCGATGAATTGACAAACCGGACGTTTTCCCTAGCCATGGATGTTGGTATGTACTTCAGCCAAGTCCTGGTGAAAGATTACCCGTCCTTGCGGTGGGAACAACCGTTCGGCAACAAGAAATTTGCCGATTATGGTCAGCCGTTGCTTGCCGGATTTGGTGCTGTGGCCCTCAACCCGGTACGCATCGCAGTCACCTTAGCGTATGGGTTAGCCAGCAAGAATAAAACCGGCAAACGATTGCGTGAAGTCTACGATTACTGGGCGCAGCGCGTTTCACCCTAAAAGTTCTAAGCCGCACGCTCGAAGCCCCAAAATCTATCAGACATCTTTCCTGCCGTGGTGACCCAGTCTGTAGTTCTTGGTCTCGCTGGTATCACCCACACAAGGGCAAATGTCCTCACAACGGAACATCTCGTCCCTAGCAAGCCAACTGATTCCGCGACAGCTTCAGCCCATTCAGATTCCCCAGCACTGTGACCGCGATGGCCTCGCCCTGGAAGAACTCTCGCGCTTGCGTCAGCAGTTCCTCGGAGGTTACTTTCTCGATCAGTCCGATCAGGTCGTCGATCCCGTAGAAGCGGTCGAAGTACATCTCCTGCCGCGCCAGGTTGGACATGCAGGACATGCTCGATTCCAGGCTTAGAACCAAGCTGCCCTTGAGCTGATCTTTGGCCCGCCGCAACTCGTCGGCCGGGACCGGCTCCGTCTTCAATTTACGGAATTCCGCTACCACCGACTCCACCAGCTTCACCGCCGACTCGCGCGACGTGCCCGCATATACCGAGAGGCATCCCGTGTCGCGATAGGGATTCAGATCGCTGTAGATGGAATACGCCAGCCCCTGCTTTTCGCGAATGTTTTGAAAGAGCCGAGAGCTCATCCCGCCGCCCAGCACAGTGTTCAGCACGTAGCAAACAAAGCGCTTCTCGTGCGCGATGGGATATGCCGGCACGCCTACGCAGAGCTGCACTTGCTCCAGTGCCTTCTTGTTGCGCATGGTGATGCGCGGCACAATTTTGGGCGGAGTGTTCACATGGCCGTTCGAGCCCGGCTTCATGTCTTGAAAATGCTTGCGAATCATCTCCAGAAATTGCTTGTGCTTCAAATTCCCAGCGGCCGCAATGATCATGTTGCCGGGATAAAACCGCTGCCCGTAAAACTCCGATACCACGGGCCGCTCAAAGCGCTTGACGGTTTCCTTCGTACCCAGAATCGGCTTGCCCAGCGGATGATCCTTCCAAAAACTTTGCGTGAAGATCTCATGCACGAGGTAGTCCGGGTTATCCTCGTCCATCTTGATTTCTTCGAGGATCACGCCGCGCTCGCGGTTGATGTCCTTCGCCTCGAACAGCGGGTTCAACACCAGGTCGCTAAGGATGTCCATCGCCCCCGACAGATGCTCATCGAGCACCTTGGCGGTGAAGCAGATGCATTCCTTGGCGGTGAAGGCGTCCATGTTGCCGCCGAGCGAGTCCACTTGTCGCGCAATTTCTTCGGCTGTGCGGTGCTTGGTGCCCTTGAAGAGCATGTGCTCGATGAAGTGCGAGATGCCATTCTGTTGCGCATCTTCGTCGCGCGACCCCGTCTTGACCCAGATGCCCACAGAAATCGAGCGCACGTGCTGCATCTCTTCCGTGATGACGGTGAGTCCGTTGGGAAGCACTTCACGACGAATATTGCGTGGTCCGTCAGTCATGTCGTTTGCAAAATCCTCAAGAAAAATTCAGGAAGGAGCTGGGAGAAACCTGTTTCTATTGTACACAGGCGGAGCGCTTAGCAAGTGTAGATACGACCTTTGTTTTCAATGCTTTAGAAAAACACCTCGAAAATCGCGGGCAATCGTGTAAGGCGTGCCGTCTAGGTGATCTGATGTAGTCTAGAATCAGCGAGATGCGGGAATTGCTCCTCATGACTGCGAAAACGCCAACAACGCTCTTAGGCCTTGATTTTCAAGAGCTTAGCCAGCTTATCGAGCAGGCCGGAGAACCCTCCTATCGGGGGCGCCAGCTCTATCAAGCGCTCTACGCGGAGCGCGTTGCCAGCGTGGACGAGATCACGACGTTGCCGCTCAGGTTTCGGCAAACGCTGGTTGAGCAAGGCCTTGCGGTTGGGTTGCCGAAGATTGAAAACAAATTTGTTTCGAGCGACGGCACTGTGCGCTATCTGCTGAGCTTTGCGGATGGTCAGAGT
>Ga0210384_10000692_pt1 | contig 50421 bp, 55 predicted proteins | sample IncBWH2MmetaG_FD_160574 | JGI IMG/M metagenome (GOLD analysis project Ga0210384, IMG submission 160574) | Forest soil microbial communities from Barre Woods Harvard Forest LTER site, Petersham, Massachusetts, United States - Inc-BW-H-2-M | ecosystem: Environmental > Terrestrial > Soil >... | reverse complement strand
AGATAGAAAGGAACCCCAAAAAGAGATCATGATAAAACCTAGTCAAAACCTCGATGAAATAAAAAATCTTCTTTTGGATGCATATAATACAATACATTAGATCAAGATTTCAAATTTTGAAAATTCACCCTTGTAGTTTTCATTTATAATCTCTACATTATCAACTATAGCGTTTGCAGGTCCAACATGACTCCACTCTATCACTGAATTTACATCAGAATTTTGTCCTTCTAGGATTGCCTCTACCCTTTTATCTTGAAGATTTCTTACCCAACCTGTCACATTTTTCTTTTCTGCAACATCTTTCATTCCTTGACGAAAATAAACTCCTTGAACTCTTCCTTTTACAAAAATATGAACACGCTTATGTGACACAGAGAATATTTTTGTTAAAGTCTTATTTAGTTTTGGGGATTTCTTGAAAAATTATTGTCTTTCTTTTATCCGTGCTCTACCAGTCTTTCTAGCTGCTATGCTACCAACTTTGCGTCCTGGTGGGGCATTCCTTGACACTGTAGAACTTTTACCTACATGTTGATGTCTTCCTCCTCCGTGTGGATGCACATAAGCAGCCTGTGCAACTCCTCGTACAATTGGATATTTGTGACCCTTGGATCGTTTTCTTCGCCATGCTGGACCTGCCCTCATAAATGGTCTATCACCAGCACCACCACCTGCAAGAATTCCAATCATGGCTCTATTTTGAGGATGAAGTGTAGTAAATTTTCCAGAGGGAAGTTTTAGTGTAACTCCTTCTGAACTGTGAGAAAATACAGTGGCATAAGTTCCAGCTGATTTCACAATAGAACCACCGTCACCAAAGTATTTTTCAACATTACTTACAATAGTTCCATCTGGAATGTTTTGAATACTAATTACATTTCCTGGAGAAACGTCTGATTTTAATCCAAATTGTACTTTTGAGCCTATCTTAGTACCAAGAATGGATGGAAAATAAGAAAAAGAGCCATCATCGAATCTAACCTTTGCAAGCGGTGCATCACGACCTGTTTCATGAACAAGATCTATGACTTGGCCTTCTCGTTGTTCTGCAAGTCCAAATCTAGGATACTTCGCAGGAAGTAACTTGCCAGTAGATGCAGCACGAAATTGCATTCCTCCTCGTCCACGTCTTCTCACTAGAGGTCTTTTACCCAAAGTAACAAGCCTGCTTTATCTTGTAAATTTTAAGCTTGTGATTGATTTTGTAATAGATAAAAGACAACAAAGGTATAAAAATTAGTTTTGGCCTGTTTAATATATGAGCCAAAATGCACTCTCCCTTAAAGTACTTGAGGCATATACTCGTGATGTTGGGAGAGGTGTGGCACGTATTGATTATGATTCTATGGATTCACTTAGTGCGTCAACTGGTGATGTTATAGAAATTAAAGGAAAGCGAAGAACAGTAGCTAAATGCCTTCCACTTTATCCCTCAGATGAAGGAAAAGGAATTATCAGGGTAGATGGGCTTGTACGAAATAATGCTGGAATAGCAATTGGTGATACTGTTGCAGTTCGAAAGATAAAAGCAGTAGCTGCAGAAAAGGTAGTAGTTGCTCCATTAGAGGCCATTCCTCCAATAGATGAAAGATATCTTGCGGATGCATTAGAAAGCGTTCCTTTGATCAAAGGAGATAATGTCATGGTACCATATTTTGGAGGAAGACTTACTTTTCAGGTAATTGGCGTAACTCCAGCTGCGGATGCAGTACTTGTCACTCAAAAAACAGTATTTCATATTGCTGAAAAAGGAGAAACCCTACGTGGAGTTCCACAAGTAACCTATGAAGATATTGGTGGCTTAACTGATGAAATTAAAAAAGTTCGTGAAATGATCGAACTTCCTTTAAGACATCCAGAAATTTTTGAAAAGCTTGGTATTGAGGCACCTAAAGGTGTCTTGCTCTATGGACCACCTGGTACTAGTAAGACATTATTAGCAAAAGCAGTGGCAAATGAAAGTAATGCTCACTTTATCAGCATTTCAGGTCCTGAAATTATGAGCAAGTTTTATGGAGAAAGTGAAGCAAGACTAAGAGAGATTTTCAAAGAAGCAAAAGAAAAATCGCCTTCTATTATTTTCATTGACGAAATTGATTCTATCGCTCCAAAAAGAGAAGAAGTAACAGGTGAAGTTGAAAGAAGAGTTGTCTCACAGCTACTTTCTCTCATGGATGGTTTAGAGGCAAGAGGCAAAGTGATTGTAATATCTGCTACAAACAGACCAAATGCAATAGATCCAGCTCTTAGGAGACCCGGAAGATTTGACAGAGAAATAGAAATCAAAGTGCCTGATAAGAAGGGAAGGAAAGACATTCTCATGATACATACGAGAAACATGCCATTAAGCGATGATGTAAACTTGGACAAAATTGCAGCAATTAGCCATGGTTATGTCGGTGCAGATTTAGAATACCTTTGCAAAGAAGCAGCAATGAAATGTCTAAGGAGACTTTTACCTGAACTAAATATGGAAGATGAAAAACTTCCACCTGAAACCCTTGACAAACTAATAGTAAATGAAGACGATTTTCAGAATGCGCTAAAAGAAGTTACACCGTCTGGAATGCGTGAAGTTTTCATCGAAAATCCTGATGTAAGTTGGGACGAGGTAGGCGGATTGGAAACTGTAAAGCGTGAATTACAAGAAGCAGTAGAATGGCCAATGAAATATCCGACACTCTATTCCAAATTAGGGCATAGAATGCCACGTGGAATTTTGCTTCATGGACCAAGTGGAACAGGAAAAACACTTTTAGCTAAAGCGGTAGCAACAGAAAGCGAAGCAAATTTTATTTCAGTAAGGGGACCAGAATTACTTTCAAAATGGGTTGGTGAATCCGAACGCGGGATACGAGAAATATTTCGAAGAGCAAGACAAGCTTCACCATGTGTAATATTCTTTGATGAAATAGACTCAATTGCTCCAGTCAGAGGAGTTGGAGGAGAAACAGCGGTTACTGAGAGAGTTGTCAGTCAGCTTTTGACTGAACTTGATGGTATTGAAAGCTTACATGGCGTAGTGGTTCTTGCAGCAACGAACAGAGCGGACATGATTGATACTGCACTATTAAGACCAGGAAGATTTGACAAGATAATTCTCGTACCAATGCCAGATAGAGAAGGTAGAAAGAGCATACTACAGATAAGTACAAAAAATATACCAATAGACAGGGAACCAAAATTAGATTCTGGTAAGAATCCAGATTATGTAGACTTGGAGAAGCTTGCAGATTCTACTGATGGGCTTAGTGGAGCAGATGTTGCATCAATTGCAAATACCGCAGTTTCTCTTGTAATACATGAATTTCTTGACAAGTATCCCGATCAGAAAGAGGCTGAAAAGAAAGCCTCTGAAGCCAAAGTGACTATGAGACACTTAGAAGAAGCTGTAAGAAAGGTCAGAACACAAAAAGAACTCAAGATCGGCGAAAAAGTCGCAGTTCCCTACTACAGGTAAATTTTACCTGCTAGAAACGTCTTTGGCATAACTTTGTTAAGAAAGTAAAGAACAATTAACAATACAATTGAACCTCCATCCTTAATGACATTATGGTACTCAAAAAAAGCAAATGGACAGTTCAAAAATTGTATCTATTGCGGCAATCGTCATCTCGATAGTTTCTATTGGCTTGGTGGTAGGAATTAATTCAATTCTTCAATCAAATATAGAGAAATTAGAAAATGATTTACAAAAACAATCAGAGATTACCAAATCCCTAGATTCTGACTTGAATTCAACTCATCTTTTATTGGAAAGCCAGCGAGTAAAAATTGAGGAACTAGGATCTAACATCACTATGATCAGAGAAGATGACAGATCCGGGCTTCTTGAATTACAGCACGAAATAACCAATATCCAAGCTAACATTACAAGCATGAATAACAACACAGAGTCACTAGTGAAAAGAGTGGTTAGTTTAGAAGAGAAAATTAACGCGTCTGCTGCGTTGGTTCCTAATCAAATCAAATTTGAACCGATTACAGTTTCTGATGAAAATAATAAGAATTGGACTTCACATTACATTAAAGAAAAACTGTATGACGCTAGGATCAACTCCTGGTGTAATAGTATTCCTCCTAATTGCTATGTGCATCTATCAAAGCTTGATTCGTTAGTTGGCACTGCAATAGCAATCGATACCATTGGTTCTTCAGATTCTGGATATTACTTTATAGGATATTCGGACAAATATGTTGTGCCTGCAGATGGTTTGGTCAAGGTCTCAGGAAAATTTTTAAAAAAAGATAGTCTGATTCTCGCAGGTTTGGGAAAAAACAGCACACTTAGCGTGTTTATTCTTGGCGAAAATCCAGATCTTATTATCAATAAAACTACATTACTGGGAGATAATGATACAAATGATGTTTGGTTTTCAAGAGAAATCGAATTCAAGCTTACCCCCGGAGAAATTTTCAGGATTGGTTTTGGTGGAACTGATTCATGGATTCAAGACTACAAGCAATACGACTCATGGGCTGGAGTTTCAGTCGGAGCAGAAGCCAAGAGCTAATTTTAATAAAATAACACATCTAATCTAATCAAATGTCTAGCCATAGCGGATATAGAGGAAAATCTCTTGCATTTTTAGAGAAACACAATCTTGAGGTAGGAAATTTGGTTAAGGTTGAGACAGATTCTGCCTATTCTGGGATTTTGATGCCACGTTATGAGTATAGTGACGATAAACACATAGTTCTGAAGCTTAAAAGTGGGTATAACATAGGAGTAGAGATAGATAAAATTAAAAAAATTGAGCTTGAATCTTCTGAGACTATAAAAAAAGAGAACATGCCACAACCGCGTGTTGACCCTAGTCTGCCAAAGATACTCCTTGTTTCCACGGGGGGTACAATTGCAAGCAAAATAGATTATAGAACAGGAGGAGTCACTCCTGCGTTAACAGCGGCAGAACTTAATGCTACTGTACCAGAGCTTGCAAAAATAGCTAATGTAGATACCGAAGTACTTTTTTCAGAGTATTCTGAAAATTTACTTCCAGAACATTGGAAAAAAATTGCAGAAAAAATTAATTCTCATGTGAAATCAGAATACAAGGGAATTATTATAGCTCATGGCACGGACACTATGCAATACACAGCTGCTGCCCTATCATTTTCTTTAGCAGGAATTCCAATTCCCATAGCACTAGTAGGTTCGCAGCGATCTTCTGATAGACCGTCATCTGATGCTGCACTCAATCTAATTGCTGCGGCAAGATTCCTAGTAGAAAGCAATACTAGTGGAATTTACGTTGTAATGCATAATAATCAGAGTGATGATGAGGTTGCTTGCCATTGGGCTACAAGAGTACGTAAAAATCACACAAGCAAACGCAATGCTTTTCAAACAATTGGGGGGGATCCAGCTTTTATAGTGAAAAGAGAAAAGATCGAGAAAAACCCACAATTTAATCACATTCAAAAAGATTACATGCCAAAAATTAATTTTGACACTAGGGTTGCGTTAGTGAAATATTATCCAGGCCTTGATCCGAAGATAATGGAGCATATCATCAGTGCAGGTTACAAAGCAATTATCTTTGAAGGAACTGGTCTTGGACATGTTGGGAAGATATTGTACGAATATGTTGGAAAGGCAAAAAAGAAAGGACTATTCCTTGGAATGACATCTCAATGCATAGATGGCATGGTACGGATGACTGTTTATGAAAGTGGCAGAGATCTGCTTAATTTAGGAATTATTCCTCTTGGAAACATTATTCCAGAGACTGCTCTTGTAAAAGCAATGTGGGCTCTTGGTACTTCGAAATCTATTGACGAAATGGAAAAAACTATGAAAGATAACGTTGCAATGGAATTTTCAGACTAAGCTTAAAAGTAAGTTGAATAGATAAATCAGAAGTGCCTGAACTTCAAATAGACAAAATTGGGCTCAGAGTAGGTCTAGAAATACACCAGCAGCTTGCAACGGGCAAGAAATTGTTTTGTAATTGTCCTTCAATAGAATCAGAAGAATATCCGATAAAATTTTTCCGCAAACTAAGACTTGCGAAAAGTGAACTTGGCGAGTTTGATCCTACTGCAGTTTTTGAACGTAGTAAAGATAAGACAATAGTATATCATGCAAATCCTGCTAGCAGTTGTCTTGTAGAACAGGATGAGGAGCCACCCCACGATGTTAATCCGGAAGCAAAAGAAATTGCACTTATCATTGCATCTTCACTGAGATCAGATATTTTCAATGAAATTCATGTCATGAGAAAGCTAGTAATCGATGGTTCCAACACATCAGGTTTTCAAAGAACAATGTTAATTTCGCAAGGAGGTTATCTGGAGGCAGATGGAAAAAAAATTGGTGTTCAAAGCATCTGTTTGGAAGAGGATGCGGCAAAACTTCTTGGTGACACTGCAGATATTAGAGAATATAGCTTGGATAGACTAGGTATACCATTAGTAGAGATTGCGTTGGATCCAATTTCTGGTAAACCAGATGAAATTAGAAAAATCGCGCTTGGTTTAGGTCGGCTTTTACGTGCTACGAAAAGAGTGGCGCGAGGTTTAGGATCAATAAGACAAGATGTCAATGTTTCCATTCAAGGAGGAAAGGTAGTAGAAGTAAAGGGAGTTCAACAGCTTGAACAACTTGAAAAAGTCATAGAATACGAAGCAAAACGACAACACGGCTTGAATATAATTGCCGAAAAATTAAGAATGATAGAAACTGAGAGGGTTGCAAAAGAAAGAGATGTAAAAGACATTACAGAAATTTTCAAAAGTTGTAAATCAAAAGTCATCCAAAAGGCACTCAAAGAAGGGGCAATGGTAAAATCAATCAGGATAAAAAACTTTGCAGGTATGTTTGGTTTTGAGCCATATGAAGGCATAAGGCTTGGCAAACAGCTTGGCGAACTTGTAAGATTTTTTGGGCTTGGCGGAGTCTTTCATTCTGATGAGCTTCCAAATTATGGAATAGAAGAATCAGATATTCAACAAGTCAAAAAGACATTGGATCTTGGACCAAATGATGGATTTTTAATTCTAGCTGGGGATCAGCAAAAAATTGATCTTGTGGTTGAATCAATTATAAGAAGAATTGAGGACGCCAAGATTGGAGTTCCTGCAGAAACTAGGGCAGCAACCTCAACTGGCGAAACCGTATTTTTGAGGCCAAGGCCAGGTGCCTCAAGAATGTACCCCGAAACTGATGTTCCACCTCTAATTGTAGAAGAAAATGAATTTGAAAAAATACGAAATAAAATACCCAAATCATGGGAAGAAACTGTATCAGAATTACAGAAAATATATCAACTAAACCATCAACTTACGATGCAGATCTTTGATTCAGACTATCTGGATTTGTTTGAATCTATTTGTAAAGATAATAGAATTTCACCTAATTTTGTTGCGTCAATTCTTTGTGGAACCATTACAAACTTGGAAAGACGGGGGTTAGATAGCAAGCTATTAAAAAATAATGAAATTGAAAGAGCCTTTAATCTACTTGCAGATGGCAAAATTGCAAAAGAATCACTTGAGATGATTTTTGAAAGCATAATGTCAGGGAAATCACAAACGGTTTTAGAAGCCATAGAAAAAACAGCGATAAGTACAGTAGATTCTTCAGAGCTGGAAAAAATATTAGATGAACTAGTACACGCTAATCTCAAGATAATTGAGGAGCAAGGTACAAGATCAATTGGTCCCTTAATGGGAATTGCAATGAAAACTATGCGTGGCAAGGTTGATGGTCAAAAAATAAACCAACTACTTGAGGAAAAAATACAGCAAAAATTAGGTTCAACTGATAAATAATTTTCTTTAACTAAATCGCATGGATTCCCTTTTGTTTGCTACCTATATCTATGGCATCTCCAACAGTATCGATAAAGATTTTTCCATCTCCAGGAGAGCCCGTTCCTGCGGCATCTATTATTGCTGTTACTACTTTATCTACCATAGAATCCTCAACTACTGTAATTACATAATTTTTGATGTTAGAACTTGCAGTGTAGCTCCCAGTACCTCTTTGGCCTGCTAATTGTGGACGAATTCCTTTTCCCCATCCTTTTGCATCAAGTATTGTAATTCCACCTACACCTGCTTTTTTTAAAGCTTCAACAACTGCGAAGACCTTCTCAGGAGCCACCACTGCCTCAATTTTTTTCAATACACGAACATAAGCCTGATTGATTATAAATTTTTCATGGAATCTTGTTTTTAAAAATGAATTATTATGAATGTGCGGGAGGTGGGATTTGAACCCACGAACTCCTAAGAGATAAGGTTCTGAGCCTTACGCCGTTGACCAGGCTAGGCGACCCCCGCAACGAAAAAATTAAGATTCCTGAATAAGTGTCTTTATTGCAAGATATAACTTAGAATAAGAAGAAAAATTGTTAGATTTTTGCCATTCAAGTATTAAATATTTTGAATTTTACTTCTGTTAAGATGTTAGAGGTTACGCATTAGAAATTCTCACTGTTAAGTTTCGGAGGGCAACTATGCGGTTAGTTTATTGGCATACTCACTGAATTTACTATAAGATTCTGTTGGAATTACATCCCAACCTAGAATATCATTTAGTCTCTTTTTAATTTCTACGATGTTACCAACAATAACCACCTTTGTATTTTCTTTAACAGAATTTTTAACTAAATCACACAAAAAGTCATCTTCAGGTCGTAATGTAGTACCAATTATAATCAGCTCCTCTAAGTTTTCTAGAATAACTTGTGCTCTTCCTTTCATATAGTTAAGAAATTGAGAATCTCCATATACTTTGTATTGACCAAGAGGAGGAATAAGTATAGGAATGTCATAATCAGTACCAGACCTGAGAAGTTTATTTGTAGTTATTTGTGTCATTTCGTTTGGACGTCTTATTTGTGGATTACTAATCTGTATTTTATTCGAAAAGATGTGGGTTGTGATAACTTCAAACACTTTATCTTCACTAACACCTCCAAACCCCATTCCTCCTGTTGCAGGATTAATCCAATTTATGGAACCATGAATTTTTGCAACTGATACCGCATCAGACCTAGAACAAGAATAATCAAAATCACCATCACAAGCAAGAATGGCTTGTTCTATGAGAGTGTCATAATTAAGAGAAATAACAGAATAATGATTAGTCATGCAAAAACGTGCTAGTTTTTCGTAATTATTAGAACCATGTTTGTATGATAGACAATAATATCTTATAATTTCAAATAGATAAAACCATGATTCCCCAAGTGCCTTTTGGTAACTATGTAATTTTTCTGAACTATCCTTTGATGGGAATGATGTCCTACTTGATTGTGCAATAAATTCAAATTGTTCTACCAGCCAAGCCAAAAATTTTTCTACGTTAAACTCTCTTTTCGGATCTTCATTAGACCATTCTAATATGGTTTTTTGATACAATTTTAAATTCTCATAAAGTTTTGGGTATTGTGCTTGAGTAAATATTCCCAATTCAAAACCGTTCTTGAAAAGACAATCTGTTTTAGGAGGTCTATCAAGATCCTTGAGATTATCAGAGTAACCTAACGAAGCACCAGCACCCAAGATAATGCATTTTGACATTCTGCGTTCCATTGTGGTTAGTTGAATTATCTATTGTTTTCTACCTATTTTTTGATGCCATCTTAATTAGATTTTCAATTTTATTCTGTCCTAAATCCAATTTGATTCCAGCTTGTTCAGCAGGAGTCTTATCTATACTACTGTGTTTCCTAACAAAGTTGTAATGAATCCTAAACGCATCAATCGTCTTTTGTGCAGATTCTTTATGATCCATTCCTCTCATTACCACCTCTCGAACTCTGAAAACTCCATTCAAGCGTTCTTATCCTGTTTTGACTTAATTGCTGAATTTATCGCAAAACGAAATTGTCTTATCTTATATCATTTTCTTTATTGCAGAAACTGCATCTTTTAGTTTATAGATTCTTTGAGCACGCGGATCATCAAAGTCTAGATTCCATGGTTGAGTGTAAAGTAAAACTGATTTGCCCCCATCAAGCATGCTTTTAGCATTGATTGGTGAATCATCAATAAATATGTCATAATCAAGTTTTGTTTTTTCTATTCCCTCCAAAACACCTACATAATTATTATAAGTTATATTTTTTGATCGAAGCCAATTTTTTACATGAACGTGTGTGGACTCTTCTCTTGCAGTTACTATGTCCACAGTTCCTAGTTTTGAAAGATCTGCAGTAGCTGAAGAAATATCATTTTCTGTGGCAGGAATTTTCTCCCAGGAAGACCAGCATACGGATAGTTCTTTATAAAAATCAAATTTATTTATATGAAATTTTTTCCAGAAATCCCATTCTGATATTTCTGATTTTAAAATAGTTGATCGTATATTGTTATTATAAGAAAGCCATGACTGTATGACATCAGCAAGAACTCCATCAACATCAAGACCTATTCTCAAATTTTCATCACTATTTTTTTATCCAAAAGTATCTCTAAGTTCTTCGAGAGTCTTTTTTTGCTGTTTATCAAGCTTGGTTGGTATATTGACTACAAGTCTAACATATTGATCTCCTCTTCCTCTACTTCCTTGATGTGGAAGCCCTTTGCCCCTTAGCTTTATTATCGTATTTGGTTGGCTACCTGGTTCTACAGATATTTTTTCAGTTCCTTCCAAGGTAGGCACAGTAATACTTTTGCCTAGTGCAGCATCTATCATGAAAATATTTTGATCATAGAATACGTCTGCTCCATCTCTTTTGAATTTCTCATCAGGCTTGACTTTAATTCTGACAATTAGATCCCCGTTTACGCTATTTGCCATTGATTCCCCTTCACCCCTAATTGTGTATTCTCCCGTCTCTATTCCAGATGGGATATCAAAGGAGAGGTGTTTTATTCCACGTTGTTTTCCTGTTCCTTTGCATTTTGTACATGGTCGTTCTATTATCTTGCCCTGACCTCTACAAGTGTTACATGGCTGTACTGTGACAAATGTAGAAAATCCCGTACTTCTAGACGTTCTTACTTGACCATGACCCTTACAAACTGTACAGGTTCGCATAGTTGTTCCAGGACTAGCACCTGAACCCTTGCAATTTTCACAGTCAATATCCCTTGGAATATCAATTTCTACTCTTTTTCCTTTGAGAACATCTTGTAGCGTTATAGAGGTTTCATATACAAGATCTGCACCTCTTTCTCTACCAAATCCACTAAATCCTCCAAACCCACCTCTACCAAAAAGTGATTCAAAAATTGAATCAAAACCACCACTACCAAATCCTCCAAAAATATCCTCAAAATTGACTCTGGCTCCTTTGAAGATATCTTCTGTGCTATATCTTCCATCCACACCGGCATGGCCATGTGTATCATAGATTTTTCGTTTTTCACTATCAGATAAAACAGCATAAGCTTCTGAAATTTCCTTAAAATGTTCTCCAGCATCAGGAGATTTGTTTCTATCAGGATGAAATTTTAATGCTAATTTTCTATACTGTGCCTTTATTTCATCTTGAGAAGCATTCTTTTGTACCCCTAAAACCTCGTAATAATCTCGCTTGGCGCTCATAACTATAAACAGATTTGATTAATCTCAAGTATAAATCATCAATTCATTGAGCGCCAGCAGCAGTTTGGCTTGTACTTCCATCATCAGGTCCTGTTTGAGGTCCTGCTTCAGCCTGACTAGAACCAGGTGGAGGAGTGACTTTTTTGTAAAGCTCAGTACTAATCTCATTGACTATTGTTTTTAATGCATCTAGTTTTGGTTTAATTTCTACAGAGCCTTTGTCTAGTACATCTTTTAGATCCCTTATTGCGTTTGTGACCTTGATTCCTTGGTCTTGTGTTATCTTATCTTTTAGATCTTGGTTGATCAATTTTTCAGTTGTATAGATAAAACCTTCTGCCTCATTCTTTATTTCAATTTCTTCTCTTTTCGTTCTGTCTTGTTCAGCATAAACCTCTGCGTCTTTTTTCAATTTTTCAATATCATCCTTTGAAAGTTTAGTACTTGCAGTAATTGTTATTTTTGCTTCCTTCTGTGTTCCTAGGTCCTTTGCTGTGACATTAAGAATTCCGTTTGCATCAATATCAAATTTTACTTCGATCTGGGGAATTCCTCTTGGAGCAGGTGGAATTCCAGATAAGTTGAAACTACCAAGTGAAACATTATCTGCTGCCATAGGTCGTTCCCCTTGCACAATATGAACGGTAACAGCGGTTTGATTATCTGCTGCAGTGGTAAAGACTTTACTTTTTGATGTTGGAATAGTGGTATTTCTTTCAATTAATGGTTCCCGTAATCCTCCAAGTACTTCTACACCAAGGGTCAATGGCGTAACATCAAGGAGTACTATATCACTTGTAACTTCGCCGGCTATAATTCCGGCTTGTATTCCAGCACCTAATGCTACTGCTTCCATAGGATCTACTCCAGATTCAGGTTCTTTTCCTAGTACAGAAGCAACAAATTTTTTTACTAGTGGAATTCTAGTTGGTCCACCAACCAAGACAATTTTAGATATATCTGATGTTGAAAGTTTTGCATCTTCCATAGCTTTCGTCATTGAGAGTCGACATCTTTCAACTATGGGGTTGATAAGTTCCTCAAGCTTTGAGCGGGTTAGTTTCATTTCTAGGTTCTTTGGCCCTGCAGTTTGATCGTATGATACGAAAGGAAGATTGATGTCAGTCTCCATTACTGATGAAAGTTCTATTTTTGCTCTTTCTGCAGCTTCTCTTACTCTAACCATTGCTGCACTATCTTTTGAAAGATCTATTCCAGTATTTTTTCTGAAATTATCAACAATGAAATCTACTAGAATTTTGTCCATGTCTGTACCACCAAGCTGGGTATCACCTGAAGTACTCATTACCTCAAAAACTCCACCTCCCATTTCCATAATTGTAACGTCCAGTGTTCCACCTCCTAAATCAAATACCAAAATTTTCATGTCTTGTTTTGCTTTGTCAAGACCAAAAGCAAGTGATGCAGCTGTAGGTTCGTTTATTATTCTAACAACCTCAAGTCCAGCAATTTGACCAGCATCTTTTGTTGCTTGTCTCTGATTATCATTAAAATATGCAGGTACTGTGATAACCGCTTTGTCAATTTTTTCACCGATAAATGCTTCAGCATCTCTCTTAATTTTTTGTAAGATAAAAGCCGAAATTTGTTGGGGTTTGTATTCTTTGTCATATACTTTGAAAATATAGTCACTTCCCATCTTTCTCTTTGCAGCTACAATGGTGCCAGTAGGATTTGTAACAGCTTGCCTTCTTGCTGGTTCTCCGACAAGAAGTTGACCATCCTTCGTAAAAGCAACAACAGATGGAAACGCTTTTCCGCCTACCGTGGTTCCTTCAGCTGCTGGAATGAGTGTTGGTTTACCACCCATCATTACTGCCGCAGCAGAATTACTTGTTCCTAAATCTATTCCTATAATTTTTGCCATTTCAATCACAATTCCATTATCATGCTTTTTTTGATATTTCTACTAAACTAGGTCTAATAACTCTGTTGTGTAAAATATATCCCTTACGAATCTCCGATGTAATTGTATTCTCGTCTAATGATGGATCTACTTTTACGGATATAGCTTCATGCAATTTTGGATCAAAAATTTCACCGAGTGCATCAATAGGTGAAACGCCATATAGCGAGAGAAAGGAATCCATATTTTTTAAAATTGAGGTAAGACCGTCTATGTTTACCTTTTGTTTTGCAAGTGCTTCCTTTGCACGTGCGAAATCATCATAAATAGATAAGAATTGGAGTAATATTTCATCAATAACGAAATTAACTTTGGTTTGAACATCCAATTCAGTTCTCTTCTTCAGGTTTTCAAAGTCAGCAAGAAGATATTGCATTTTTTTCTCATAAGATGCTACTTTTTCTTGTTCTTGTACAAGTTGTGATTTGAGATCATCAATTATTTTTTCAGTTGTTTCATTATCAACACTTTCTTTAGTTTCGTCATTATTAGCTCCTAATTCCATTTTCCCATCTCCTTCAGACAAACTAAATTCATTAAGATTCGTCTAATTTTACTCTTATTACAGGATCTCACACAATGGATTTGTTTTTATTGTTATTATATCAGAATCTTTTCCGCTCTTGCTAATCTTTTCATAGTCTGATTTTGAACACGCTACAACAATTGTCGTTTTATCACTATGGAATAAATCAAAGGTGGGATCTTGATGAATTTCAACATCACCTATATAATCACGCAATTTGGTAATGAGTGAATTTAACATATCTACTTTGTCTCCACGCATTTCATAGGAATCAAGTGTCCACAGGATAGCAACTCGAGTTCTGCTAGCTTTGAGTTCATTTTTTTTGAGTGTAGAACGAATTTCGTCTATGAGTCTCTTAACATATCCTTCAATTCCCTTTATACTTCCATTAACTAGATACATCATAGTACCTGCCCCTTCAATTGAAGTTCCAAGGGATCTCAAATCGTAAAGCCCATTTGTCATATCATCCAAATAGAGATCTTTGAAATCAGTGAACATGAGATCGGTTCTCGTGGTAGGATCCTGAGCAAATTTACATACTTCAAGTATACTTGATAGACCAGAAAACTGAGAAAGAATTTTTATTGCGTGAAAAAGTTCGGCAGAGGAGATTGCTACAAACTTCTTTTCTTTTTTATCAATTGTGAGTAGCTTGGCAAGTCTATCATCAGCTTTACCATTAAAAGAACCAATAATTTCAGGGGTTTGATTTTTTGTTCCAAGAGGATAATAAAAATATGAGATTCCTTTTCCCAACTCAAGGCCCGTAACATGTTCTAAAAGTGATATAGTTTCATTGTTTCCTCCGATTCCTGTAGGAAGATTGTAGATGACAGAACCGCCTTTCTTCATTGCGCTAGTAGCGTCTTTGAACTTTGAATGAATCTCCATTTTTGTCTCTTGCCCAGTTTTTCTGATTCTTGGGGCAAAAAAGAGGTATTCCGAGTGTGAAATTGCGACATCAATCGGTTCTACTCCAAGCAACGGTTCATCTTCTTTTAACGACGTGACGTCAGGATAGGTCTTGGCAATTTCAGATTTTAGAGAAATAGCCATATGAGCAGATTCATCTACAATAAAGACGTCTGCACCCTTGATTGCCATCTGACATGCAAGAGAATAACCCTCAGTACTAAGACCATAAACAACAACTTTTGTAGCTCCCAAATCATTGGAGCTAGGAGACAAGGCTAAGAAAAACTTTTTCCATACTGGAATTCTATCAAAATTGTTTGAAAATCTGGTTTGATATCCTTACTCCGAAACAACTTTTGTTTTTTGAGCCTATGATCAAAAAATTGCGCAAAAACAATCAAGTTCTCTGTACTTCTAGGAACTATCGTGAGGTTGTAGAACTTGCTAAAGTTAGAAAGGTAAAGATCGTACTTGTTGGAAGGCACGGGGGCTCAGATAAATCCGAAAAATTAAAGGCTAGTTTAGAACGAATGCATCATTTATCACATTTGGTAGGAAAATTTGCTCCAGATCTAACTATTAGCTTTTGTTCACCAGAAGCTGCAAGGATTTCTTTTGGGATTGGTATTAGGCATATTGCCTTTTCTGACTCGCCTCACGCAGAGGCAGTTATGAGACTTTCTGTACCATTTGTACAAAAGCTTCTAATTCCATGGGTAATTCCAAAAAAAGAATTTGTTGGATATGGAATTCCAGAAAAAGACATTGTGCAATATAGATCTATAGATGCGGCATTAATAGCAAAACGAAAATCAAAAAATCAGTCAAAGAGTAATTATCGTCTAAAGGACAAAAAGACTATTCTTGTAAGAGTTGAAGAATCGCAAGCCGCATATATTCAAAGCAGAAAGAACACAAGTACAAATATCATAAGGGAAACTGTGAAAAATTTCTCAAATTATAACATAGTTGTCCTAGGTAGATATTTGTCTGACATAACTCAGCTCAAAAAAGAATTTGGAAATAAGATAATAGTTACAGATAAAGCGATAGACATTAAGGCATTGTTTAGATTTACTGATGTTTTTATAGGATCTGGAGGTACGATGACTGCTGAAGCTGCATTGATGGGAATTCCAACGATTTCCTATGATGCAGTTCCAAATCATATAGAAAAATATCTTGTGAGAATTGGTTTAATAAGAAGAGAAAGAAACTCGAAAAAAATTATAAAATTAGTTAAGAAAATTTTAAAGTCTGACAATCAAAACCTCAGAAAAAAGGCAAAAAAAATATTAAATTCAATGGAAGATCCTGTTTCTAAACTTCTTACCGCAATAAGATCTGTTTAGTATTCAAGAAAGTATAAACTACCTTCAAAAAATGATTCTGAATAAAAACAATATACTGAATAACATATAAGGGAACTTAATTGAAGATTCAGCGCCCGGAAGCCCGGTAGAGGAGAAATCCACCGAGTGTAGCGGTCAAGCATAGGGGCCTTTGGAGCCCTTGACCCCAGTTCGAATCTGGGCCGGGCTATTTATTTTTAAAATTTTTACATGTAAGGTCCGGTTTGAATAAGATGGAAGTGTGGCAATAGTGATATCCCAATCAAGAACGGAATAAGAAAAATAGCAATTGAAATTGCAGATAATATTATACCTAACCATAAACAATTTTTTGCTTTATTTGGATCATCATCTTTTATTATAAAATATGCAATAACACCTCCTATAATGTTAAAGAAAATTGGTAAAAGAAACCAAAGACTGCTTCTTCTTCTTATCTCCATAATCAAATTATCACTTATTAGAATTTAAACCAAGTTATGTTCTTTAATTATAACTCAAGTCTTGAGAGAAACTTTGTAGCTATTGTAAACAAAATCAAAGCCATTACAACCAAAGCAATCATTTCAATTCCAATAAAAGTACTAAAATTTCCAAATATTCCTGCCCTTACGACGTCTACAAGATACGTAAGTGGATTAAGATAAAATGCAGTTGAAAGTGGTTCTGGTGCACCTTCTGCTGGGTAAAATGCTGTGCTTACGAATGCAAAAAAAAGAAATACTGTATTAATAACAACATTGAATCCTTCACTAGATTGTAGTCTAGTAGATATGATTGACGCTATAGAGCCAAAAAGGATGGAACCTGTTACCGAAGCAAAAACTACAAGCGGTATGGTATAGAAGTTAAATTCAACAGATTTGAAGAAAAGTGGATACCCAACAGCAGTGATAAGAGCTGCACTTATCAAACCAACAATACCTATTGTGTAAACATTGCTTAAGATATAATGAGCTCTGGTGAATGGCCCAACAAGAATTTGTTCAAACATACCATGCCTTCTATCATTCCAAATAATAATTCCTGATATGAGAGTACTATTCATTATGTTAAAACCAATCATACCTGAAGCTATGAATGCAGGATAATCTAGGGATTTGTTTCCAAATGGAACTGAATGGATTAAAGCTGTATAAGCAAAACCTGCTACAAAGATATAGATCAATGGAAAAATCACCTGCCAAATCAAAAATCCCTTGTTGAGAGAAATGGTGAGATTTCTGTTAACTAATCTGATTATTGGATGCATTTGAATTATTCACCACGGTAAGAAATATTTCTTCAAGAGTTGTAGGCATTACAGACAGGTCTTCGATTGGAATGTTATTTACCGTTAAGATTTGTAGAATTTTTAGTAAAACTTCTTCTGAATCACTTGATCGAATTGTTATATTCGTTCCAGAATTGAGATCAATTTCGTAGTCTCTTATGCCAACTAAAAGAGCTGATACGTCTTTGCTTGTTTCGGATATACGGATTTTAATTGTTTTTTCTCTACCAAACTTATTTTTCAGCTCATCAGGAGTATCTACAGCTATTATCTTGCCTTTGTTTATAATAGCAACCTCGTCACACAAATACTCGGCTTCATTTAGTATGTGAGTTGTAAAAAAGATTGTAAGACCTTCTTTTACCTTCTTTTTAATAAAATCAAGCAATCCACGCCTGGCAGATGGATCTAACCCCACTGTGGGTTCATCAAGAAACAAAAGATCCATATCATGTATGAATTCACGCGCAACTTGCACTCTTCTTCTTTGACCAATTGAAAGATCATCATTTTTCATGTTTCTTATTTCGTTCAAATCAAAAGCAGTAAGAAGTTCCTCTACCCTATCCTTTCTTGTCTTTACTTCAACGTTCCACATCATACCGTACTTTTCCAGTGATTTTTCAACATTGAGTGTTGGTTCATAACTTGGTTGTTGTAAAACAACCCCTATTTTCTTCCGTACCTCAAGTGGATGCCTTATAGCATCTATTCCAAGAATGTTAATAGTCCCACTTGTTGGTGCAATTAAGGTTGTAAGAAGTTTGATTGTGGTGGTTTTTCCAGCACCGTTTGGTCCCAAAAAACCAAAAATGTTACCAGAATTCACAGAAAGATCGATGTGATCCACAGCCAAAATTGATCCGTATGATTTGGAAAGTGAATTTGATACGATACAGGACATTAAAGAATGTCTTATTCTCCCACTAATTTAGCTAATGAAATTTTTATTAATACACACTTTCTTACACACAGTGACTTGTCAGAATTTGAATCTCTCTTAAACAAACTTCTAGAGCAAAAACCGGATCTTTCAAGGTCAGACATACAGGAGATGATTGAAAAAAAGAAAGAAAAGATCGGAGCTGGTTACTTGACAGATCAGGGTGCTCTCTTTCTTATAGCATCGGACCTTGGAATATCATTAAACGCACAATTGAAAGTTGAGATGGGTCTTAAAGATCTGTACGTGGGGGCAAAAGAAATTACACTTCAAACAAGAGTAATGAATGTCTATCCAGCTAAACAATTTTCTAGAAAGGATGGTTCACAGTTTCTCCTTAGAACCATGACAGTCTATGATGCAGATTCAAGGGCGAAGGTCAAGTTATGGGATGAAAAAGCTAATTTACCAGGCATAGAGAACCTCAAACCTGGAGACCTAGTAAAGATAATCAAAGCTTATGTAAAATCCGACATGACAGGTAACCCTATAATCAATGTAGGTTCCAATTCAAATATTGAAACTAATGAAATGCAAAGCGATATTCCATCTCTTGATTCAATTACAGAAGATGTTAGTGCAATAAAAGAAAACCAACAAAATCTGGTAGTTTCTGGTATCTTAGATGGTAATGTTAGAGTTTCTGAATTTACAAACTTTAAGGGTCAGCCTGGGAAAGCCCTCCATTTACGACTCAAAGGAAAAGATGATACCTATGCTAGGGTTGTTCTATGGAATGCTGATGAAAAGTTTCTTCCAAAAATGATTTCGCCTGGTGCAAAGACTAGACTAATCGGAGTTAGAACCAAGATGGGCCAACAGGGATTAGAATTGCATGGTGATGAAGGTACGGCAATTGAAATTGAAGGTACAAAAGAAATTCAACCAATAATTGTTAGAGTTTTATCTATGGCAAAAAACGATTCTGGAAATACACTGATTTTAGGAGCTCAACAAAATAAAAAAATATTAAACATCATAGATTCAGGTGAAATTTCAAAAGATCTAAAAGTTGGTGACGTGATCGAATGCATGCCAACCAAAGTATATGGTAATTCAATAACACTTGAAGGTGATTCATTTGTCAAGAAAATTGATGATGATAAAGTACCAACTATTTCGGAAATAAGAACTAAAATCAGAGATCTCAAGCCAAATGAAGATATGTATTGCATAGAAGCTATCATTCTAAAAAATCCTGAAAGGCGCGAAATTCAAACAAAGACAGGCGAAGTTGTATCCCTATCAGAGATGTTTATTGAAGATGAGACTGGACAAATCTGGCTGAAAGGTTGGAGAAATCAAGCTAGACTACTAGACCAGTTTACTCAGGGGGAGATAATCACGATAACAGGGGTAACTGCAAAAGCTGGCTTGGAAGGCAGAACAGAAATCTTTTTGACTCCATTTTCAAACGTTAAAAAGAAGAATTAAGAGTCCCAAAAACCTCTAGTTGTGACGTATTGTCTTTCTGCTTCATAGATTTGCTTGTATAATTCTTCTTGGCCTACCATGTTCCTTAGAATACGAGCTGCTGTATCAGCACCTACACCATATCCTGAGAGAACAAGAAGTGCTGTTTTACCAAAGTTTTCCAAAAGAGAAGAAATTTTCCATGCACGAACAAACTTATGATTTTCGTCAGCTGTGATTTTTTTACCAGCATGTCTTTTTTGTATTATTTTTGATAGTTCATAATCAGAAAAAAATGTGGCGGTGATCTGTCTTGATTTACAGTAAGGACATGCAAGTGAATCTTTTACTTCCTTTGTTTCCACGGCCCTTTCCCATCTTCCACAGCGTGCACAAACAAGCCTATGTTTAGTTTTCAATAGCCTTGTTTTTACAAGATCTAGAATTCCTTTGTCAATGTTTGCTGGAGCCGCATAGTATTTTGTAGTATGATCTAGTATAGGCTCTGCAAGTTTTGAAAAGTTTTCTACTTCGATCCAATGTATTTGTACCTCTCCTGATTTTATTTTCTTTAAAAATTCCTCCGTTCTTTCCAAGTCATATTTATCATGAAACAATTCACGCAGGGCTTCTTTTGCAAGCGGTGTCTTTGAATATCTCTCATAAAGAAATCTAGCAGATTTTCTGTCATAAACTGATCCGCGACCTACAATTCCAAACTTCTTAGCTACACACCACGTACGCCAATTAACATTATGTGTACCTGCAAGCGATGCTTCTACAATCAAAGACAAATCGAATTCATCGTTAAGGATATCCAACAAAGGTTTTTGAGATATTCTGCCTGTGGATGACATCATTATTCTGTAAGCATCAGAGCGAGAATCTACCAAATACCCTGTCCTAGATGAGAGTATAGCGGAGAGAAGTGTGGAGATGGTTGAGTTTATTTTTGTCCCAAAACAAGAATGTATAACTATAGTATTGCGAGCTCTAAGTGATTCTATCACAATGTTTTTTCCGGCAGGAATAATTCCTAGGTTAAGGCTCTCAATCACTTTATTGGATATTGTAGGTGAAGCCACCTGTACTGTGGTTCTAAAAATACCAACTTTTCTTGCTGTAGTATAATCAACTGGTATGTTTTCGCCTTCCCAATACGGTACATTAATTCCAGCTGCACTAACAGGTTCAACATTAATTTTTAGTGAACTTTCATCAACATTTAGTATTCTCCATTGCAGTCCTCTGAGAACAAAAACGTTTCCTTGATCACCATAATCTCCAACAAATCTCTGATCTAAGCTTCCAATAATTTTTTTACTTGCAGTATCAAAGACTTTGAATTTTAAAATGTCAGGTATTGTAGAAAGGTTTTCGAAATAATAACGAAATGCTCTTCCCTTTTTCATAAAAACCATTTCTTCTTTATCAAAAAATATGATCGAATTAGAATGTAAAATATCAAGTACAGCAAAGAATTCTTCTATGGTTATATTCCTAAAAGGATAGGCTTGCTTGATCATTTTAATTGCTTTGTCCACAGTAACACTCCCGAATTGCAGTGTCATGCCAACTAGGTGATGAGCTAGTACATCAAGTGCACCTTCATGTATAATCTGGTCTTCTATTGATTTTTCTTTTACTCTATCAAGTATAGCACGTGCCTCAAATTCGTCATCAGGGTTGTTGGTTATGATTAGACCCTTTGCAGAAGAATCTCTGTTATGTTTGCTTCTCCCTATTCTTTGTATTAGTTTTGAAACTTGCCGTGGTGATCCATAATGAATTACTATTTCAACAGAACCAATATCAAGTCCAAGTTCAAGTGATGAAGTGCATACTACTATTCCTGGTCTTCCTTGTCTGAGCGTTTCTTCTGTTTCTTCTCGAACTTCCTGTGAAAGTGAACCGTGGTGCAATTCTATTTTTACAGTAGATCTTTCTCTGAGAATTGAAGCAATGTATTCTGATTCCCCGCGTGTGTTTGTAAAAAGCAAAACTGGCGAGTTGGGATGATTTTTTTCTACATATTCAATGATAAAATCTACAACATCAGTTATGGTTCCATCAATATATTTGACTTCTACATCGTATTTCCTTATTGAATTGTCCTGAATTATTTTACATTTTCTCTTTGTACCAACAACAAACTTGGCAGATTCATTAGTATTCCCTATTGTTGCAGAAAGACCCACTCTGGTTATTGGAAATTTTGAATTAATCTGGAGTCTTTCCAAACTAAGAGAAAGTTGTGAACCTCGTTCATTTCCTAACAGCTCGTGTACCTCATCTATTACTATCCACTCAAGCTCCGAAAGAGAGTTTAATATTTTCTGTTGCGTTAAAAGGATCATTATAGTTTCAGGGGTTGTTATCAGAATATCAGGTGGCGATTCAGTTATCTTTTTTCGAATCGCCTGAGTTGTATCACCATGTCGTATCTCAATGGTAAGATTTTCACTTTCAGCGTATTTTATTATTCTTCTAAAGACATCACGATTTAGCGCACGCAATGGCGTGATGTATAATGCCTTTATCTTTCCAATTTTTTTTGATTTGACAAGATGAGCAAAAATTGGAATCACCGAAGATTCTGTCTTGCCAGAACCAGTAGGAGCTACAATCAAGGAATCTATTTTTTGATATACTACAGGAACTGCTTTTTTCTGAATATCAGTTAAATTTACAAACCCGAGAGAGCGGAACTTATCTGTAAAAGAGAGATTAGCTAGTCGGTTCTGGTTCTTGACTCTGTCTTGTTCTAGCTCGCTCATATACCATTACGCCCACTAATCCAATTCCAAATAGAATTACTGTGATGATTGGGATAGAATCAAAAATTCCTGCCATGAGCGCCTTAGCCCTTCACAGTGATAAATATCTTAAGGTAAATCTTCTAGTCCATTATGTGTGATTATATAGTTAGCCACTTTCTTGCTACCAAAGGATGGAAAAACTTGTGCGACATATTTTTGTCCATTCTTAATTAGGCTAATTTTTTGATGTGTGAACATACTTATCGATCTACTCAGATTTTCTCTTTCTTCATCATCTGATTTTCTAGTTATGTTAGTTACAACTACAGGAATCTGTCTTTTTACAGTTACATATGCTAACTTGTGCATATATCCCATAAATGCAATATGTTTTGTCAAGGAGTTTGATTCTTTAGAATATTCAAAAGAAAATAGATCTGTGATGTTATCAATTACAACTAGATTTAAATTCTCAATTTCTGATATTTTGTCTACATACTTTAGTTGTTCTGCAGTATTTGTTATCCTTCCAACAATCACCTTATCAAGAAGTTTGGGATCCATTCCTTTTGCTTTAAGAAATTCGATCAATCTTTCTGGTCTGAAACTACCAGTTGCATCTTGATACAGAATCATTCCACCATGTATGAGTGAGTTTACACAAATCTGTAGTAGTAGCTGTGTTTTACTTGATCCACTTGGGCCATAGATATCAGTTATCATCCCACCTCTTATGCCACCCCCTAGTAGTTCGTCAAGCTTTTCAATACCTGTTGTAATCATCAAATCTCTAATCTACAGAATACCACAAATTAAAGAATGTCAAATACAAATCAAGATCGGGAAGGCTTTTATTCCCGATCTCAGGCAGTGGTCAACAAGTGATTTATGTTTGTCACAATCGCAATCGCAGCCAAAAAGACCTTTAACAATTTTGCAGAAAGGCATTAACAAGAAGGTTACCGTCAGACTGAAAAGTGAAATAGAATACAAGGGAAAAATGAATAATGTAGATTCGTATATGAATTTGATTATGACGGATGCCGAAGAGATAAGCAATGGTAAAGTGATTGCAAATTATGGTAGAGTTATTGTGAGAGGAAATAATGTTCTTTTTATCAGACTAGAAAATGAGCTTTAAATAAAACAGGTTTTTGAAAATGGGGCGAACTTACCTCTTTACATCAGAATCAGTAACGGAAGGACATCCAGACAAAGTGTGTGATCAGATTTCTGATGCAATTTTAGATGAATTTCTAAAACAGGATCCAGAGTCAAGAGTCGCAGTTGAAACCCTGACTACTACTGGAATAGTAGTAATTGCAGGTGAAGTGACCTCTAGAGCAAAGTTTGATGTGCAAGACGTAGTTAGAAAGACATTACGTGAGATTGGTTACGATGATCCTCAATATGGTTTTGATGCAGATTCATGTAGTGTCCTAGTTTCGTTGCACTCACAAAGCCCCGACATATCTCAAGGCGTGTCATCATCTGACAATAAGGAACAAGGTGCAGGTGATCAAGGATTGATGTTTGGATATGCAACAAATGAAACTGAAGAAATGATGCCAATGCCAGTCATACTGGCTCATAAACTTACTAAGCGATTAGCAGAGGTTAGAAAAAGTAAATTACTTCCTTGGATCAGACCAGATGGAAAGTCTCAAGTCACAGTAGAATACGAAGATGGAAAACCAAAAAAACTGGAAGCCATAGTAATAGCAACACAGCACTCTCCTGAAGTAAATAATGATCAAATAAAAAAAGAAATCATTGAAAAAGTAGTCAAACCAGTTTGTGGAAAGTATTGGCATGATAAAATCAAAATTCATGTTAACCCAACTGGTCGATTTGTTATTGGTGGACCTCCCGGCGATGCAGGTCTTACAGGAAGAAAAATTATCGTTGATACCTATGGAGGCATGGGTCGACATGGAGGAGGCGCTTTTTCTGGAAAAGATCCATCAAAAGTAGATAGATCAGCATGTTATATGTGTAGATATATTGCAAAGAACATAGTAGCTGCTGGTATAGCTGAAAGATGTGAAGTTCAAGTTGCATATGCAATTGGTGTTGCAGAACCTGTATCTCTAATGGTAAGCACATTTGATACTAGTAAGATTCCAGAGGAACAAATTGAAAATTTAGTCAGAAAACACTTTGACATGAGACCTGCTGCAATAATATCCCATCTACAACTAAAACGTCCAATTTACAGGAAAACCGCAGCTTATGGTCACTTTGGTAGAAATGATCCCGAATTCAGTTGGGAAAAAACTGACAAGGCAGAAATACTAAGAAAGGCGGCTGGCCTCTAAAATCTCTTTGTGGGTTTTAAATTCAATCCCAGACATTTTTTTCAATTTTTTATGATTTCCAACGTAATCTCCTACTAAAATATTCAAATCGTCAATTCCAAAATCTCCTTTTGGATTATGTAATGCAGTATGGTATGCTTTCTCTAGATCTATTTTTTTTATAGGAATTTTTTTTCCTTGAATAAAATCTCGAACGTAATCATTGAATGTTATAATCTTTGGACCCACAAGATCAATGATTTTGTTTGAAAACTTTTTTTGTGTTAAAGATTGAAAAATAATTTCTGCCACATCTCCTACAAAAATTGGTTGTAGTCTATATCTACCTGAACCAAGAACAGATATTGTTCCATTTTTTATTTGTTTAAAAAGAAGACTAGATAATGGATCACTTGCACCAATTATATAGGATGCACGGAAAATTGTGTAGTCTAAACCTGAATTAATGATTTCTTGTTCTGCTTGGAATTTTGAAATGAAATATCCGAATGTAGTATCTTTACTTACACCTAGACCACTAATGTAAATTATTTTTTTAATTTCGGCTTTTTTGCATAGGGTTATTGCATTTTTTGTAAAACCCACGTTTACTTTTTGGTAATCAGACTCAACTGTCTGTTTACCTTTTCCAATGAAATGTAGAAGAACAGAACATCCACGTAGTCTAGAAACAAGATAGTTTTCGGAAAGATCTTCTGAGGTTAAAGCAGTCCCAAAGTTTATCAAAGATTTTTTATCTTCACGAGCAATGCCGATAATAGAAATTCCTTTTTTTGCTAATATCTTTCCAATATTGGTGCCTACAAAACCACTGGCACCAGTTATTGCCACTTTTAGTTTATTTCTGTGCCTCATCTTGCAGATGTTAGCCGACAAATTAATTTTAAAGGTATGGTAAGGATAGTATTGATTGAATGCTACTGATTGCTATCAAATTTTAGGTGTTCAAAAAGGAGCATCACAGAAGGAGATAAAAAGTGCCTATAGGAGACTTTCACTGAAATATCATCCTGATAGAAATAAAAATGAAAAGGATGATGAAAAATTCAAACGGATTATAGAAGCATATCAAATCCTCAGGCTTGAAGAAAAAAAGAAGAGTAAAAGATCAGAAGTCGATATAGCCTCTACTTATGCTGAGTTTTGGAAACAATATGATAAAAACATAAATGAAGAATTTCAATCTACCAAGACAAATTTTTCTGGATTTAAGAATCCATTTGGTGTTAATGCTCCAGAAACATATAGTCATAACCAGGAAAAACAACCTTCACAGATTTCTACACATGTCATTTTGTATGCTGGTCTAGGTCTAGTAGCATTGTGGATAATTCTCTCGGAGATTCTAAAGTAGTTTGATAAAGATTAATACATAAATAAATAAATGTTATCATGGAAAGTGAGTCAAAACCAAAGGACAAACTAAGGACTGGTTTTACAACAGGAACTTGTGCTACTGCTGGTGCAAAAGCAGGAATCTTTGCCATTTTAAATCAAAAAAAAATAGATTCAGTAGATGTAACTCTACCCAAAAAATCTAAAATTCAAATTAAGATTGCAAGTTGCCGGTTTGATAAACAAAGTGCAAAATCTTCTGTAATAAAGGATGGTGGAGATGATCCGGATGTAACACATGGTGCGGAAATAGTTACAGAGATTTCACTTACTGATAAACCAAATCAAATAGAGATTGATGGTGGGGAAGGTGTAGGACGAGTAACAAAACCCGGCCTTGGTCTAGAAATAGGATTTGCAGCAATAAATCCAACTCCAAAAAAGATGATAATTGATAACATTCAAGATATAGGAAAAAAGATTCTTAAAAAAAACGGCATACGGGTGATTGTCTCAGTTCCAAAAGGAAAGGAATTAGCAACAAAAACTGATAACCCAAGACTTGGAATTATTGGAGGAATCTCAATCCTAGGTACAAGTGGAATTGTGATACCATATTCTACAGCTTCCTTTGCAGCCTCAATCAGACAGAGTCTTGATGTTACAGTTGCAATGGGAAATGATACTGTAGTACTAACAACAGGTGGAAGAAGCGAAGACTTTTCAAGAAATATCATAAAACTTCCAGATCATTGTTTTGTCCAGATGGGAGATTTTTCAGGATATACAGTTCAACAGTGCGCAAAACGGCCAATCAAAAAAGCATACGTTGCAGGTTTTATAGGTAAGCTAACAAAAATGGCAATGGGCATAAAACAAACCCATGTCAAGGGCTCAAAAGTCGATATGCGGTTTCTGTCAGGACTTGCACAAAGATGTAATGCAAAAAATGAAACCATATCAGAGATAAAAAAAGCAAATACAGCAAGGCACGTCTATGAAATCATCATAAAAGAGAACGTTACAGGTTTTTTTGACATGATTTGCTCAGAAGTCTATAATCAACTAAGAAAACATTCGGAAGCCAAGTTTGGGCTTGATGTAGTCATGTTTGATTTTGATGGCAAGATAATAGGACGCTATCCTAGATAGTAACAGATATCTTTAGATCTAAAAAAATTCAAACCATGGAAAAAGTTGCTATTCTTGCAATTACAAAAAAAGGAATTTCGATAGCTTTATCACTGAAAAAACAATTCCCTTCCTGGAAAATTTTTGCACCATCCAAGTTTTCAAATAATGATTCACAAATAGACTGGTTTGAAGATCCGACTACAGCAAAAACTGGAGAGCTCTTCATGACTAATGAGGCGCTCATCTGCATATTCTCACTTGGTGCAGTTATTAGATTGGTAGCACCTCATATGAAAGACAAAAAGACAGATTCTGCCGTGGTTGTTATTGATGATACTGGAAAGTTTGTAATAAGTACCTTATCAGGACATTTGGGAGGGGCAAACCAGCTTACAGAAGATATTGCCAGGGTTTTAGGCGCAACACCTGTTATTACAACTGCTGCAGATGTAAATAAAACAATAGCAGTTGATTTGGTTGGTAAAGAATTTGGGTGGAAGATAGATGATGATTCAACTGTCACCAGAGTCAGCGCATTTATGGTAAATGACGAAAAAATTGGAATTTATCAAGATGCTGGAGAAAAAGAATGGTGGGCCCCAAAAAAGGAATTTCCAAAAAATGTCACAGTTTACAATAGTTTTGAAGAGTTGAAAAATTCTAATTCCAGAGGATATTTAATAATCTCAGACAAAGAAATAGAAGATAAAGAATTGTTAAATAATGCAGTAGTCTACAGACCAAAGACATTGGTTGTAGGAATCGGCTTACACTGGGATACTAACAAAGAAACAATCAAAGAAGGCATAGAATTCTGTATGAAAAAATTCAAGATCAGTCCAAAATCAATTGCAAGATTTGCATCAATAAAAAAAGAAGATAGTGTAGTTGGATTACAAGAACTTGCAAATGAGTGGAATGTTTCAGTTGATTATTTCGAAAAAGATCAGCTTGCTCATATCGCAATACCAAACCCATCGGAAACCGTGCAAGCCTTTGAGGGTACTCCAAGTGTCTCAGAAGCCTCTGCATTGAGAAGCTCTGATGGTAAACTTGTAGTTGAAAAACAGAAATTCCCACCAAACTTAACTGTAGCAATAGCGAGAATCTCAAAATGAAAAGAGGGTTATTACTAATAGACAGAGGTAGTAGAGAGGAAGAAGTAAAAGGCGAATTAAGATACATTTGTTCCAAAGCCAAAGAATCTGGTGGTTATCAGTTTTCAGATTATTGTTTTTTGGAGGTAGTCCCTCCATATATTGAGGAAGGTATGGAAAAGTGCTTTAAACAAGACATAGATACCTTAACAGTTGTTCCTTATTTTTTATATCCAGGAAAAAAAGTCAAGCTAGCAATTAACAAAGCAATTGAAATGAGATTAAAAACTAATATGAGGATCAAGATTGCAAAGCCAATCACTTTACACAAATCTTTGTTAGATATTGTACATGCAAAAATTGATGATGTTATTGCAAAAAACAAGATCATATTTCCAAAAAAAAAGATTGAGGTATTGCTTATTGGTCATGGAAGCAAGGATCCTAACGCAAAAACCTCACTGCAATATGTAGTTGATGGATTAAAAGACTCATACCAAAATGTAACTCTTTGTTGGTTAGAAATCGAAGAGCCCAACATCAATCAAGGAGTAGAGGCTTGTGCGAAAAGTAATCCAAATGTATTGATTATTGTTCCATATTTTTTGCATAGGGGCGCACATGTCAAACGAGATATCTATGAAGATCTAAATCCAGCTATTGAAAAATCTGAAATTAAAAATATTTTCATAACAAAACACCTTGGTACTGATGATAAATTGATAGATTTAGTTATAGAAAGAGCAAAGGAGGTTGAGAAATGATCACTCAGAAGGGTCAATCGATTGAAGACAAAAGTATGGAGGTAATCGAAAACGAGATAGGGTCACATCCATATTCAAAAGATGAATGGCCAATAGTTAGAAGAATCATTCATGCAACTGCGGATTTTGATTTTGCAAGACAAAACATGATTGTTTTTCACAAGAATGCCATATCAAAAGGGATTAGTGCCTTGAAAAATGGGTGTAATATTATAGTAGATGTTAATGGGGTCATAGGTGGATTTAACAAGGAAAACCTGAAGGAGTTTGGAAACAAGGCTATATGCAGCATATCTGATCCAAATATTGTAGAACAAGCAAAGAAACTAAACAAGACACGCGCTCAGACCTCAATGCGAATGGCTGCTTTGGAAATGAATGGGGGAGTAATTGCAATAGGTAATGCTCCAACAGCACTATTAGAAGTGATTCAAATGATAAGGGAAAATGTAACACAGCCAGCTCTTGTGATTGGAATTCCGGTTGGTTTTGTATGTGCAGTTGAATCAAAAGAAGAACTGCAAACACTTGATACACCATACATTACAAACAAGGGCCGTAAGGGAGGAAGCCCTTGTGCGTCTGCAATAGTTAATGCGTTGTTTAAGCTCTTAAAAGAAAAATCAAAAGGTTAAATCTTAATTTAGGCGTTAGATCGTTTTTTGGTTGGTTTTCTTTAGATCATCATATTCTTCTTGAGGAGTTTTTTTAATGGGTTTCATTCCTGGTTTATTTCTTGGTTTTGATCTTACCATGCAGTTACAACAGTTACAGTACAGATCAACGGTGTCATCAGTTACAGGATTTTCTACTCTGTCATGACATCCTTGCCTTGTGATAAAAACTCCGCAGATCTGGCATCTCACTTGACCTGACAAGTAACGGCTAGTTCCATCTCTAGGTTTTCTAACTTTATACTCTTTGCAAATGCCTTTGCAAATGCCTCTATCTTTGTGCACGTTTAATTCATAACAAAGAAGAATAAATTTCCATGCATCTTATCTTCTGGAATATTTTATACAGTTTTGAACAAAATTTCTTGCAATGCCGGGTCGAGCAAAGTGCATATGCATGTATGAAGCAAGTGTATTGTGCTGCATCAGACCATCTTTTTGGTTTTTTATGCCAACGCCAATGGATAAATCATAGGCAAACTTGGAATCCTTTGGTATTGATTCTAGCTCAGAAAAGTGAAACTCGTGTCCTTGGATTGTGCTTGGGGCCTTTGCTATAAGACAGTCATTTACTATACTGGCTTTGGTATAGTTAAGTTTGAGTCTTTTTTGCATCTTTGTAGTAATGTCAAAAATTCCCACCATCTTGAATTTCTTAGAACCATAATCAATTGATCTTGTAAGATACATCAAGCCACCACATTCTGCATAAATTGGAATTCCAGACTCGGCAAGAGTTTTGATGTTTTTTTGCATCTTAGAGTTTTTCTCTAGTGCACTACCTATAACTTCAGGAAAGCCACCTCCAATGTAGATTCCATCACAGGCAGGCACCTTCACGTCAGATACCGGACTGAAAAACTCTATCTTTGCTCCCTCTTTTTTTAAGGCATCTAAATTGTCCTGATAGTAAAAATTGAATGATTCATCAAGCGCAATTGCAATTGAGACTTTCTGTTTTGGATTTTTTTCTTTAGGAGTTACATCAAAGGAGGAAACTTTATTTCCAATCTGCATGATTTTATTAATATCTATAAAATCAGACATTGTTTTTGCTATGTTTGATATCTTTGACTGAAGTTGCCTTTGCTCATAAACTGGAATCAATCCAAGGTGCCTTGACTCCATGGTAAGTCCAGTATTTCGTGGAATCACACCAACAATGGGGATTTTCAGAAAAGAAAGTGCTTGTCTACATAGATCCTCATGTTTTTTGCTGCCAATCTTATTTAGAATAAACCCAGAAATCCTAGAATTCTTATGAAATTTCACAAACCCAAGTGCAGTTGCTGCAATTGATCGTGCAGTCTTGCTTGCATCCAAAACAAGAATTACAGGAGTTTTTAAAATAGATGCCACATGATGCGTACTAGAATAATTCGACTCACCAGAAAATCCATCATAATATCCCATCACGCCCTCAATTATAGAAAAGTCTGAATCAAAATTTTTTACAAAGCTTGTAACAATTCCTGTTGAGCCCATAAGCCACGGGTCCAAGTTTCTCGTAGGTTTTCCAGATAGGGAACTAAGATAGCTGGGATCTATGAAATCAGGTCCAACCTTGAAAGATTGTACAGAATATCCTTTCTTTTTTATTCCATGTATTATTGCACATGCGATTGAGGTCTTGCCAACACCACTTGTAGTTCCAGCAAGCACAATTCTGGGGATTTTCAATTCTCAACAATATTATTGAATTTTATTTAAATTGATGTTTACTGTTCAGATCTTATACTTTTTATCATATCAAATAGCTGTCTAGCAGCTAATTTGGGATGGTGTGTTGCGAGTTTGACCATATTACCTACACCAAAATCAGCTTTTACAAAATCCAAAAATTCTTCTGCTGAAAGCTCCTTGATTATTGCAATTTCCTTGTCCCATTCTTCATCTGACAGATTAAGCCATCTGCTTTGCACTTTTACTGCGGCTTTTATCTTAGAACCTATTGCCTTTCTCCAATTTTCCTCGTATGGTTTTAGAGATTCCTTTGATGTGTCATTTTTGAGTATTGCTTCTGCACCTACCTGACCTGCTACTCTTCCAAACTCTATTGCATATCTGATTCCTTCCAAGACTAGCGGATTTGCTTGTCCAGCAGCATCGCCAACCAGCAGCAGGTTATCCGCTATAGTATTGTGGGTCAATCCTTCATTCGGAATCAGTCCATAATGGAATTCTATTGGAACAATTCTGCCCAAGCTTCCTATTGGGCCTGGTTTTTTATCAATTAGCTCAAGCAATCTTTGAGTTGGATCAATTTGTGACTCTGGTTTTCCCACACCAACACCAATTCTTATCTTGTTTTTTCCTAATGGAAAGATCCAAGCATATCCTGCTGGAGAATATTGTTGCCCAACCATAAGATACCAAGTTTCTGGATCAATGGTATCAACATATGCTTCAAATTCTGCACCAACACCAAATCTTTTCCATTGGGATACAGTGCCGGTATTTTTTCCAATTATGGAATAAAATCCACTTGCGTCTATTACAAGTTTTGAGCGAAAAACAAGATCCTCTTTTATGGATGTAGCCTTGACTCCCATCAACTTTCCATTCTCCTCAAGTATTCCAGTTACATTGGTTCTAACAAAAATGTCTGCGCCTGCACTAGCTGCTTGATATGCAAGAAACTGATAGGTTCTTCTTACATCCAAGACTGCAGCTTGAGGCTCAGAACTTGTTATTGTTACATGGTTATTTGGTGAATAAAATGAATAATTCGAAATTGGATTATAATAATCAGAAGGAATTCCAAAAGATTTTGCTTCCTTAATCCAAGTAACACCGCTTGTTCGAACTGAATGCCCTATTGCTTCTTCTCGTTCAAGTACCGCAACACGAATACCCTTTTTTGAAGCTGACCATGCTGCAGAAAGTCCAGCTGGTCCACCTCCGACTATAACAATATCAAAATCATATTCCCTTGTCAAACAAGCATATTTTTTCTATGATTATTATAAACTACGCATTTTCTACTGTAAAATAATAGGCAATTTTAATCCGAATCTTTTTAGTTCACATTTGAAACCAAAAATAGATGGGAAAAGATGGGCTTGTAATAGTGTACACAGGCAAAGGAAAGGGCAAGACAACTGCTGCGCTTGGGATGGCTTTGCGAGCAGTAGGATATAATTACAAAATTTGCATGATTCAATTCATCAAAGGCTCTTGGCACTATGGTGAGATGACTTCATCAAAGAGGCTAGAACCTGAGTTTGAGTTAACTGCTATAGGAAAGGGTTTCGTTGGAATTATAGATGACAAAAGTCCCATTGAATTACATAAAGAAATTGCTGCTGAAGCTCTTCACATAGCAAAAGAAAAGATCCAATCAAAAAAATACGATATAGTAATACTTGACGAGATAAACTACGCCATAAATCTTGGATTGATAAAATTAGAAGATGTTTTAGAAATGATAAAAATGAAACCTTCAAGTTTAAACTTGGTTCTTACTGGAAATCATGTCAAAGATGAGATAATAGAAGTTGCAGATCTTGTCACTGAAATGAGAGAAATAAAACATCCATTCAAAGAGGGAATAAAAGCCAAGAAAGGTGTGGATTTCTAACCAGCAACATTAAATTACGTAATAAAAATTTGAAAAACTATGACTACTGCTGTACAAGAACTTCCAGAGGTGGGTGAAATTATTGTTGCCACAGTTACAAAAATTATGGATCAGGGAGCATATGTTACTCTTGATGAATACAATAACATTCAGGGATTTTTACACATTTCAGAAATTGCAACTGGTTGGATAAGACATGTAGAAAAATTTCTCAAGGTTGGAGAAAAAAAAGTACTTTTAGTAAAACGCGTAAACACAGCAAGATCTGAAATTGATTTATCGTTAAAACAAATTTCAAGCGATCAAAAAAAGAAAAAGCTTCTAGAGTTAAAACGAAAAGAAAAAGAGAAAGTCCTCGTTGATAGTTTAAAAACAAAAGCAGATCTTTCCCAAACAGAGGTTGAAAAAATAGAAGAAGTTCTAATAAACAAGTTTGGTTCTGTTTATGATGCCTTTTCAGAAATTGTATCAAAAGGAATCGGTATTTTGGATGGTCTTAATCTATCTACTAAGGTGCTAAAAACAATAGAAGAAATCAGTTCTAAGATCCAAGTACCTCATGTCGAGATACGTGGTGTATTAGAGCTCACGTGTACCAAACCTAATGGAGTTGAAATTATAAAAAAAGCACTTCTTGATGCTATTGAAAATAAAGGAGTTGGTGTGGAAGTAATCTACATTGGAGCTCCAAAATATAGATTAACGATTTCAGCCCAAAATTTCAAGACCGCCGAAAAAGAACTCAAGCCAATCCTTTCAGAAATTCAAGATACTATAGAAAAAAAAGGTGGTACTTTCAAATTCGTTCGGGAAGAATCAAAGAAAACACGTGAGGGATAATATATGCGGTTTCAAATGCGCAAGTGTCCCGACTGTAAACGATATACCCTAAAAGAGGAGTGCCCAAAGTGTGGTAACAAAACTGTAACAGTTCATCCTGGAAAATATTCACCTGATGATAAGTACGCAAGGTATAGAATTTCTGATCGATACAAATAATCTATTTTGTACCTGTACCATTTGAGGATGTGTTTGGAGAACTAGCTGGAAAATGACTTTCATTGGATTGGATAACAATCTTGCTAACACGCGCTTCCTCAGGATCTATTGGCTGATTTGTAGTTGGATCCGTTTTAATTGATGCTATCTTATCAACCACATCTTGCCCAGAGACCACCTCGCCAAATATGGTATATTTGCCATCTAACCAAGGAGCATCACCTAGTACTATGAAAAATTGAGAACTTGCACTATTAATATCAGAACCACGCGCCATTGATACCATGTATTTTGTATGTTTTATGTTGCTAAATTCAGGTGGAATTGTATATCCTGCGTCACCTGTTCCCCATGTATCACGTGCACCATTTTTCGTATTTGGATCACCACCCTGTATAACAAAACCTGGAATTATTCTATGGAAAATTGTTCCATCATAAAATCCAGATTTTGCAAGTTTTTCAAAGTTCGCTACAGTTTTTGGTGCAACATCATCTCTGAATTTAATAACAATATTTCCATACTTTGTAGAAATAACACCCACATCATTCGTGGGATTTACGCTGGTGCGATTGACACTTGTGGAATTAATTTGAGGTTTTATCTCTTGATTGGAATTACTTGTTTGCGATAAATAGTTAGGATTGACTTGATATAACAACACTCCTGAAACAATTCCAGATTTAGTGTTATTAAGGCTGGGAGATGCATAAGCAAGTTTCAGAGGTCCGTTACCATCGGCTGGGTATTTTATTATTTTAGAATAAACTGCGATGTATCCTGTTTGATATTTGTCTGATTGTAGATGAGTGTTTGGATCAAAAAAAGTCACAGGCGTGAAAGGAAACATTTTTCCTAATAACGTATTTTGCCAAAAGTTGTCAGTTGGAGTAAATTGATCATCTTGGAGGAATTGGGATGAGTCTTCTCCTGCAATCTTCATAAACCACTGTTTTTTACTTTCATCTCCGCCGCCTCCTAGGATGTAAAGTTCTTGGCCATTTGAAACAAACTTTTGTCCAACTACATATACAAGAATATAGTTAGCACCCCAATCATGTAACATCTTCCAAGCTTGATCAGGCGAACTTAGGAATATTTTTGCGATCTTAGCAATTGCACTTGTGTCTAGCGTTGCATTATCAGCAAGTGTTGTCCGTCCACCAAGGGTTTGTATCCAATATCCATAGTCCCACCAAGAGGCAATAACTGAACCTTGCGGAGTATTATTTTTTATCCAATTCAAGGTTGCAGGCCAGTCATCTGTAGAAATGGCATAATTAGAACCACCGTTAAGTATTGTTGGAGGAGATTTTGTCACTGATATCCAATTAGCATTTGCTGGGAAAATAGTTGGTACCAAAAGGAGAGCGACTAAGACCGCAACATATGATATTTTAGTAATTCTTCACAAACCACTTGTTGATTTTTTACCTTGATTGTTTCCCTTCTTTGAATCAGAGGACTTCGCTTGAGTTCCTTTCTTTGATGAATCGGAGGCTTTCATTAGAGTTCCTTTCTTTAGAATTTCAGATGTTATTACAGCCAACCCAATTGACGAAAGTATGATAACTGAAGTTGCAGTTAAGAGCTCTAATCTTGCAAAAGTTCCTCCTGCATAAGCCCCAACAATACCAATAATTAGAGCAAAGATTGTCATTTCATTTTTAATGCCTATTGATAAAGAATTCTGATCCCCCCATTTTTTCCTAAAAATAAGCCATATTCCTAAACCAGCAAATAACATAAGAACTGAAAAATAGGTAAAATTTTGAGTAAGTGTAGGTGTTGCATGTTCCGCAACAGAATCAACTAATGGATCTTCTGATGTAAGAAATGGGTTTATCGCATTTAGGTAACGAAAGCTTGCTCCATGAAGAAGGTGTGATGAAATTATTGCAACACCAGTTATTACTGATCCTCCTAAAATTGCTAAGCTATTACGTAGTGCTGTTCCCTCCCTACTAAATTTCTGAACAAATATCGTTCCAACAAGAAATATGGTTGGTCCTATGAGTGCAAATCCACGTACTCCCAATACAAAATCAAGTCCAGGTCTTTCAAATGCTCCTGCTACTCCCAAAGTAACAGCAGTAAAGAGAGGTATTGCCCAAAGTAGGAATTTGTGATCTTTTCTGATAAATGGAAGTATGATAAAGAATAATGCTAATGGCATTAGGAAGAATTCTACTCCTCCCCATGAAGCAAATCCAATGGCTAAAAATAGCCCTCCACCGATTAACTTTCCAAAAGCGAATTTGCGGTTCTGTGATTTTAGTCCACTAAGAAGTAAATAGAGACCTAACAGACCATAAAAAAGTCCTAACGGTTCAGATTTGAACCAGCCAATGGTACCTCTAACAATGATAGGCGGAGATATTGCAAAGAAGAGCGAAGCAAAAAGCCCTGCAGTCGTACCTCCCATAACTCGTACAAGTGCAAATACGATTATTGCTGTTAGTGAACCAAAAACAACAGGAAATATTATTGTAAAATCGTAAAGACTAGAACCTGCACCAAATATTTTATAGAAAAAAGCATCTGTGAAGTGTAATGGAACCTGTGATGTAGAATATACATTTCTTCCATTTGGATACCAACTCATATCATCATGCCAGTGGACGTAAGCGTTTATACCATGATCTAAAAGATATTGAGTTGCTCTATAGTTAAAAAAAGGATCGAACTCATTTAATTGAAAACCATAATCAGCTGCTTGTGAGCGAACCATGACAGATATCGAAAAGGAAATCGCAAGTATACCTATAATCAAAAGATGATGAAGGTGGAACTCAAAAGTTCCAATCTTAAATAATTTTAGATTTGAAATCAACTAAAAGATTTGAAATTTACTCTGCTTATTACTCTTTTGTAATAATGTGTACGCTACAAGACTTGACCAATTCTTTGAATTCTTTTGCGTCAGATTCACTTCCAACTATAGCGCCATAGTGCATTGGAATTGCTATCTTCGGTTTTATTTTTTCTACTGCTTTTGCAGCCTCTTTTGCATTCATAACATAAGTTCCGCTTACGGGAATAAGTAGAATGTCGGGTTTTAGATCATTCATTTCAGGTATAAGATCCGAGTCTCCAATGTGATAGATTGATGTTTCACCAATACTTACAAAGTATCCAAGCTTATTGTCTTCTTTTGGATGAAAAGGTTTGTGCGTATCGGGGTTTATCTTGTCTATATTATATGCAGGAACAGCTTTGATTTTGATATTGTTTATTATTTTTTCTTGTCCTGGATTGAGACTAATTTTTTCTTTTGAAGGAATTTTGGTGAGTTGATCCATACACTCTTTTGCGGCAACAATTGTAGTATTATTAGATGAGATTTTTTTTAGATCATCTAAACTCATATGATCAAAATGATTATGTGAAATGAGTATAATATCTGGATGAATAGATCTTGACAACTTGTATGGATCTGTACATATAGTAATCGATTTTTCTATTGTAAAGGTGTCGTGACCATGCCATCTTATTTTAATTCCATTATATTCAAACATATTTTAGTTAATAATTTTTGTTAAAGTTAAATCTTACTAGGTTCAAGAACAACTCTGTCATTCGCAAAAGAAACTATAGAACCAAAGTTTTTTATTCTTTTTTTTAGTTTCGAATCTATAGTTGCTATAATTCCGTGATGTTCTTTTACATATGATACCAGAGCATCATCTACACTACTTCCTAAAATTTCTATTTTTTTAAAATCTTTTATTATTCTCAGTGCATTAAGGGCGGAAGTTTTTTTTTAAGATTCTTATCTGCTGAAAGCCTTTCAAGTTCATTTACAACCATATCAGGAACAGTAAATTCGATTGCCCCAATTTCTGTATCAAGGTTTGATATATTTTTAATATTTTTTGATGCAAGAATCATCAAGAAACTGGTATCACAGACAACCTCAACCAACTACTACACCTGCTCCAATGAGTCTCCATCTTTCTTGGATCCTTCTACTTATTGCTATTCTTCCTTTTTCAAATAGACAGACCGGTCTTCTTAACTGCACATCTACTCTTTCACCCCTTACACTTGTTACTTTTGAAAGAACCGGTGCAGTCCCTACACTAAGTCTTAACGATTCTCCAACTTGAACAGATGAAACTTTTATTTCGTCAATTGAGCCTACAGCAGTATCAAAGAGGTTTATCTCTATTTTTGCAGTTGAAGAATTTTCTGGCAGGGTGCCTGGTTTACCAATAACAGAACCAATAAGTGAGTCACTTCGTGTCATTGAAGGATCAAGTTTTGTCCCTATAGCAACTAAACCTCCAGGTTTGACTTCGTCTACAAGACCTGCACCTGTTCCAAGAGAGGAGATCTCTGTGATAATTGGTTCATAGATATTATTTTTCTCGTTGGCAAGACCAGGTTTTATCTCAATTTCGTCGCCCACTTTGAAAAATCCTTGAGTCACACTTCCGCCTATGACACCACCTTTTATGCTCTTTATTTTAGTACCAGGCTTGTTAACATCAAATGAACGTAATACATGCATGACAGTTGGTTTTGACTCATCTCTTTTTGGAGTTTCAATTGTGGATTCGATTGCGCCTATTAACGCGTCTATGTTAAGTTTTGATTGTGCTGAAATTGGAATTACTGGTGCTTTTACTGCATTAGTATCTTTAACAAATTTTACAATATCAGCATGATTTGATAATGCGTCTTCATAAGAAACTAGATCTGCTTTGTTTTGTGCGATCACGATTTGTTGAATTCCAAGTGTTTGTAACGCAAGAAGATGTTCTTTTGTCTGTGGCTGCGGTACTTTTTCATTTGCTGCTATCACAAGCAAAGCCCCATCAATTAACGCTGAACCTGAAAGCATGTTTGCCATTAAACTTTCGTGGCCTGGACTATCAACAAAACTTACCACTCTGGTCAGTTCACTTTCCTTTCCACAATTATTACATTTTGGTGTAACGGAGTATCCTAAAGGAGGTTGGCAGTTTTTACACTTGTAAAATGCGGCATCGGCATAACCCACACGGATAGTTATTCCGCGTTTTAGTTCTTCACTATGTGCGCTAGTCCAAATTCCAGTAAGAGCTTGGATAAGGGTTGTCTTTCCATGATCAACGTGTCCAGCAGTACCGATATTGACACAAGGTTGATGCCCGTATTTTTTGATATACCAATCAGGGAGCGTTTCTTTCCAGTGCACAACCAAGTTTTAAAAATCGCCTATGTTAACTTATGCCTTTTTTGGTTTGTCAGTCTTTTCCGTTTTTTCTTCAGTTGGTGCTGGTGCTGCTTCATCTATTTTTAATTCGCCATCTAAGACACAATTTATCTGATATGCATCTTCAGTAATGGTATTTCCTCTGATAAGCTTACGAAAACGTTGTCCCTTTTCAGCGTCGCGTAAGCCAACTCCTTTTGATAGCAGGATATATTTTCGAGCTCCGCCATGAATGTCTTGTCTAAAAGGAACGCCTGATTTGTCACTCCCGCCTGTAATTCGGATCTTACCAGCTTGACCAATAATTGCTGCATCTAATTCATTTCCTATCTGTAGCCCCAAGAGTGGGTTTGCATCTTTTTCTTTTAGTTCCCTTGTGATGGATTTTCCTTTTTTATCTGATATAGTAATCTTGAATGTTGCCAAGCATTTTGAGGAAATCTTTAAACTATTAATTAATCTTTGTACCCAAATCTTTTAAAATAATGAATTACAAAAATCACATAATGACAGAAGAAATCAAATGCCCCAAGTGTGAAAACAAGATGATCTCAATGCAAGCATGTCACATGATTTGTACAAATTGCGGGGCACACCTTGATTGTTCTGATAAAGGTTCATTTTGGTGATTTAAAATCCAGATTTATCAGGATTAAAATTTTCTACCATTGAACCAACTCTTTCTTTCATCAAATTTAAATAATCATCGTATTTTGCTTCAAATCCACAGTGAGTACATTTTACAACTGTTACCTCATCATCAAGTACGGCAACTTTTTCACATTGTGGACATTTTGCATCCATGGATGATTTTAGTAATTAAACTATATAATGTTAGGTTTCAAATGTGGATTGGCGGAGTTAGTCCAGCCCGGCACGACGTCAGCTTCCCAAGCTGAAGGTCGCGGGTTCAAATCCCGCACTCCGCATTTAATTTTTCCAAAAAATATTATTTATGACTAATCTTCAATTACAAATGTTAGTACCGGGCATCTTTTGGATAGTTTGGTAAAGTTAAGGTATTGTGTATTATTTTGTGGTAAGTAACAGAATTGCCCTTGCAAGATCTCCTTTAGCTTCTATGAGGGCATTATTTGCCGCTTCTTGAGAAACATTTGCTTGTTGAGCCACAAGCAAAATGTCCTCTTGGCTGAATACTGGCACTTCAAGCTCTCTTTCTTCATAGCTTTCTGCTATCACTTGAAATATGGAATTGTCTTTTGCCTTCATTTCCGAAACAGAGGGTTTTACTATTATGATTTCCTTTTTGTCAGTTTTTATGATTACCTCCTGTACGTTGGAGATTTCCTTCATCTCTAAACCCATCTTGTCTAACATTCTGCGCATTTCGCGGTTTCCGCCACGCATCATATATCATCAGTTGATCAATCTGGACTTTTTAAACTATCTCTGACTTTGACTGCTACCCCTCGTTTAAAGGATTTTATCATCCTTGAAGAAAGAACAGCCCTTCCAACCGCAATTACAGTACCATTGTAAAGGACAGGCACGTCGGCTCCGATTAGTATTTTCTTGCCGCACCAAACAACATGTTTGCAGAAAACTGAACTTCCATTTTCCACAAAAGGTTTGGAATCAGTGTCTATTTCAAGGCAGTTTTCTCTAAATTTCTTATATTTAAGAAGAAGTTGTGCAAAGTGCGGCGTAATTGCAAGTCCTCCATCTATTCGCAAAGTGCAAAGTAGGTTTTCATTTTCGTAGACGTGTTGGATTCTTCCCGTTCTCTTAGAGTAAGTAATCTTGATTGCTTTTGGGAGATATTTTGAAACCCCAATCCCAAATAATGCATCCAATGTATGTTTAATTTTAAGAATTGAATCCAACGTCAAAATAATAAGTTATTGGGTTCTAATTGTTTTTGCATAGGTATTACTATATAGTATTTTTAAATAACTATATAGAATGGCAAATCATATGCGAGTTATGGGAACAAACGAAGAGATGCGCAAAATTCAGTTTACTGGAAAATCATCTTACATTGTATCATTACCTAAACAATGGATCGTGGACATGGGTCTAAAACAAGGTGATCAGGTCACAGTTTTAAGACAAGGTACATCGACTTTACAAATTACTCCACTAAAACACCATACAAAACCAATTAACACTGAAGATGCAACAATTGAAATAAAACCAGAGGATGAAAGTGCTTCAATTGTTAGGAAACTTATTTCACTTTACTTACTTGGTTTCAGTACCATAAATGTCAAGCCCAAATCTGGGAGATTAAAACCAGCTCAACGAAATGCAATAAAAGAGGCAGTGAAAGGAATTCTAATGGGAACAGAAATTATTGCTGATTCTACTGAAGGTATTACCATTCAGGTATTGATAAATTTGTTTGAGCTTTCAGTCGATGGAGCATTAAAACGCATGCTGATTATCGCAAAATCTATGCAAAATGATGCCTTGCTTGCACATGAGGAAGCAAATTTTGACTTGGCAAAAGAAGTGATAAACAGTGATGATGAAGTGGACAGGTTTAGTTTTTACATCATACGACAACTTAAGATTGCAATTCAGAATGAACACATGTTAAAAGACATGGGTATCGAAAGTGCAAGAAGTTGTCTTGGATACAGGCTAATTGTTAAAAACATAGAACGTGTTGGAGATCATGCCACTGTGATAGTAAAAGATCTACTGGAATTTAAAAAACCGATCAAAAAATCTGTGCTGGATATTATTCAGGAAATGAACGCTTTTGCCCTATCTGTACTTGATGATGCATGTTTATCACTATTCAAAAGAGATTTTGCTCAAGCAGAACTTACTGTAAAACGAACTGGAGATATTACAAAATATGAAAAAAAGATGCTTGAAAGCACCAAATCAATAAGAGACGATGAGGAAATTTACAGAGTAAGACGAATGGGCGAAAATATTAGAAGGATTTCAGAATACGCAAGCGATATTGCAGAAATTGTTATGAACATGACTATAGAGAAAACTTTGCGAAAGCAATAAGATACGAATCCAAACCTAATATGGTAATGAAAGAAACTGCAATTCTAATCACATATGATAGAGAGGACGATATAAAGGAAGCAATTGCTCTCTGTGACACCGCAGGATACCAAATTATTAAGATAATCAAGCAGAAATTTCTAAACAAATCAAAATACGGTTTAGGAGAGGGAAAAGTTGAAGAATTAAAGGAATTAGTTGATTCAACAAAACCTCATGTCATCATCTTTGATGAAATTCTCAAACCCAGCCAGAACTACAACCTTGCATCAAAGCTAAAGACAAATATTCTTGATAGAGAAGCTTTGATACTTGAAATATTCGAACGTAACGCAACAAGTGCAGAATCAAAATTACAGATCAAGATGGCAGAGTTAAGATATGAAATGTCAAGAGCAAAAGAAAAAGTACGATTAGCAAAAAAAGGTGAACAACCAGGATTCATGGGGATTGGTAAATTCGAAGTTGATGTCTATTTTAATGATATAAAAAATAGGATGACTAGTATTAAATCAAAACTTGTAAAAGCTGGAAAACAGCGAGCACTACACAGACAAGGAAGGGATCGAGTTGGATTCAAGACCATCTCTCTAGCTGGTTACACATCAGCAGGAAAGACAACTCTATTTAATACATTAACCGGCGAGAATCGAGAAGAAAACCCAAAACTTTTCACAACCCTTTCTACAACAACACGTAAAATAAGGATCTCAGAAATTGACGTTTTAATTTCGGATACTGTCGGATTCATAAGCAATCTTCCTGCATATATGATTGAGGCTTTCAAGTCAACACTAGAAGAGCTTACCTATACTAATACAGTGATACTGGTGATTGACATAAGTGACCCAATTTTAGAATTACAAAAAAAATTACGGAGTTGTATGCGAGCATTAGAGGAACTTGGAGTCGATTATAACAAGATAATTTTTGCTCTAAACAAATCCGATTTAATAACTCGAGACGAGATTCTAACAAAAGTAGAAACCTTGGGATTAAAAGAAAATAAGAAATGTCTATCTATATCAGCAACAACCGGTGAAAATTTATCTAAATTAAAAGAACTCTTGCAGGTAGTTTTAAAAAATGAACCACTAATAAGAGAAAAAAATGAGGCACCTAAAAGAGAAATTAAGATAAATCATGAGGATTGAAGTTCTAAGGATAGGCCAAAGACTTGTCCGCGATGATAGAGTAACAACACATGTAGCACTTGTTTCAAGAGCTTTTGGAGCCTCAAAAATAATCATGCAAGAAGTCAACCCTGACATCAAGGATACAATATTAGAAGTAAATAGAATTTGGGGAGGCAATTTTGAAGTGGAAATTACAGAAAATTGGAAAAAAACTCTCAAATCAAAAAAAAATGAATTTTTTAAAATTGTACATCTAACAATGTATGGTGAAAATATTAATTCTATCTTGGATGAGATTAGAAAAGAAAAACAAATTCTTGTTGTTGTTGGAGCAGAAAAGGTACCAAGAGAAGTTTATGATATTGCAGATTATAATGTGGCTATTGGCAATCAGCCCCATTCAGAAATAAGCGCTTTAGCAGTTTTACTTGATAGAGTCTTAGAAGGGAAACAATTCCTAAAAAAACACGCCGATGCTCAAAGGGAAATTGTTCCTACAAAAAAGGGAAAAAAAGTATTAGACAAAACAATTGATTAAATATAGAATCTAAATCAATGACGGCAATGACTAACGAGCACGAGGATCCTTTTATAAAAATATCCTCTTTAATTGGTGGGGACGAGTATCTAAAAGTAGCCCGGTCTCTCTTGAATACAGAAGATGCTACAGATGAAGAGATTGCTAGTTCGACTGGTCTGAGAATTAACATAGTAAGAAAGGTGTTATACGATCTTTTTGGAAAAGCTCTGATAACTGGTATTAGAGTCAAGGATGAAAAAAAAGGCTGGTTTGTCTATAGGTGGAGAGCCAGAAGAGACGAAGTTGACAATTTTATTGAGAATCAAAAAAAGAAAATTGTTGAAAGACTACAGCAAAGGTTGGATTATGAGAACTCGGCTGAATTTTATCATTGTGGTACTGAGGACTGTCAAAAGTTGACATTTGAAAAGGCGTTAGATCTATCTTTTAAATGCCCAACATGTGGAAAGCTGGTAAACATTACCAAAAATGAAAAGCTCAAGAAAGCGTTACAAGTTAAGATAGATCAGCTAAGAGAAGATCTGAAGCATTAAACAACATAATGTAGTACAAGTTCATTTTTTATTCTGCTGATTTTCTTTAGTTTCAATAATGGTGCGTATGAAATTTTATCAAACCCTTCTCCTTGTACTAGAGAAATTGCACTGCTGCCACCTAGAACATATGGAGTAATTGTGATTATGAGTTCATCGACCAATTTGTGCTTTATGAAAGACCAGTTAGTTAAACCTCCTCCTTCCACAAGAAGATTTTTTATGTTTTTTCTTCGTAGGATGTATAATAATTTTTTAAGATCTACTTTTTTTTGTCCGCATCTTATTACCTCAAGCCCTTCTTTTTCTAGTCGAATGATATTTTTTTGAGTTATTTTTTCTGATACCGCTATTATTGTTGGAACCATTTTACAAGTTTTAATTATTTTTGAGTTTGATTTTATCGAACCTTCAGAATCTAAAATTATACGTATTGGATTTTTTCTTTTCGCAAGTTTGACTGTCAACGAAGGATCATCAATCATTAGTGTATGTTTCCCAACAAGTATTGCATCTACACTTGCCCTTAGTTTATGTACTCGTAAGAGATCTTCTTTTGAAGAGAGTTTAGACTTACCAATTCTTGTTGCTATTTTTCCATCTACACTCATAGCTGCACTAATTATTACATGTGGTCTAGATCTTGCCATGGACTATTTTACCTCCAATCATTACTGCCTTGATGGTTCGCTCAGAAGCTCTATGTACTATTGAAGCGTAGGGATTATGCATTGGCTCTAAATCAATGTCATGCTTATTGATAAAAATAAGGTCAGCTAAGCTGTTTGATTGAATCACGCCTAGATTCTTGTTCTGAAGCATTTTTGCTGCATTTACGGTAGCCATCTTAAGTATGGATTTTGGAGGCAATCTGATTTTTTGTAATCCCATGGAGACTTTCCAAAGATAATCCATTTCTCTGAACATGTCAGGTGAGTTTATCATAACATTATCTGTTCCTATGGTTAAATTGCATCCATTTTGCATCATAAGACTCACATTAGGTATTCCTTCTGCAAGTGCAGCGTTAGCACGTGGACATACAACAATACTGGTTTTGTTTTTTGATGCAATCATAAGATCCTTTTTTGATGCATATGTCATATGAACCAGAAAGTTAGGTTTCAACAATAAAGCGCGTTGAGTTTCTGTTTTTGTTGTTATTTTTTTAGAAGTCCTACAACTTTCTAATGTTTCAGCTGAATGAATAGCTCTGATTTTTGGTACTCGTGAATAAAATTTTAATACCGAGTCACTGAACTCATTCGGACCGCTTATACCTATTCCATCACATTTCTTTAAAAGTGTCTTTAGTTCTTCCTTTTTTGAATCAGGTAATTGAGTATTTTTTTTAATTGAATTTAACTCTTGATAGTAATCTATCCTACCAAGAATTATAGTTCTAATTGGAAGTCCTTTTGTTGCATTACGTAAAAGTTCAATTCCATTTAATCCTCCTTCCCTAAAATCGATAAAAGTTGTAATTCCTTTTTTTATCATTGAAAGACATGAATTTCTAATAAAACTTGTCAGATGTGATTTTTGGGAATTTTTTAGAATCTTTTGTTTAAAACCCATTATTGGATGAATTTTTTCTTCTGGTCCAAAATCTATACCTATATCCTTCCCTATCGAGTCACCAACATGAGTATGTGCATTAATAAATCCAGGAACCATTAGAAGCCCTTCGCAATCACGAGTGTCTTCTTTTTTATACGGTTTTAGATTAGGCCCTATTGCCTTGACAAATTTCCCAGAAATACGAATATTTGTTCTCTTGATGTAATCTAAATCATTTCCGTAAAGAATACTGGTATTTTTTATCAGCATGCTAACTCTAGAATTTGCTGTTGATTTTTTCCAGAAGCTCTAAGTTCTCTTATAGTATCAAGAGCCTTTGTTGCAAGTTTGGCAGCTTCCCGCGCAGTCTTTGCAGTTCCTATTCCACAGTTTAAGGCAATACCATGTTTTTCTTTTATAAGATCTAAGAATTTTAATGCATGTTCCTTTCCATCCCCTGATGTGACTATCATAAAGTTATCTCCACCCATAAAAAAAGTAAGGCAATTTTTTGTTAAGAAAAAATCTGACATGTCTGAATACAATCTGAACATAAGTAATGAAATTTCATACGGAGATTTTTTTGCCGAAATTGATGTAGAACCATCGACGTCCATGTGCATTATCTGTACTAACTGATCTGCCTTTCCGTCTACATAACCAAAAATATTATGTTTTTTTTCTAAAATTATTTGAGATTTTCTTGCTTCGTATGCCTTAAGATTTGCCTCAAATGGTGAATCTCCGTATCCTATGGTCATAGAAAGTTTGAGATCAAATGACTCCGCTAATTTTTTTTGAATTTCTATGTGATCATTTAGAGAAAGACCGTTTGTTATTGCAAATAGCTCATCAAATCTGTTAGAAAAAACTAGACAGTCTTTATCTGAAAAGAGATTTTGTACTTTATTATAAAGTGAAGATTGAAGCATCTGTAACTTGTGTTCTCTATCACTTCCTAATGTTAGTGTCCAGGGGCCATATTCGGTAATTTTGATAATAGTAAGCTGGATCATCTCAGATACTCCTTAACTGCTCAGCTATCTTTTCTACAGCCTCTACGGCTCTTTCTGCCACAGGCCTTATTCGTGCTTGTGCCTGTCTTTCAGACATGCCCGGGCCTGTTATACCCAAGGTTACCGGTTTTTGATATTTTAAAGAGAGTTCTACTATGGTGCGAACTGCTGTATTTGTAATAAGTTCATCATGTTTTGTTTGTCCTTTTATTACTGCTCCAAGCGTAATTACTGCATCAATTTCCGTTTTTTTCAATAATGAATCAATTACAATTGGCATGTCAAACACACCAGGAACTCTGCAGGTATATTTTATGTTTAGTTTAAGATTTTTTGCTTTTTCAATTGCTACTTCGAGCATTTTTGAAGTAATTTCATTATTAAATTCTGAAACAACAATTGCAATGTTCAAAGTTAATGCTCCTTGGCGAATTTTACAAGCTCGTTTCCATCAAAATAAGGAATGGTATTTTCTTTTGCATATTTTTTAGCTTTTTCGATTGAAAGAGCTGTATGCGTTTCAGAGTCAAGCATTTCACAGATAGCTGCAGTAGGACACAGGCCAGCAAGTCCAGTAAGATAGATTGACATTTCAGTATGACCTAATCTATCTGATAAAAGTCCTTCTGATGCAATCAAAAGGGGTACATGTCCTGGTGTTTTAAATGATGAAATAAAAATTTCTTTCTTGTTTCCGTTTGTATTCTTGTAAAGACTAGCCATTTCGTTTATTGTTAGTGCTCTGTCATTATCTGTTATACCAGTATATGTTTCTGAATGATTTATAGAAATTGAAAATGACGGTTTGTCTCCGTAAGGTGCTGTTCCCATGATCATTTTTCTTGATTGATCATCAATATTTTGAGCATTAGAGAGTATATCATGCATATAGTGTAACCCCAGGTTTTTGGCAAAAGAATTATTTATTGACAGGCATATCAGTCCGCCGGCATCTTGACGCATTCTTGCTATATGTGTAGGAGTCACAAATTCTGCAGCAACAACCATATCCACCTCATTTTCCCGCTTATTTGCATCGTGAAGTAAAACGAACTTACCTTTACGTAGGGAGGAAATTGCCTCTTCTAAGGACATAATTATGAAGCTTGTTGTAATGATTATAAATCTTACTACAAAAGTGGTTGTTACTACCAAAGTAGTAATTGATTAATCTTTAGAAATAGCGTATTTCCCGAGTATGTCGGTTTCAATATTAACTTTATCACCAATTTTTTTCAAACCAAGATTTGTGATTTTCAGTGTGTGTGGAATAATACAAACTGAAATTTTATTTTTTGTCACATCAACAAGTGTTAAACTAATTCCATCAACTGTAATTGATCCTTTTTTTACCACAAATCTAGCTAAATCTTTAGGAAGTTCGATCCAGAATTTGATCTCTTTTGGCAATTTTTCTATTTTTACAATTTTGCCAGTTCCATCAATATGTCCAAGTACAAAATGTCCCTCCATTCTTTCGCCAACTCTTAAGCTGCGTTCAATGTTTACTTTACCACCTGGTTTTATCATTCCTAGATTTGTTTTTTTCAAAGTTTCATCAATCATTTCAAAATCAGCTTGATTTTTTGAGATATTTGTTGCAGTAAGGCACACCCCATTTATTGCTACACTGTCACCTATTTCGAGTCCTTTTGCAAGGTTTCCCAAATCTATTCTCATTTTTGCTGCGCTACGATTTTTTGTTTTAAAATTAAATTTCATAACAATTCCTTGTCCTTCAATAATTCCAGTAAACACTTGATGAATTGTGGGTATTAGATATAAAATGATTTAGGCTGAGATGTCTATGGAATCAAGTAATGCTTTTGCTCTTTTGAAGTGAACTTCATCAATCATTTTTCCTTCTACCTTAGTTGCACCCTTGTTTTTCATTGTGGATTGCATATATGCTTGATATACTTTTTTTGCCCATTCTATTTCAGATTGGGTTGGATAGAATATTTTGTGCACAATTGGAATCTGATTAGGATGAATGACACTTTTTCCTACATATCCAAGACTTCGTCCAATTATACAGTCTTCTTCTAGTCCAGCTTCGTCATTGAGGTCTTGCCAAATTGCGTCTATCACATATTTCCCTGCAGCTCTTGCATCTAAGGGAATTTTTGCTCTTGCATATTTTGCTCCCTCGGATTGTTTTGAATATTCAATACCAAGATCGTTTAGCAAATCAAACACACCAAAGACAAGAACAGATATCCTGTTGCTTGATGACGCTATAGCGTATGTATTTACCACTCCTTCTGCAGACTCTATTGATGGTATGATTTCAATTGGTTTTAGTTTCCGTTTTTTTTCAAAGCTTGCAAGTGTCTTTATGATTTTTTTTAATTCTGTTACGTTATTTACTTTTGGAATAACTATACCATCAATGCCCTTTTGAATGATTTTTGATAAATCTTGTGGGATCAATTCTGAAGCAGGTGAGTTTGTCCTCACGTAGACTTCAGTTTTGTACTCCAGACGTTTGCTAAGTGTATTTTTGATTAGATTTCTTGCAGATTCTTTTTCCTCGTTAGGTACAGAATCTTCTAAATCAAAACACACTATATCAGCTGAAAGAGTTTTGGCCTTTTCTAAAAATCTCGAGTTATTTCCAGGAACAAAGATAAGACTGCGTAGGAGTCTTGCCATACAGAGATTAGATTTATGGTTTGATTAAGATTTTGCCAACAAGGCCCTTGCCTGTCACCATTTTTGTATGGGCATCGGCAGCATTTTCAAAGCTATACTCAGAGTCTATAGTGGCTTTAATTTTCTTTTTACCCATCCAGTATAGACCCTGTTCTAGTTCTGCTTTGGTCCCTTGTGTTGAACCAAGTATGTTAGTTCCTTTAAAAAAGATGTGTCGTAAATCTGTCTTTGCATCATAACCTGTAGTTGCGCCACATGTTACTAGAGT
>Ga0210384_10000690_pt1 | contig 50498 bp, 39 predicted proteins | sample IncBWH2MmetaG_FD_160574 | JGI IMG/M metagenome (GOLD analysis project Ga0210384, IMG submission 160574) | Forest soil microbial communities from Barre Woods Harvard Forest LTER site, Petersham, Massachusetts, United States - Inc-BW-H-2-M | ecosystem: Environmental > Terrestrial > Soil >... | reverse complement strand
ACAAAAGAAGGAGCAGTATTCTGGAGCGCGAGATCAAGAGATCCGTGCGGCACTCGATCAGCATTGGGCGGCGTCCGACGCCAACGATTTTGAAACGGAGCACCGCATCTATCACGAGGACGCGGTGCTGGAATACCCGCAGTCAGGCGAGCGAACCCGCGGTCGACGCAATATACAAGGCCAACGCGCCAGTCAGCCGAACAAAAAGCGGTTTTCTATCCGGCGAATCATTGGCGACGGTGATCTTTGGGTCACCGAATTCATACTGACCTATGACGGCAAGCCGTCTTACACCGTGAGCATCATGGAGTTCACGGGCGACAAGATTGCGCGGGAAACACAGTACTTTGCGGATCCCTTCGTGGCTCCCGCATCGCGCGCCCAATGGGTCGAGCAGATGGACACATAATCTCATGCGCGAGAATTCGCTAACGACACCGCCATTTGCGGTTTGCAGCATAATTGTCGAGAACAGAGATTAACGCCAGGGTCATTAGGCTGGCGGCGCATGGGAGCATAAGAATTGACTGGTAAGCGAAAGCAGGAGGGCAATGCCCTCAAAGCGATTTATGATTTCGATCTCGAACGGCGGGTCTGCTTTTATCGAAACCCGGATGGAACGTTCGGCTTTCTTGAGTGGAGTTTTTGCGACAAGGAAGACAGTTGGGTGCCAACTAGAGTCGGACAAGGTTCTAGATTGAGCACGAATGTGGATGCGGTTCGTGAAGCAACAGGCAGAGTGAGTTGGCTTGCCTCTGCTCTAAGTCCTGATTAACGCAGTCACGGAGAAGTCGAACTGTATGATATGAGGCATCGTCACAGCCCATCCTCCGATGGAGGGACAAGAGATGGATTGGAAACGGCTGGTCCAGTTTGCGCTGCTGGGTAGCAGTGATTTGCAACAATATGCCATCCTGCTGGTACGCGTTTCGATCGGGCTGTTCTTCGCCATCTCCGGGGCAAACAAATTGTTTGTCGCCGGCGGCACGAAACCTGTTTACGATACGCTCGTTAAGGCCAAAGCCCCGTTTCCGCTCCAGACGGCTTATTTCGTGGCGGGTGTCGAGTTCGTCTGCGGATCTTTGGTGACCGTGGGGTTTCTTTCGAGCCCGGCCTGCGTGGCTTTATTGATCGATATGATTGTCGCCACGCTGACCAGCGCGGTTTCCACCATTCCTAAAAAACTTTCGCCTCTTAGCTGGCTCGACGATTTTCTCTACCTTCCGGAAGTCCTGTACGTGCTCTTCTTTATCTGGCTGATCTGCTCTGGTCCGGGAAAGTTCAGTGTCGATTACTGGCTCGCCGGCAAGTTACTGAGCTGATCGATCGACGAAGCAGCTTGTTGCTGGACAAGAGCTTGATGGTCATTACCAGAATTTTTCGGCCGCAGGACTGGCGCTAAGTCCTGATTAACGAGGTGGTCTCAATGGGTCGGCGCAACACTAGGGTCGAAATCCACTTGCAGGATCTTTAAAGGCTAAATTGTTCTCGAGCGTTGAATTAAACGGAACACTCCCCTGGCCAGGTTTTGATTGAGTACAGCCCAACAGATCGATTTTCCAGTGGAAGCACTGTTGGATCAGGCTGTTAGATGACGTTGCATCGACCTGTTGAGCTGGCACGACTTACCGGGACTTGACCGGACACTCTGCGGTGCAGGAACGATCTCGCAAGTCTATTGCGTGCTGTCGGCCGGCGAAGCAGTGCGAGAAACGACACGGAAGACGGGGACAAGGCGGACCGCAGTGTTTGATGCGAAGAAGACGGAAGAAGCGGCATTGAATTCGATAGAAAGATGGATGACCTGTTCTGGAAGAACACGGAAAACGCCGTCAGCGCCGCGTTCCTGAGTGATGTGAAATTCCGCCACAGCACTGTCGAATTGCAAAGGCCGCACAGAGCGATCGGCGAAGACGATACAGTTCCAGCCAAAATTGCCACAGGCGTTGCTTTCAGGGATGACGTCATCCGTGGATAGATGGAGAGGCATGAGCCGGAGTCGCAGCTGACGGTATTCACCTGCGGGAACCGTGGCTGGGACATTTGCCCTGGCAGGTAAACCCAGCGATCGAGAATCGCCGTTCACCGCCAAAAGATCCAACTGCAGCGGATGCGCCGCCAAGTCAGGAGCAAGTTCCTCCCAGCCAGAAGAATCCTCGTCTGCCATCATGCTTGGATGTGCGTCAATGCCCCGGAGCGTGACAAAAATGTGCTGTACGTCGTGCGGTGATACGAGCGCCGATGGAAAAGCTGCGGAGGCTGCGGGAAGCGCGGAAGCCGCACTCATCTGTGCGAAAACAGCACCAGTGGCTTTGGTGAAAGGGCAGGACGTGTTGCTGACCGCGACGCCGCTTCCATTCCCGTTCCAGAAGCCGGAATAGCAGGAGTTGCAACCGGAGTTGGCCAAGCAGAGGAGAAGCACAGCAAGAAAAGCTCTTCCAAGAACGTTCGCCGCGGATTCCATGGCGCCCGTGCGCTGCATACTGGGCCTCACATCTGAGAACGAAATAAGGATACCACTTCCGGAATTCCTCAGCCAATTGGCCCGTTGACCTGTAAACTCGGAAACCGGAAAAGTGGAATCGCTCCCCGGCAGCTTAGGTAATTTACCGCAGCGTGCGTTCACCTTGAAAACCCTGCGTACGTAGTTTCTTGCAAATTCCCTAGGACTAGTTCCAGATTCCCATCTTCGATCGGGATGAAACGAAGTGCGCTCGCTAGGCACTATCTATCCGTAGGCACGACGGCCCCAGGCAGTGGGCCAATTATGAAATCGCCATCCCTCTTCGATTGGTACTGCATCCTGCGAGCCCGACATCAGTGGCCAGTGTTTCAGGCGATTCGCTATGCGCTGTGGCTTGCTCGTTGAGAAGCCAAAAGCACTTCTCCGATTACGCGACTACGCCAGGCAAGTGGACTGAGAGGTCTCGACTCCTCGCAATGTGTCTTCTGACTCGGAATAACTTCCGGTTAGCCCGTCATCCGACCGCAACTCAATGGACGAAGCTACGAGAGCAGCATATGCCGGGACCAAGTGCTTCTCTTGTGGGGGTCCAACACCCGTGATATAAGGCCAAGACATGCGGCATTCTCCCGTTCGTTCTCTCATCTGTCTTTTCTGTTGTCTTTCGATTGTTCTGTTTGCCGACGCGGGCAGGCAATCAGGGTTAGTGCAAAGCAAATCGGAAGAGACCTTCCCCGGGAAGTCCTGGCAGCCCCTCTCTTCATCCGAAAAGGCCAAATGGTCCGCAGAGAAGCTGGCCGCAGCGCATGTATACGCCGATGCTGATTCGATTCACACTTCCGCAGTAATGATCGTCCAGAGCGGTAAAGTTGTCGATCAGTGGGGAGATATCGACAAGAAAATCACCTCCTATTCCGTGCGGAAGAGCCTGCTCAGCGCGCTCTACGGAATCTATTCTGCCGAAGGTGTCATTGACATCAACCAGACCCTCGAGCAGTTGGGAATCGACGATTCACCCGAGCCGTTGACAAAAGAAGAAAAGCAAGCGCGTGTTGTTGATCTGCTGCGCGCGCGTTCTGGTGTCTATCACCCGGCATATATGGAAACAGCATCAATGAAGAAGAGCCGCCCAGCACGCGGGAGCCACGCGCCAGGAACCTTCTGGTACTACAACAATTGGGACTTCAATGTCCTTGGTACCATCTTTGAGAAAAAGACAGGTTTGAAGATCGGCGAAGCCTTTTATCAGCGCATTGCCAAGCCGATCGGGATGCAGGATTTTCAGCCAGGCGATGTCTATTACATCGGAGGGCCAATTTCGGTTCACCCCGCCTATCCCTTTGAAATCACAGCGCGCGATTTGGCGCGCTTCGGATTGCTCTATCTGCGTCACGGTCGTTGGAACAATCAACAGATTGTGCCCGAAGCCTGGGTCGAAAAAAGCACCCACGCCAACGAGATGGTGAAGGCCAACGGAGTGGATGTTGGCGGCTACGAATATCTCTGGTGGGTGGACTACGGTGGCGTGCACTTCCCGGAGGTCTCGCTCCCCGGCATATTTTCCGCGCGGGGTGCGGGCGCACACTTTCTTTTTATTCTCCCGACCCTCGACTTAGTCATCGTGCACCGCACCGACAATGAACCTCCCGTCAAAGACGCGAAAACGATTGAGGAAATGGCCAACCGCGGATCGATCGCAGAGGACAGAGCCCAATTTGGCCATCTTATGAAATTGATCCTCGACGCACAAACTGGTCATTAATCTGCAGCAAGCATTCCGTGAGGGCGCCTCCTGCGATTCGATTCCCAGGGATTACGAGCGGATCGTCGGCTACACGGAAGTTGTCCCAAAACCCTGTGGCCACCGTATCGGTTTGTTCCACCAACGTTTCATGGGCAGATGGTATCGACCCTCGGCGTTGTGGTCACTCCAGCTACTGCGATGGTTCCACTGTTGGACTTACTCACTGAGGAGAATCCTTTCGTTGACCAGTGCCAGCCGTAATCGGAAACTAACTACCAATGCACATCGCGAGGTGCCCACATGAGCCGCAAATTCCTCTACCTGGTACTCTGCGTTCTTGGATTTGCTCTTCCCTATTCTCAGTTTGTTCCATGGGTCATCGAGCACGGTCTGGACATGCGTCTCTTTGTCCGCCAACTCTTCGCAAACCGTATCTGCGGATTCTTCGGCATGGACGTTCTTATTTCCGCGATCACTCTGATCGGCTTTATTCGCGCAGAAGGCGCGCGGCTCAAGATGAGCAGACTATGGCTTCCCATCGTCTCGGTTTTGTTTGTAGGAGTTTCTCTCGGCCTTCCTTTGTTTCTCTACCTTCGCGAAAGCGAACTGGAGAGACGTGCTTCGGCAACTTTCTAGAGAGCCCCCAACGATCGTGCATAGTTCGCAGCCGGGAAGAGCGGCCGCAAGTACCCGCGTTCTTCTATCCCAAAGAAAAAGGGCGCTACCCAGCGGGCAGCGCCCCAACCAATCGAATCTTCACTAGAAAATTTACTTCCCTTTTTTCGGGCCCTTGGCTTCGTCCTTCTTTCCCTTTTTCTTCATCGCGATGCTCCTTTCATCCGCGGCTCGCATGTGCCGCAGTCAATCGCACTTCTCGGGTCATGACGGGCGCTGCCCGCCATGCCATCTCGGTATGTATGCGAGCGCTCTGCGCCGCTGTCAAGAAAATTCCCTCCCAGAGCGTAAGATTTATCTTTATTGGGAGACGCCGCCGGTGTAGTACTTGTCGCGAGTAAGGACCGTCAACCCTTCGCGCTTCACCCGGACTTCCACGGTATGGTAATCATTCGCGCTTTTTACGCCTCGCGGCACGTACGCCAAGGTGTACTCGTTGCGCGCCTCTTCGGTCACCCTCGAGTACAGATCCTGCAGCGATTCCTTCTTGGCCGCATAATACACATCGCCGCCGGTGGCATGCGCGTATTCGGAGAGCCGTTCGAACCTGCGGTCATAGAACGCGCTTCCCACACCCACCGCGAACACGGAGATGCTGTGGGCCAGCACCTCCTTCACCGTATTGTCGTACGTATTGGTGTTGTACTTCTTCCCGCCGTTAACTCCATCGCTGACAATAAATATGATCTTCCGCCGGTTTCTCGGCCGGTCCTTCAAAAGCTCCGCCGCTCCGTACACGGCATCATCCAGCGCTTTCGTGGGCGCCGCAAGAATCTCTCGGGTGGAACCGGCAACCCCGGGCGATCCGTCCGGAGCGTGGCCATTGATACTCGGCCCATTGAACGGCCCGCCGGGAGGCGGCACATTGGTCTGGCTGTCCAGCTTGGTCCGCCTGAGCTCCACTAAGAGCTGGTCCTGGTTGCTGGTGAATCCTTTGCCTGGGTGAAAAAACTGGTCAAATTTGCAAACGAACGCCTCATCCAGATCGCTCATTCCACCCACGATGGCGTCAAGGCTGTCTTGCACTTCCTTGGCGTCCCCCTTTTTCAAATCGTTGTCGATCAATATGACCATCGAAAGAGGGAAAGCCTCCGTAGTAAACACATCGATTCTCTGTTCCACGTTGTCATCAAAGACGCGAAATTCGTCCTTGCCGAGATCGAACACCAGCCGCTTGGAGCGGTCCTTCACGGTTACCGGGAGCACCACCAAATTAGCGTTCACCGTAATCTTTGCCCGCGCGTCGCTCAGCCGAGGCAAGTCCGGCGGCGGCGGGGAGGGTTCCTGGGCCGCTGGAGGAGCTGCTGGAGCAGCTTGCTGGCGTGGCCGCGCCGCGAACCCAAGCCACAAAGCTGGCGCTGCGAAGAATAGAGCACAAGTCGCACTCGCGATTTTTCGTAGACTTTTCATAGACCTAAGGCCAAACTTCCTCTCGGAGTCAGTGCTGGCACCGCCGCCGGCTGTCCCGGCGACGCATCCATCGGACCTCTTGCCAGCATCTTAACGTGGCGAAGAACCCCAGCGGGCAATTTTCAGCCGGGCATCTCTCGTCAAGGAAAGTATACATGCCTTCTCTTAAGAAACTCGCAGCACTGTGCGTGACGCCCCTGCTTGCCGCCGCCATCGCGCTGCCTGCGCTGTCGCAGGAGCCGGAAGTTCAAGGCCCTACGATCAAGGCCAATGTAAACCTGGTCAACCTCTTCGTCACCGTGCGCGACAAGAGCAAGCGCATCGTCACCGACCTCAAGCAAGAGGACTTCAAAGTCACCGAAGACAATCAGGAACAGAAAATCGCCTTCTTCTCAAAAGAAGTGACGCTGCCCATCACCCTGGGGTTGCTCATGGACACATCCGGCAGCGAGCAATATATGCTCGGGGCCATTCAGGACGGCGCCAGCAGCTTCCTGAACCGCGTGATGCGCAAGGGCGACGAAGCCATGATCATGAGCTTCGACCTGGACGTCGATCTCCTCGCCGATTTCACCGACAACCGCTCCGAGCTCAATCGTGCCATTCGTAAAGCACAAATCAACACCGGTGGTGGAGGGGGACCCATCACGCCAGGAACGATCCCCCAATCGGGATCCAAAGGGACGAATTTCTATGACGCCCTCTACCTCGCCTGCAACGAAAAGCTTTCGACGGAAGCCGGCCGCAAAGCCGTCGTCGTCCTGACCGACGCCGAGGACAATGGCAGCAAAGTCCGCGTGGAAGAAGCCATCGAAGCCGCCCAACGGACCGATACCGTCGTCCACATCCTCCTTGTTTACGACCCGCACTACGGCGCCAACGCCAGCATCGCCAAGAAAATCACCGACGAAACCGGCGGCCGCATGATCGTCGTGAACAACGAAAAGCATCTCCAGGAAGCCTTCGACCAAATCTCCGAAGAGCTCCGCAGCCAGTACACCCTCGGCTACTATCCGACCAACTCCGCGCGCGACGGCAAATTCCGCAAAATCAAAATTGACGTCACCGGCAAAGACCTGAAAGTCCTCGCCCGCAAAGGCTACTACGCCCCCAAAAACTGAATCGTCAAAAAGGGGAAGCAGCCGTTAGAACACCCACAGTCACAACTGTCGCATCTCTATTCTTGCGTGCGGACCGGGTACATCCCTGACAGAATAGACCGGCGGTATTCCTGACACTCTTCTTCGGTGCCAGCGCGTTTCCCAAAATTTCTCGTTAAGTCCACGCAAATCATCCTATTTACTGGTGGGCAATTGGTGTCACTGCCGTGATAACTTTGGGTTCCCATGACGAACGGGCGCATCGACATCGGGAAACGACCCCGTGTCACATTGCTGGGATTTACGAAGTATCGAGGTCCCAATAAAGGATCGGGACCTCGACGACTGCGAAGAATGGCGCCCATCCTGCGCATCGCGATTTTGGTCGTCGCAGCTCTTTGCGGTAGCCGGCTTCCGGCGCAAACGAACGCAAGCCCACCGCCCGCGAATAACACGGCTCCAGCGAATTCCTGGGACTTTAACGTGAGCATAAATGGATATTTAGTGCCACGCGGACAATCGTATTTTTCGCCGACATTCACGGGAGACCGCGACACCCTCCACGTAGAAGCGCGGTACAACTACGAGGCTCAGCAGACAGGGTCGCTATGGGTCGGTTACGACTGGAGCGTGGGGAAGAAGTTGGTATTGGAGGCCACCCCCATGATTGGCGGAGTTTTCGGAAATGTGAATGGAGTGGCGCCAGGGCTGGAATTTACGGCCACGTACAGGAAGCTACAGCTGTATAGCGCGAACGAATATATTTTTGACACGGACACAAAAGCCGGCAATTTTTTCTACACGTGGACGCAGCTGACATACTCGCCGAAGGCGTGGTTTGCGTTTGGGTACGTTACGCAACGTACGCGAGCCTACAAGACGCCGCTAGATATCCAGCGCGGCGTACTGGTGCAGTTCACGCACAAGAAAGTGACCTTCGCAACGCAGATCTTTAACCTGGGTCAAGCCGATCCAACGGTGGTGTTGTCACTCGGATACAGCTTTTAGCTCCGAATCTAAAGAAAAAGACGACAGCTGGCGTGGTCAGACACGGAAGAAGAAAATGAAAAATGAGATTTAGTCAGAAAGGCTCTCGCTCTTCAAGGAATCACAGGTCCCCTTCGGAATCGTGGTATCGGACTGCAATCGGGCCCGCTTAGAAATCATGCCGCGACCATCGATCTTTTTTGTTGTTGGTCTCCGCTCGAAACAATGCCGGTTCTCTTCTGGGACATTACGCTGAATTTCGATGCCGAAACCTAGGGAGATAAGTGCTATTGATCGACTACGAGATTTGCTTGCTGGCACACCGTGGTAAAGCGTCGTATTCTTGACGGTCCAAGGTGACTCTGATTCCCTCGATGCGACACTAAGGACAAGGCGCTCCTAGACACGTTCTTAGCCCGCTGAAGAGCGGCGGGGCGCCGTAACAAATCAGGTGCAAGGCGTAAGCATGCTAAGTTCCCCAACATTCGGCGCGAGGGCTCTCGTTTCTCCCGTGTGCTGGGCACTTTGGCAACTGCAACCTACTTCGGGGATCATCCAGTTCTGCGCGCTCGCATTACTTACAATTTTTGCCTTCCCGTTGTGTGCTCTCTCTAGTTCCGCCCCAGAGGGACAACCGAGGGTGAAGAACGTATTGGTGCTGTTTAGCGCCGTTCAATATAGCCAGTCGACCTTGGATCTGATTGAACCCCCGATACGCGCTCGTGTTCCGGGGCCGATCACATTCTATGACGCATATCTGGAAGACCCGCAAGTGGAAGAGAAATCTTATAGGGAGAGCGTGTCAGAGACTCTCCGCCGTAGGTATGCAAAGGTCAGGCTCGATGTTGTGATCGTATCTAACCCCGCGGCACTTCACTTCGCGGTGGAATACCGCGACAAAATATTCCCCGGCGTTCCGATTGTCTTTGTAGGGGTCGGCGCGGGGGATCTCAAAAACCAGAAGATCTGGCCAGGGGTTACGGGCGTCGCAAGCCCTTGGGGTTTTCGGGAAACTATCGATCTAATGCTCCGCCTCGAGCCAGATACGACTACGATCGCAGTCGTCGCGGGCGACACGCTTTGGGACAAGGGATTTGTGGCCGTCGCGCACGAGGAGCTTCTTCGCCATCAGGACAAAGTGGCGGAGATCGACGTTGTGGGACCTCCAAACCATCAATTGTTCAACAGGGTTGCTGCACTCCCTCCTCATACGATTGTCCTATTCCAAGCATATCCACAATTTGCGAACCAACCAGAGTTCGGAACCTGGGATCTTGTTACTGCGATTTCACAGCGCCTGCCGACCTATTCCGTGTTCCCAAGGCTCTGTATCAACGGTTGCATTGGCGGAGCATACGAGGACGCGATAAAAGAGGATTTGTGGACGGCGGAAATCGCTGCGCGGGTGTTGTTAGGTGAACGAGCGGATAACATCCCTGTCGAGTACCCCACCGACCTTCAGGTGCGTGTGGATTGGAGAGCGCTCCATCGGTGGCAAATTCCAGAGTCGGCACTGCCGTCGGGCAGTGTGGTGCTAAATCGGGAACCAACTCTCTGGGAACGCTACCGGAACTACATATTCGCGGCCCTGGCGGTCATCGCCATACAGTTGCTGCTGATTTTCGGATTGTTGTGGCAACGAGTGCGGAAACAAAGGCTCCTATCTGTCCTTCGCGAAAGTGAAAAACGTTTCCGGGTAATGGCGAATACCACGCCTTCGCTGATCTGGATGTGCGATCAGGAAGGCAAGATCGTCTACCTGAATGAACGGCTACTAGCGTTTACCGGCTCCGATCCAAATGGCGGGTACGGTGAACTGTGGAGCACGTCCGTCCATCCGGACGATCTAAAGGTTGTATCGGATGGCCGTTCAAGGGCTTTGAAAAGCCACGAATCGTTTGCAGATGAATACCGCCTGCGCCGCGACGATGGGGCCTACCGATGGATATTCGATGTCGCATCTCCAAGATTAAATGGGGACGGGTCGTTCGCCGGATTCATAGGCTCGGCCGTCGATATAACTGACCAGAAGATGGCACGAGAAGCGCTGGAAAAGGTTAGCGGTCAACTAATTGCAGCTCAAGAGAAGGAACGGAGTCATCTTGCGAGGGAGTTGCATGACGATATTTGTCAGAGGCTGGCCCTGCTCTCGGTTCGAATGGAGAAAGTGACCCAAGACTGGGCGGCCGGGCAGACGCCGGTTGGCGAACAGTTGAAGCAAATCTGGCAACAGTGCTCCACTCTAACCACGGATGTGCAAGCCCTGTCTCACGAACTCCACCCCTCAATTCTGGACAATCTTGGTCTGGTCACCGCCGCAAAAGGTTTCTGCCGTGAAATCTCCGAACATAGCGGGGCAGACGTGGACTTTACAAGTACGAACATGCCCCCCTCTCTTCCACGCGAAGTCTCCCTATCTCTCTTCCGAGTCATTCAGGAAGCGCTCCACAACTCGGTCAAATACAGTGGAGCAAAACGCTTTGAGGTACATCTGCGAGGGAAATCCGGCGAAGTAGAACTTGAAGTCAGTGATGCCGGAGTGGGATTTGACGCAGTGAATCTAAAGGCCAAGGGTTTGGGGATGGTGAGCATGCAGGAGCGAATAAATTTCGTGCGCGGTCGTTTCTCCGTCGAGTCGCGAGTTGGAGAGGGGACCAAAATCATCGTTTCCGTACCACTGATCGAGAGTCAAGAAAGATTAAAGATTAATGAATGAAGGCCGCCAGCTATTGCATTTGCGGATGTGTGTTAAATCGAGTGGCTATCTAACTCCTGAAAGATTCCTTTCCGGATATGACTGCGTCCACAGTAGGAAGTAGCTGGCTTCTGGCTTTTGCTTTCACGACGTAGCCCCAAGCACCCATGCGGCGAGCTTCTTCCACGAGGTCGACGGAAGACTCCTGACTGAAGAAGATTATTCTGGATTCCGGGACAAGTTCACGAAACCGCCGAGCGACCTCGATGCCGTTCATCGTCGGCAGCCCGAGGTCCAATAGAATCAAATCCGGTTTTAATTCCACAGCCTTCTGAATCGCTTCTGGTCCATCGGATGCTTCTCCGATGATTTCCAACTCCGGTCTTTCGGCCAGTGTTAGAAGTACAAATTCTCGAAACGGCTCGAAATCATCGACTACAAGAACCCGTTTTGACGCCAAATGGTTCGCTCCTCTCGTAAAACGTCAACAGTCCGCATTGCCGCCCCCTCTGTACGGTTGTAGCGCCCGAGGAAACGAAACCGCCTAGCCTTTAGCCAACGAATCGAGACCACCCCTTCGCATTTCTACCGGAAGGAATGCCAACGCGGTCGAGCTTCAGCGCCAGTGGAGGGTTCTCATCATACCGCAGTCGGTTTAACACCTGATTAGTCGAGCAGCCGGAAACTGAGGCACCATCGAACACTGACTACGCATTGACCGAGATTCCCCGACCGTTTAACATCCATCTTGCAACCCAAACATGATTAACGAAACGGTCGCCCACTATAGGATTCTCCGAAAACTCGGCTCCGGCGGCATGGGTATCGTCTATGAAGCCGAAGACACCAAGCTTGGCCGCCGCGTAGCGCTCAAATTTATCCCCGAGGAGAATCAGCGCGACAGCCAGACTCTCGAACGCTTCCTCCGCGAGGCTCGCTCAGCATCCGCGCTGAACCATTCCGGAATTTGCACCATCCACGCCATCGAGGAGCACGGCGAGCGTACCTTTATCGCCATGGAGCTTCTCGTCGGCGAATCGCTGGACAAACTTCTTGCTGCCGGGCCATTGCCTATCACGCGCACTGTAGAATTCGGCATCCAACTCGCCGACGCCCTCGACGCCGCCCACAAAAAAGGAATCGTCCATCGCGACATCAAGCCCGCAAACATCTTCGTCTCCGAAGCCGGCGGCATCAAAATCCTCGATTTTGGGCTCGCCAAGCTCCTCCCGCGCCATTCCGACGGTCTCGCCGGCCATACTCTCGACGCACGCGCCGACACTCTGCTCACCAGTCCCGGCATGGCTGTTGGCACGATTCAATACATGTCTCCCGAGCAAGCCCGCGGCGAAGAAATTGACGCGCGCAGCGATCTCTTCTCCCTGGGCGCCGTCCTCTACCAGATGTTGACCGGCAAACAAGCCTTCCCCGGCTCCACGAGCGCCGTCGTTTTCGACAACATCCTTCACAACACGCCCGCAGCACCGGTGACCGTCAATCCCGATGTCCCGCCCGAACTCGAGCGCATTCTCAACAAAGCCCTCGAAAAAGACCGCGACATGCGCTACCAGGTCGCCGCCGAACTACGCGCCGACCTCAAACGCCTCCAGCGCGAAATCGATTCTGGCAGCCGCCTCGCAAGTACACAGAGATCCGCAGCCCGCGTCTCCGCCGTCTCCGAACCACCTTCCTCTAAGCCCAAAGTGACGCCTTCCGGTAGCTCAGTCATCGTCGACGCCGCCAGAAAGCACAAGGTCAGCACCGGCCTCGGCATTCTCGGCATCCTCGTCGTCGTCGCCGCCGCCGCCTTCGGCATCTACTCGATTTTTCTCCGCACTCGGCATGTGCCATTCGAGAACTTCACGATCGAGAACCTTACCAACAACGGCCATGTGGCTCACGCGGCTATCTCACCCGACGGCAAGTATCTTCTCAACGTCCACGACGAAAGCGGTTTGCAGTCTCTTTGGCTCCGCCACATTCCAACCGCAAGTAATACCCAGCTTCTCCCGCCCACAGCAACGAGCTACTTCGGCCTCACCTTTTCGCCAGACGGCAACTACATTTATTGCGTCCGTCGCGACGAGGAGGAGCACACGCTTTCTTCCCTCTACTCCGCCCCCGTTCTGGGTGGCACGCCTCATCTGGTGCTGAAAGATGTCGACAGTCCGATCACGTTCTCCCCGGACGGAAAGCGCTTCGCCTACCTTCGCCAGGACCACGATTCCCCTAGCTTCGATTTGCTTCTGGCGCACAGCGACGGTTCGCCGGACCGCGCCCTGTTCAAAGAAAAAATCCTTCCGGGAGGCAACAACCATTACACCCCCGCGTGGTCGCCCGATGGTAAGACCATCGTGATCCCTGTCCCTCAGCTTGACCAGAGCTTTAACACTGCCTTGCTTGCGGTAGATGTTGATACCGGCAAGGAACACGTGGAAGCGGCTCCGGCCTCGCGCGTCTATCACTACCCCGCCTGGATGCCTGACGGCAAATCCCTGCTGGTCTCGGACTTTTCGGCTATTGCCGCCTTGAACATCCAACTTGGCATGATCAGCTATCCGGACGGACAATACCGCCGCTTGACAACCGACACCAACGAGTACCTCTATCCATCAGTCGCGGCCGATGGCCGCACCATTGTAGCGAGCCAAATCCAGGAGAAGTTTCAGATTCAGATTGCCAACCTGCCGCAATTTGACGACGTTCATCCCGTTCCGCTTTCTTCTCGGAGCACCGTCTGGTCTTGGGATTGGACTGACGACGGCCGTATCGTGCTTCCACAGTTCCCCGACATTCGCGTGGTTAAACCGGAGGGCGGCGAAACGGTCATCTACTCGGATGCAAATCATTTTGCCGATCAAGTGGTTTCGTGCGGAAATGGACGTTACTTCGTGTATCGTGCTCCAGGCCGCACTGCCAAAGCCGCCTTCAACCTTTGGCGAATGACTGCTTCGGGAGCAGATCCCAAACAGCTCACCTTCGGCTCAGCCGACGCCGACCCATTCTGCTCCACAGATGGCCAATGGCTTTATTACATCGACGAAACGGACAATCAGGCGCTAAAACGCGTCTCCGTGGATGGCGGATCCCCGGAAACCATCCTCAGTCCCTCCAATGGGATCACGAACTTGTCCCCAGACGGCAAGACCCTTGCCGGATATGAAGTTCGCGAACTCGATCACAAGCTGACGCTCAAGCAATACTCGATCGACGACAAAAAAATCTTCTACCATGACGTGGATCAGAACGCCACGTGGCCAATCAAATTTGCTCCCGACGGCAAAGGCGTCGTCTATTCCGTCATCCAAAGAGGCGTCAGCAACTTGTGGCTGCAGCCGCTCGATAACTCGCCCAGCCGTCAACTCACCCATTTCACTTCGGAAAGCATCGCCGCAATTCGATTTTCGAGGGATGGCACAAAAATCGCCATCGAACGTGGCCACTCGGAGTCTGACGCCGTACTTCTTCGCGACGCGGCCCGCTAGGAAAGCACTTTGGGGGCACACCCCGAACGTCTCCAAAAAGTTCGTCATGGAAAATATCGGAAGTAAAACAATCAGGGAGAAGCCGGCCCCGAAGGATTCGCCTGGCCATTATTTTCTCGGTTGGCCCGTGCAAAATACCCACGCCGCGCGCGCACTTGATACCCCTTGTGGTCGGGCACTTCGATGCGAATCCTGTGATAACGCCCGTCGAGGACGTAGTTCGTAGGTATATACGCAATCGAATACTGATTCCGCAATTCGTCGCCAATATCCTGGAACGACTGATCCAAATCGTCCACGTGATACGGAAAGAATGCGCGTCCCCCGGTTTCGTCCGCCAGGTCCTGCAGAATTTTGTCGCCTTCCGTCAGGTGCGTCTTCCGGTTGGCCAGTTTGTCAGGATCCGTCTGTGATAGCTGGATCCACTGCGTGCTGGTGCTGATCGTATAAATCACCACGCTGGTCCGCTGCGCCATCTCGATAGCCTCGCCCCGAGTGTGTGTCGAAAGATTGTCATCGCCGTCGCTGATCAAGATCATCACGCGCCGCACGACGTCCGGCTGGTCCCCCGGCGGACGCGGCGGATGGCTCAATTCGTTTTGGCAGGCCTGGTAAATCGCATCGTAGATCGCTGTCCCGCCGCCTGCCCGCGTCTGCATGATCTGATCGCGCAGCAACCCGGCGTCGCTGGTGAACGCCTGCACAACCTGCGGCTCGTCATCAAACGTCATCACAAACGCTTCGTCCCTTCCACGCCGCAGTACGCTGAAAAGAAAATTGATCGAGGCATCCTGCTCGAACTTGATGCGGTCGCGGATACTGTTGGAGGTATCCACAAGCATCCCAATGCGCAGCGGCAAGTCCGACTGTTTGCTGAAGTAACGAATATCCTGCGGAAATTTTTCATCGAAAATCTGGAAGTCTTCTTTTTGGAGATCGGGCACAAGCTTGTTGCGCCGGTTCAGCACGGTGAACAAAACGTCCACCAAGTTTACAACTTGGATGATCTTTTGCGGAGTTTGGGGAGTCGCAGGCTTTTCCCCCTGTTGGCCTTGCTGTGGTGCCGCTGGCGGCGTCGCCTGAGGAGCCGGCGAGGATTGCGCTGGAGTCGCAGCCTTCGCGGGTGCCTGCTGTGCGCGGTCGCTGACCGCCGCCGTCAGCAAAACCACCACGAGAATTAAGGAAATCAGTGCCCTGGACATGTCAGTAGATTATAGGTAGCTAGCGAGCGCAGCGTCAATTCTCTCCGGATCTTCTCCGGCAGCCTCCGAGAGCTTTTTGACGAACTCGCGTAATTCCCCGGGCAGCGGCGCCCGCACATCGATCCAGGCTCCTGTTCGCGGCTGAGTAAAACACAGCCGCGCCGCGTGCAGAAAATTTCTACCAAGCGCCGGCATCGTGAGCATCTCCCGGCTTTTAGACGCACCACTGCCGTTTCCGGCGCTTACGCGAAGCTGCGCAGCCGCTCCGTAAAGCGTATCTCCCACAACAGGGTGTGCAATCGCCGAAAAATGCACGCGAATCTGGTGGGTCCGCCCGGTATGCAACTGCACTTCGACGAGCGTCGTCCCATCCACTTCCGCCAAGGTCCGCCAATCCGTCCGCGCCTCGCGCGCGCCACTGCGCTGCAAGTTCTCTCGCAGAGCGCTCCCCGGTTTCTCCCTGAAAACTGCCATCCGCGTGCGCCGGTGCAAATCCCGCCCAATCGCCAGCTCAATGCACCCCTGCTTTTCCGTCAACAATCCTTCGACCAGAGCAATGTACGTTTTCTTCACCAAGCGTTGACGAAATGCCTCGGCAATCTTCGCGTGCGCGAAATCGTTTTTCGCCACGAGAATGACTCCGGAAGTTTCCTTATCCAGCCGGTGCACAATTCCCGGCCGCAACGCATCCCCGCCTTGGGAAAGCGCTTGTCCTCGCCCCAGCAGCGCGTTCACCAAAGTTCCTCGCGTGTTGCCCGCCCCGGCGTGCACCGTCATCCCCGCGGCTTTGTTCACCGCAATTACGTCGTCATCTTCATAAAGGATTTCGAGCGGAATGTCCTCGGCTTCCGCCTGCATAGGCGGCCGTGCCTGCGCATCTACGGCGATTTTCTCGCCCGCACGCAAACGATGCGCACCCTTCGACGGCTTCCCGTCGACGAGCACGAGCTCCGACTCAATTAATTCCTGAATCCGGGTGCGGCTAAGCTCCGGGAGTTGCGCCGCCAGAAAGCGATCCAGGCGCTGCCCGGCATCGCTCTCCTGAACCGCAAGTTGGTGTGTGATGGGCGAGGGCACCAAGAGATTCTAGCAGCTTGCCAGCAGCCGGGAATCAAACGCTCCAAACTCCGGGGCGACTCAATGGGCTTACGCGGACGAACGGTCCGTTGTTGTCGAGGAGTTTGTTTCCTTAGGGCTGAAAATCAGATCGAGGATTAAAAGAATCGCGCCGATGGTAATCGCGGAATCCGCCACGTTGAAGGCCGGCCAACGGTAGCTCCCGATCCACACCTCGAAAAAATCCGTCACCCCCCCGTGAAGAATTCTGTCCGTAACGTTTCCGGTAGCCCCGCCGAGCAAAAGCGCAAGCCCCGCGCCCGCCACAACACCGCCTTGCCCTGCCACCAACAGCCATGCCAGAGCGCAGATCACGACCAGCGAACCGCTCGTCAGCAAAATGCGCAGCCAGGGAGAATGAGAATCCGCAAAAAGACTGAAGGCGATCCCCGGGTTCCGGCTATGCACCAGATAAATGAAGTGCCGAACAACTTCATGCCGCCAGCCCAGGTCCGTTTGCGTTTCGAACCACGCTTTGGTGGCGCGATCCAAGACCACAATCCCCAGCGTTAGCCAAAGCCACTTCAGGCGCGAAGGCAATTTCATGAACGGGCAAGCTCCAATCCTTCGATTTCCGCAAGCGCTTCGCTGCAGCGCTCGCAGATGCCGGGGTAGCGGGTATTCTCCCCCACATGCGTCGAGTAGTTCCAGCAGCGTTCACACTTCGTGCCGTCGGCGCGCAAAACTTCCACATGAACAGGCTCGGGATGGTCGCTCTGCGCCGGCCCATCGAGTGGCAAAACTTCGACCTGTGAAACGATGAACAAGCCTGGCAAATCTTTGGCGCGTTTCTGCAAGAGTTCCCGGTAGGGCCCCTTCGAACGAAGGCGAATTTTGGCTTCGAGTGAAGAATTGATGAATTTCCTTGTGCGGGTACGCTCGAGGTCTTGCAAAACTTCTGCTCTCAACGCATGGAGCTTTTCCCATTCAGCTTTTGTCTGCGCATCTACATTTGAAAGCAGCACTGCTTGTTCGGGAAAAACGCCGATGTGCACGCTTTCCGGTTCGCCGGGCAACTTTGGCAAGTGCGTCCAAATCTCCTCCGCGGTGAAAACTAGGATAGGCGCGGCAATGCGCACCAGCGCGCTGGCGATTTTCCAGACCGCCGTTTGCGCCGAGCGCCGCGAAGGGTTTCTTGCAGCTTTCGTGTACAACCGGTCCTTCAATACGTCAAAATAAAATGCGCTGAGGTCCACAACGCAATAATCGTGAATCGCGTGATAGATGCGATGAAAATCGTACGCCGCGTACCACTCCCTGCATTTCCTGACCAATTCCGCGGTACGCTCCAGCATCCACCTGTCCATCTCTTCCATCTCCCCGGCGGAAAGAGCGTCGCGCCCCGCCTCGAAATCGGACAAGTTCCCGAGCGCGAATCGGAACGTGTTGCGAATTTTGCGGTACGCGTCGCTGAGCTGCGTCATCACGCGCTCGCTCATTTTCACGTCGGCTTGATACTCCTGCGAAGCGACCCACAATCGCAGCAGATCCGCTCCCCATTTTTCGCAAATATCGCTGGGCAAAACGACGTTTCCAAGTGACTTGGACATGGGACGCCCGTGTTCATCGAGCGTCCACCCATGCGTCACCACGCTTCGGTAAGGCGCGGCATCGCGCAACCCAGTGGCGATTAGCAGAGAGCTCTGAAACCACCCGCGATACTGGTCCGGACCTTCGAGATAAACATCCGCCGGCCACTCGTTCCCTTTCAAAACGGCAAGATTGGAAGACCCCGCGTCAAACCACACGTCGAGAATGTCGTTTTCTTTCCGCCACGCGCCCGCGCCGCACGAGCATTTTGTTCCGGCGGGCAACAATTCCTCCGCCGTGTGCTTGTACCAGGCGTCCGCGCCTTCCCGTTCGAACCACTTGACCACGTTGCGCAGGGCTGCAAAATCTTCAAGCCTCGTGCCGCAGCTATCGCAATAAAAAACAATAATCGGCACGCCCCAAAATCGCTGCCGCGACACGCACCAATCCGGCCGCTTCTCGATCATTTCGTAGATGCGCTCTTCACCCCAGGCCGGAATCCACTTCACATGGTGAATTTCCTCGAGCGCCTCCGCTCGTAACGTTTTTTCTTTCCCGTGCGCCGCTTGATCCATCTTGATGAACCACTGCTCGGTGGCTCTGAAAATCACCGGGTTGTGACAACGCCAGCAATGCGGATAGCTGTGTGTGTAGCTGTGACTCCCAAGAAGAGCTCCGCGATCTTCGAGCAACTTCACGATGATCGGATTCGCTTCAAACACATTTTTGCCTTTGTATTCCGACAATCCTTCGAGGTACACGCCCTTGTCATCGATCGGCGCATAAATTTCCAGACCATACTTTTGGCCCGAGAGAAAATCATCCGAACCATGCCCAGGGGCCGTATGCACGATCCCGCTGCCCTGATCGAGCGTCACATAGTCCGCCAAAATTCCAGGCACCTGCATGGGCAAAAAGGGATGCTGGAATTTCAGGCCCTCAAAACCCCTCCCTTTCCGCTTCGAACGCACACGGACTTCTTTTATTCCGCACTCCGCCTGCAAGGCCGCCACGCGTTCCGCGGCGAGCATCAGCGGGCCCTTCTCCGTTTCAACAATCACGTATTCATAATCTGGATGAAACGCCAGCGCCCGGTTGTGAGGAAGTGTCCACGGCGTAGTCGTCCAGATGACGGCGCTCACGTCGCTCATCCCAGCAGGCTCGCTCTTCCCGGCGCCTGCCACGGCGAATTTCACCCAAACCGAGGGACTGGTGTAATCCTGATACTCGACTTCAGCTTCCGCCAGTGCCGTCGTATCGTAAATGCACCAATAGACCGGCTTTCGCCCGCGATACACATAGCCTTTCTCCATGAAGTCGAGAAGTGCGCCAGCGACAATGGCCTCGTATTCGTGGTTCATCGTGAGATAGGGATCATTCCATCGCCCCAAAACACCCAACCGCTGGAAATCCCGTTTGTGCTGTTCCACGTAGCGCGTCGCAAATTCCCGGCAAAGACTTCGAAATTCCGCTGGAGAGACTTTTCCTTTTCCGCCGAGCTCCTTTTCCACTTGGGTTTCAATCGGCAGGCCGTGGCAGTCCCATCCTGGAACGTAGGGCGCATAGTGCCCGGCCATGCTTTTGGATTTGACGATCATGTCTTTGAGGATCTTGTTGAGTCCGGTGCCCAGATGAATCGTGCCCGTGGGATAAGGGGGACCGTCGTGCAAAACAAACAGCGGCTGGCCTTTTCGCGCCTCCAGAATCCGCTCGTAAAGATGGGATTCCTGCCAGGCCGCAAGCTGTTTCGGCTCAAGTTGCGGAAGCCCGGCCTTCATTGGAAAATCAGTCTTAGGCAGATTCAGTGTTTTCTTGAGTTCCAGAGGTTCGGCCATTTCGGTGTTTGCCCGCAGCTGTGCTTGCTCGATTCGAATGCCGTCGCCTGCTCGCAGTGTGTTAAGTGCGGTACCCTATTTACCGTACTTTGGTTCAGGTATTCAGCCAGAAACATGAGAAAGCGTTGTAATTCTGTATGTTACAATGATTGGCAGTCGGTGTCAGCGGCTGGGGTCGCGCAACCTTTCCCGGCCCTCGCGAATCATATCGATTCAGGACACCCTACGGAGCCCAGCTGCGTCTAAATCAGGGAGAAGATGGTGCCGGACCTAATTGTTAATCTCGTTCCGCCTGAAGCGATAAAGCCCGCGGTGTCTGCCTCGGCCGATCAGAAGGCCGTCCCAGTACCAGCCTCAGCCGTTCCCAAGTTTGGCGCGCCCGCTCTGCTTATTCCTGATAATTTTTGGTCCAATCTCAAACAGTTTCTAACGGAGCGTCCCGTTAACGTCGCGGACCGTCCTGGCGCGCCCTTTGTAAAGACAGTATTCGGCGCGGGCGTTATGGACAATCTCAAAGATTTCTTCAGCTCGCGGCCGGTGCCGAAAGGTCCCGTGAACAGCCGCCTGGCGGTCTCCTGGGGAACCAATTTCGGCGGCTTTGGTTCACGTATTAAAGAGGCTTTCTTTCCGGCAAAACTTCCACCCGCGAACTTCACCAGCAAGCCGGTAAAGGTGAAGGACATCTGGACGAAGGACGAAAACTTCGGCTGGACTCAAATCATTTCCTTTGCGATTCATGGCAGCGTCTTTGCGCTGGTGATCTTGATTCCGTTGTTTTGGCATTTCGGGACCAAGACGGAAGCGAAGAATAAAAATGTCGAGGTGACCGGGATCGATATTTCGCCCTACATGGCGAAACTCCCTGCGGGCGCGAAGAAAGCGGGCGGCGGTGGTGGCGCGAATGACCATACGCTGACCCCCGTCAACAAAGGCAAGCTCCCGAAGTTCCAATGGACGCAGTTCACGCCGCCGCAAGTGAAGCCACAGAATCCGGATCCTAAGCTGGCGATGGACCCGTCGTTGCTTGGCCCACCAGACCTCAAGGTGCCAAATATTAATGCGGCGAATTTCGGCGACCCGCTGGCCAACGGCGTGAGCGATTCTCTCGGACATGGCAATGGCACGGGAATCGGGAGCGGCACGGGCGGCGGTCTCGGTCCTGGTGAAGGCGGAGGTACTGGCGGCGGCGCGTTTCGAGCTGGGGTCAATGGCGTCGGCATCCCGGAATGCATTTATTGCCCGCCACCGCTCTATTCGGACGACGCGCGCAAGGCGAAGTACATGGGAACGGTTGTGTTGCAGGTAACCATTACGCCCGACGGCCGCGCGGTCAACATTTCCATCCTGAAGGATCCGGGAATGGGCCTCGGGGAAAAAGCAGTCGAGTCCGTGCGTACTTGGAAGTTCCGGCCAGCGGCAGGACCGAACGGCAAGATTGTGGCCGTGCAGGTGCCGATTGAAGTGACTTTCCGGCTGTATTAGTTCTCCCTCTTTAAACTGCTTTTTCATTTTCTGATTTCGCTTTTCTCTAAACGCTCAAAATTTTCTCCGCGGGCAACCAAAGTCTGTCTCGAGACTTCTGACTAGCCGACTGGTGCCCGCCTCCAGATGCTGTTGGGCCGAACCGTGAGGCGGAGACGGAGGCCTGCGCATGCGCGATCCATTTCTGCGTCCATTTTCCGGCAACGATCCCTCAACGGAATCCTGGCTCAACCGCGTCCGAGAAAACCTGGGGCAACTTCTCATTCCTTCGCATTTCAAACCCTCTTCGGCGAACGGCGCGCCGATCCATCTGCTCAAGTTCGACAAGTCACTGCGGCCAGCGCGCGCGCAAGGCGCTTCGCTGATAACGCACGCTGCCCTTTGCGCTGCAATTCTTCTGCTCCTGACAAATACGAAGGTAGTACAAAAACCACCTTTTCCCGGTGGAACAACCCCGCTGGGCCCATACACGCTTCCAGCACCACTCATCCGCGGTCTCACTAGCTCTCATCCCACGGAAGGCGGTGGCCGCAGCGGCGATCAAAACCCGATACCTGCAACAAGAGGGAATCTGCCGCCGCTTTCTTCCATCGTGCTTGTGAGACCGACGCTCCCGCTAAACGAACACCCGCAACTGCCCGAGCCACCGACAATTTTTGACCCGAACGCGGCACCCGTGCTTACCCCGACCGATCATATTGGACTGCCCTGGATGCCGGACGATACGAACTCTCCGGGTCCTGGAAAAAACCACGGCATCGGGTCCAAAGATGGCAGAACTATTGGCGACAAGGGCGAAGGTCCGGCTGGCTATAACAATCAAAATTCTCTCTACAAACCGGCAGCCTTCCAGCCTGCTTGCGCGTATTGTCCATATCCGACGTACACAGACGAGGCGCGGCACGGCAAGGTGCAGGGCGCGGTGACGCTGCAAGTCCTCGTGGGGGCAGATGGGCGGGCGCAAGAGATTCGCATCGTTAAGGGCATCGGTTTTGGCTTGGATGAACGCGCAGTGGAAACCGTGCGGAGCTGGAAATTCATTCCGGCGCGTGACGGAGCGAAGCACTTTGTCCCTGCGTGGGTCACTGTCGAAGCCGTCTTTCGCCTATTCTGACCTAACCTTCCCTATGAAGCCAATCGTTCTCTTGCCTGTGGCTCTGCTTTTTCTGGGTTCTGTTGCTGCCTCGCAGCAGGTTAAATCGTTCCGCGACGAACAATTTCGATATCCGCGCGTCCGACTCGCTGCCAAAGAGAAAGACGATGCTCTACGGCACATGTTTGAAGAGAAGGGAATTTCGTATCCGCCGCGCGCCATCCTTTTTCGTGCCTTCAAGAAAGAAGCACTGCTCGAACTCTGGGCCTCGGAGAACGCGGAAAATTCCTATGCTTTGGTGCACACCTACTCGATTTGCGCGACTTCCGGCGTTCTCGGGCCGAAACGAAGATTTGGCGACGTGCAGGTGCCGGAAGGCTTCTACGAACTCGATTGGTTCAACCCGCAGAGCAATTTTTTCCTTAGTTTGCACGTCAGCTATCCAAATAGCGCGGACCGGATCCTGGGCTCGCGTGCGAATCCGGGTGGAGATATTTTCCTTCATGGAAATTGCGTGACCATTGGATGCATCCCCATCACCGACGACGGAATTAAGGAGGTTTACTGGCTGGCCGTGCAGGTTCACGCGGCTGGCGAGCGGCATATCCCTATCGAGATATTTCCCGCGCGGCTGACAGAAGACGGATATAAGTCGCTTGCGCGGAGCTATCCGAACCAGCCGGAACTTCTCGCGTTTTGGGGCAATCTCCGGGAAGGCTTTGACTTGTTCGAGAAGGAGCATCGCAGGCTGAAAATTACCGTGGCGAGCGACGGCAGGTATAGGTTCGGCGAGGAGAACAGCATAGCCGAGGCCCGCTGAACTTCTGGACGGCTGCCGCTAACGGGGGTCGCATTTCGGCATGCCGTACGAATTTCGGCAATGGGAAGAAGAGCTGGAGCCGCAGGCATCCTCGGGGCGGCTTGCCGGGCCGCCGCGTAAATCCAAAGGGATTGGCGTGCTCGATCCGCCCGGTCCGCCGAAGAGGCCACCGGGGCCTTTGGCCGCCCGACCAGCGTCGTTTCTGGCGCGGTTGTTCGCCGGGCTGATCCTGGCTGGCTTGGGACTATTTGTCTTATTCCTGCTGTTCTCGCACTAGAGAGTGACTCAAGCAACACATGTGACGGTTCTTCTGTGTGGGCTGTGGACAATCTGTTAGGATTTCGGCATGAGAAGAGCAATAGACGTTTCACTGGCTATCTTCGCGGTATTAGCGTGCTTCGCGCATGCGGCGCGGGCGCAGGGCTCCGCGGCCAGTCTGGATATCACGGCGCGTGTATCGCCGACGGCGGCGAAGCCGGAACCCGTGCGCCAATTCACCCTGTACATTCTGACGAAGAGCTATACAGACATCGCCAAGGAAATCGAAGCGGGAGACGTCATTCCCCCGCGCAACGAATTCATCGACGGATTGAAAGTGTCGAAGGAATTGAAGGCCTGGCTGAAAGCCCACGACACGCTCGATCTGACGGCTCCTGACCTGGATAAACTGCTGAAGCCCGACGACATCATCCATACGCCGGAATTTTTGCTGGCTTACCAGCACACTAACAGCGGTGGTGTAACCAAAGACATTCCGAAGCCGAAATACAAGGATGCCGACAAAGAGACACATCCAGAGAAGTACGAAAAAGACTTGCAGGCGTATTACACAGCGCTGAAGAAATTTATTATCGCGAATCCGGCAACGGTTTCCGGCGTGGAGCTGGAACTAAACGCCGTGAATCCGCAGACAAAGTGGGCGCTGATCCTGAGCAATCAGAAGAAGCACGTGCAGAAGCTGGCTCCGGAAGTGGCACAAAAGAAATATCTTGCGGCCAAGGTCGATACGGACCTGGAAGGGCACGCCTTCCTCCGAGAGCTGGCGCCAGGCTACTACTGGATTAGCACGCTGAATTTCGACGCAAGCGCCGGCGATGTGCGGGTGCGCTGGGATGTGCCGGTGACGGTCCAAGCAGGCCAGACTTTCCGCATCGAACTCACCAACCTGAACGCCACGGACACGCTGTCAGCGTCGGCACCCTAAGGTGCGCCGGCCACAGCAGCCATGGGCACACCTTTCCTTTGGCTGATCTTTAATCTCTTCGTACTCGCCGCGATTGCATTGGATCTTGGTGTCTTCCACCGGCGTCCGCACAAAATGGAAACGCGGGAAGCGATCACCTGGACGCTCGTCTGGGTTGGGCTGTCCCTTGCGTTTGGGCTGGGCGTAATGCATTTCTCCGGCGAACAGCGCGGGCTGGAGTTTTTTACCGGATATGTGATCGAAAAAGCTCTCAGCGTGGACAATCTTTTTCTGTTTCTGGTGATTTTCCGCGCGTTTGCCGTGGATGAGAAGATCCAGCACCGCATTCTGGAATGGGGAATTCTTGGGGCGCTGGTGATGCGCGGCGCGATGATCGCGGCGGGAGCGGGGCTGATCGAACGGTTCAGCTGGGTGCTCTATGTGTTCGGCGCTTTTCTGGTGTACGCGGGATTGCACATGCTCTTCGCGAAGAAAGCGGAGATGCATCCCGAGGAGAATCGGATTTCGCGATTTGCGAAACGGTATCTGCGGGTCCGGAAGGAGTATGCGGGAAGCAAATTTTTTGTGCGGGATGGCGGAAAACTGTTCGCCACGCCTTTGTTTGTAGTGCTTTTGATTGTGGAGATCACGGATATCACCATGGCGGTGGATTCGATTCCCGCGATTTTCGGAATTACGCGGGATCCGTTTATCGTGTATACCTCCAATGTGTTTGCGATTTTGGGTTTGCGGGCGATGTATTTTCTTTTGGCAGGCGTGCTGGGGCGTTTGCGGTATTTGACGGCAGGTCTTTCGTTTGTGCTGGCGTTTATTGGGGCGAAGATGATTGTTGAGCCGTGGGTGCATATTTCGGTGGAGATCTCGCTTACGGTTGTGGCGGGGATTTTGCTGGTGGCGCTGGCAGCGTCTTTGTTGGTTAGTCCAAAAACAAAACAATAGAACGGGTGCTTGTGGAGGCGACCTTGCCGATTGGGGACAGAGCCTTTCCGGGCTCGGGGAAAACGTGTTGCGGCCCTACGATGGCAGCCGAGGTGCATGAGATAAGAGCGGGCACGGCGTGCCGTGCCCCTACGAGTTAGGCGGAGACGAACAATATGGCTGATTGGATGCGTTGGTTCGCGCGGGAGTTTTATTGCGTGGTTATTGTGCTGGGGATTGCTTGCACCCCGGCGTGCGGCGCCTCAGGCGGTAAAAAGATAATCCTGGATACCGATCCGGGAACCGATGACGCCATGGCTTTAATGCTGGCGCTGAATTCGCCGGAGCTGGATGTGCGTGCGATAACCGTTGTGCCGGGGAACGTCACCGCGGGGCAGGGACTTGAAAATGCCCTGCGCATGGTTTCGCTGGCGAACCGGTGCGACATTCCAGTGGCGGGAGGTGCGCAGCATCCTTTGTTCCAGAAACTGATCACGGCAGAGTTTTGGCATGGAAAGAATGGGCTGGCCAACATCGAACTGCCCGCTAGTAAGTGTAAAGAGGACGCGCGGTTTGGGCCCGACCTCATCATTGAACTTGTTCACGCGTATCCGCATGAAATTACGCTGGTGCCTGTCGGTCCGATGACGAACATTGCGCTGGCGATTGAAAAAGATCCGAGCATCGTACCGCTGGTGAAAGAAGTGATTCTGATGGGCGGGTCGCTGAAAGGCGGCAACGTGAACGCCGCGGCGGAGGCCAACATTTACAACGACCCGGAAGCGGCACAAATCGTTTTTCAGGCGGGATGGCCGCTGACAATGGTGGGGCTCGACGTCGGAGATAAGACTCTGTTTGGCCGCAAACAACTGGAGCAGCTCGGGCGGACACACGGTCCGATGAATGATTTTATTTACGGGGTGACGAAATTTCTTGTGGAGCTTTCGGAGAAATTCGGGGACACCGGGACGCCCATGTACGATCCGCTAGCGGTGGGAGTGGCCATCGACGCGGCGCTGGTGACGGCGCCGGCTATGCATGTCGACGTCGAAACGCGAGGCGAATTTACGCGCGGGGAAACGGTGGCGAACCGGCGGAATGAAATTGAGCGCAACGTGCTGCGGCATTTTTCGGATGGAGACCGCTACGTTATCGAAGGTCTCGACAAGGTGGCGCCGAACGCCAAGGTTTGCATCGACGTGCAGGCTGACAAATTTTTGGAGCTGTTTGTTTCGCGAATTCAAGGAAAGTGACGTAGCAAGCAGTGAAGGCCGGGCGGCCCAAAAAGTTGTTCCTCTAGAGCACGAATCGTGGCTCGACCTCATTAGCGTCTTCTAATGTTTGGCAGCAGAACGAACCTGGCAATTTGGCCCTCGGGGCGCTAGGAAAGCACAGGGGTGTGTGCGTCCTGAGGCGCGAGGATGCTGACGCAATGGACCACAAACCTGCTGACACCGCAAGGATTAGCCTGAATTTCCGAGATCAGCAATTCGAGCGGATGAGGAAAGTTTGCGGAGCTTTTTTAGGCCGCATTTTCATTTCGGAACATGGATGGGTTGGATGGTTTGCCATCAAACGAGTGTGGCAGTGAATGATGCCGCGAAGGCCGCGACGGCGTAGGCAGGGAGGCCAAGCCGGAGGGATGATTGACTCCTGAAAAATCCTGGAAGCTACGACAATTGGTCGTCGCGGTGTGTTTTGTGGTGGTGTACGTACTGTTGGATCGAACCACGGTATCGTTTCAGATTTGGACGGAGATCAGCGCATGGTACCCCCCTACCGGGCTGGCGCTGGCCGCGCTGATAGGACTCGGGTGGCGATACGCGCCGGTGATCCTGTTGGCGGAGTGCATCGCCTCGGTCGTGAATTATCACCTGCCGGTCCGTTCGTATTCTTTCCTCGCAGGGAATGTGGAGTTCATCTCGGTGTACACGGCTGCAGCGGTGGTTTTGCGGCGAGTCGTGAAGATTGATTGGCGACTGCGATCCATGAGGGATGTGACGTGGCTGCTGCTGATCGCCACGTGCGCTTCGTGCACAGTGGCTTTCGTGGGGACGAGGTTCCTGATGGCGGACCACCTGATACCCGCGCAGGGATACCTTCTGGCGACGATGAATTGGTGGGTCGGAGATGCAGTAGCGATCGGATCGATCGTGCCGTTTTCCCTGATTTATATTGTGCCGCTCCTGCGGCGGTACCTTGGCTATTCGGAGAGAGACGGGAAGGCAGGGGAATCTGCGCACAGAGCGGGCAGGCATGAACTACAAGGATTCGGCCGCTCATTGGAATCGGGGCTGTTCGCCGCGGGAATTGTGGCGGTGTTGTGGGCGGCGCTGAGCGGAAGGTTCTCCCGTGGGAACGAGATGTTTTACCTACTTTTTCTGCCGCTGATTCTGGTGGCGGTACGGCGGGGATTACGAGGCGTGACAGCGGCGATTCTGGCGCTGGATACGGGAATCATCCTGGCACTTCGACTCTATCAGCGAAATTATAGCGAACTCACGCTGTTGCAATTTCTGATGTTGATTCTTTCGCTTGCGGGGCTGGTGCTGGGAGCTTTGATCAGCGAACGAGACGAAAGCGAGCAGAAGTTGTCGGAAGAAGAAGCGAGGATGCGGCTGCTGCTGGAATCGACGGGAGAAGCGGTCTATGGAGTGGACAACCAGGGGGAATGCACATTCTGCAACCAGGCATTGCTGCGGCTGCTGGGCTACGCTTCCCAAGAGGAACTGCTGGGTCGAAATATACATGACGTAATACACCACACGAGCCGAGAAGGGACAGCGAACTCGCGCGAGGAATGTTCCATGCAGAAAGAACTCCAGAGCGGCAGAAAATTTCACGTGGCGGAAGAGCTGCTGTGGCGGTCGAACGGAACCAGTTTCGATGCCGAGCTATGGTGCCATCCCTTGTTTGAGGATGGCGAGAGGCGCGGCGCGGTAGTGACGTTCGTGGACATTACTGAACGAAAAAAGGCGCAACAAGCACTTCGGCAAGCAAAAGAAGATGCGGAAGCGGCGAACCGGGCGAAAAGCGATTTTCTGGCGAACATGAGCCACGAGATTCGAACGCCGATGAACGGGATACTGGGGATGACGACGCTGGCGCTGGAAACGAACCTGGACGCGGAGCAGCGGGATTATTTGAGCATGGTGAAGAGTTCGGGAGAATCGCTGCTGACGCTGCTGAACGACATTCTGGACCTTTCGAAGATTGAGGCGGGCAAACTGGACCTCGAAATCGCGGACATGTCGGTGGAAGACTGCATCGAGGAAGCACTGGAGCCGCTGGCACTGAAGGCGCAGCAAAAGGGCATCGAATTGGTGTGGAATGTGGGTAAAGATATTCCGAAGGTGGTGCGGGGCGATTGCACAAGGCTGCGGCAGGTGTTCATCAATTTAGTAGGGAACGCGCTGAAATTCACCAACGCGGGACAAGTGGCCATTTATGGGAGGCACGCAGGAACCACCGAGGGTGGATTGATGCTGGAATTCACGGTCTCGGATACGGGTATCGGAATAGCGGAGGAGAAACGAATAAAGATTTTTGAAGCGTTCGCACAGGCGGATATGTCCACCTCGCGGCGGTACGGGGGCACGGGACTGGGACTTTCGATCTGCGAGCGGCTTGTGGACTTGATGGGCGGGCGCATCTGGGTGGAAAGCGAAGAAGGAAGAGGCAGCGAATTCCATTTCACGATGAAGGTGTTCTGCGATGCGGCAAAGGACAAGCTCAGAGTGCCAACAGATGGAAGAGCGCAGGCGAAGATACAGCCAGTCCGGCGGGTACTTGTGGTCGGCCATAATCCCGTAAATCGGGAACTGCTGGACCGCTTGCTGCCGCGGTGGAATATGAAAGCGGTGGAGGCAGCGAGCGCGAAAGATGCGCTAGTTCTCCTGACGAGAGCTCAGACCGCGGAAGAAAAGTTCTCAGCGATCATGATCGACAAGGACATGCCCAGCCCTGGAGGACTCGCGCTGCTGGCGGCTTTGCGGACTACCACGTCACCTGATGTTCCAGCGATTCTAGCCCACTCGCGGCCACTGGACGCAGCGGAGAGGAAGCGATGCGAGCAGGCGAGCGTAACTCGAACCATCCTCAAGCCGTTCCGACGTTCGGCAGTTTATGAGGCGTTGCAAGAATGCTTCGGAGAAGTGAAAGAAGCCCGGGTGGCCGCGCCAGAAGCACCGGCAGAAGAAGGGCGGGCGGGATTGCGGATCTTGCTTGCGGAAGACAACGTAGTGAATCAGCGATTGACTTCGCGGCTGCTGGAGAAAATGGGGCACACGGTAACGATTGCGGGCAACGGACAAATTGCACTGCGCCTCCTAGCCGAAGAGGATTTCGATTTGGTGGCGATGGACATGCAGATGCCAATCATGGACGGATTGGAAGCGACAGAAATGATACGCGCCGGCGAGAAGAAAACGGGTAGACACGTGGCCATCGTGGCGATGACGGCGAATGCGTTCGAAGAAGACCGGCAGAGATGCCGGCAAGCAGGGATGGATGGTTATATTGCCAAGCCCGTCAGTTCCAAGTCGATTGAGATGGAAATTGCGCGAGTGATGGCCGCGCAGGAGAAAACCGAGAAATTGGAAGTTCCGAGAAGAGGATAACGCGGGGCTAGGGGTTCGCTTGCCACGCCTGCCTAGGAAATGAAGCCTTGTTGATTGTCTGCCTGGACTGATTGCCGGGAACCGCGAGAAGATAGAAATAGAGAGATTTCCAAAGAAGGTGCAGCGTGGCGAACCGCGGGTCGGCAGTGGAATCCATTTCGCTGGCTCTTGCCCGAACAAAGCAGATGCTCTTCTACCCGTTTCGCTTTGGGTTGTGGGCGCGCCTGGCGGTGGTGGCTTTGATTACGGGAGAAGCGGGAGGAGGAGGCACCGGCGGAGGAAGCATCCCGAACTTCAACCCGAACCGAGGCCAAGGCGGCGACAATCACTGGGCCGGGGCTGCGCATCTTTTCAGCGTGCCGGGTTGGGAGCAAATCCAGCCGTATACAGGGTGGATAGTGGTAAGCGTCGTGTTGGCGCTAGCGGTGATGTTCTTGTGGATTTATAGCGACTGCGTTTACAGGTTCATCCTTTTGGATGCCGTGGTTAGCGGGCAGTGTCGGTTGCGCGGAGGGTGGCGGCGGTGGAGAGCGGCGGGCCGGCGATACTTTTTGTGGGTCGTCGCGTATGGATTTGGGGCGTTCGCGGTGGTAGGACTGGTGGCTGGAGTGCCGGTGCTGCTTGCGTATCGCGCAGGGTGGTTTGAGCATCCGGACCAAAACCTCGGAGCGCTGATCGGTGGAGGAATTTTGCTGGCGTTGTTGGTGATTGCGTTAGTGGCCGTGCTGGCGATCATCGATATGCTGGGGCGGGACTTTCTGGTGCCGGTGATGGCGTTCGAGGAAGTGGGAGCACTGGAAGGCTGGGAACACCTACTGGCGATGATGGGCGCGGAAAAGTCAGCCTACGCCGTGTATGTGTTGATGAAGATCGTACTGGCAATGGCAGCCGCGATTATCTTTGCGATTCTCAATCTGATTGTGATTTTGGTGTTGTTGATTCCTCTGGGATTGCTGGGGCTGGCCGGGTACCTCATCGGAAGCGGTTTAGGGATTACCTGGAACATCTCGACGGAGCTACTGGTGGCGGCCGTCGGGCTGCTGGCGATCGCGGGAATTCTTTACGTTGTAGGATTTGTGTACGCGCCGGCGCTGGTGTTCTTCCAATCGTACACGGTAGAGTTTTTCGCGCCGCGGTACGGGCCCCTGGGAAGCAAGATACCTCCGGCAAGCCTGCCAGGGACGCCGGCTTCCATGCTGCCAGGGCAGACACTGCAACCGCCTGAATCATCACCCGCATAGAACATAGCAGAGCGAATGGGCCACATACCCGAAACCGAAGGTGCAGAAACCTAACAATGGATTTACAGCTTTGATTCGATCACATCCCACTTTTGAATTTCCGGAGGCTTCGCGAACAATTCTGCAGCTTTGGCCATCAGCGCGGCGGCAACTTTCCCGTTCAGGTGAGCCTGACGGCCGGCTTCATCGTTAAAGACGTCAAAAATTCCAAAGCTGGAATTTCCCAAGCGGATAGCGAACCACGCAATCGTGCCGGGCTCCTCCTGAACGAGGGGCAAAGCGCCCTTCAGAAAGTTTTCGACTTCGGTTTCCTTTCCTGGTTTTGCCTCCAACTTCGCAATTAGAGCAAGCTTCACTTTTGCCACGAAGCACTTCCTTTCCCTTTCGACATCCGCCGCTTCGTTTTGGATGCTGGAACCAGCGGTTTGGATTCCTTAGCGCCGAAAGAATGAACTGCGCTGCGTGGTCGACGATCTGCGGACCTATTTCCACTTCAATCTTCCTCGAACATCAACTCGTCGATGTAGCACCACATCCAGTTTTCACTGGGTTCGAACGAGCGGATGACGGGGTGTTTGGTGGCGTGAAAGTGCTTGGTGGCGTGTTTATTTTTTGAGGAATCGCAGCAGCCGACGTGGCCGCACGTTAGGCAGAGCCGCAGGTGCACCCAGGTGTCGCCCATTTTGAGGCATTCTTCGCAGCCTTTTGATTTCGGTTTTGCAGGATGAATGTGCTGAATGTGCGTACAGACATTGGCCATGGACTCCTCCAAAAGTCTTTAGTGCGACGGCTGAATAGGGATTCGAACTTGAAAGCGGGTGTCACCAGGGACGGAGGTGACACTTATGTGGCCACCGACGTTCTTGATGATGCGGTTGACCACATCGAGACCGAGTCCTGTGCCTTCGCCAACACCTTTTGTAGTGAAAAACGGATCGAAGATGCGCGAGAGCGCGTCGGGCGGAATGCCAGAGCCGTTGTCGGCGATTTCTACCATGACGAAATCGTTTTCGCGTGCGGTGCGGACGGTGAGCTTGCCGCTATCCTTCATGGCGTCGGCAGCGTTGTCGATGATGTTGGTCCAGACCTGGTTCAATTCGCTGCCGCTGGCCATGACCTTGGGCAGGTTGGGGGCGTAGTCGCGGATGACCGTGATGCCGCGCTTGAGCTTGTGATTCATGATGGTGAGCGTGGTTTCGAGGCCGCGCTCGATATCGACTTCCTGCATGGGGCCTTGATCCATGTAGGAATATTCCTTGATGGCTTTAATGAGATCGGAAATGCGGGCGGAGCTGTGCTCGAGCTCCTCAGCGATGCGTTCCATCTCGAGGAGCGTGGCGAAGCGGGTGAGTTCAGGACCAACAGATGCGCCCGCGGCGGCGGCAAAGGCAGCGAGGTGAGCATCGGTGAGGCCAGCGTCCGCGAGAGATGGCGAGAGCTTCCAGGCATCCTCAACATTGTGCGCTTCAAGCCACGCCTGAATAGCTTCTTCGCGCTCGACGCGGGCAAATTCGTCCTTGAACTGCGCCGGTTTCAGCGTGGCGCGAATTTCTTCTTCGCGTTCAGCCAGGAGGGCGCAGTCTTCGGGGCCGATGTCCGTGCTGCGGGCGGCTTCACGCAGACGCGCCAGACAATCGCGCAGGGCCGCTGCGGAACGGCGGGCGGCAGCAGAAGGATTGTTGAGTTCGTGTGCGAGGCCTGCGGAAAGTTTGCCAAGCGCGGCGAGCTTCTCGTGTTGCTGCTCGGTACGGGTGACGTTGCGAACGCGGTCCGTGAGCAATCCCACGAGGCGGCGGGTAAGCTCCGGCATTCTCCGATAGAGTTCCGTGAATTGGACGACTGGAAAACCGAGGAAATGCGAGGGAATAACGGCACGGCCAGTGACGGTGATCGTTTTAAGACGCGAGAACGGGAGCATACCCGTGACATCGCCAGCGGTTATTGTAAAGACGGGACCGTCGGCACTGCCGTGCTCGCTTCTGGCGCGCATCTCGCCTTCCAACATGACCATCATGAAGTCTGGCTGATCGCCTTCGCGGATGATGATTTCGCCGACATCGGCGCGGCGCTCGTCACATACGGAAACAAACCAAAGGAGATCCTCTTGGGGCAGGTCCGCGAAGACAGATATGTTGCGCAGCTTGGCGACGAGTTCTTCGGCGGACAATGGCGCGAGGTTATCGGTCATGCGCGTCCTGCTCTCCTGATATGCAGGCTCATTGTACCTTGGCCAGATATTGATGCATGAATTGGACGACGACAGCGCCTTCGCCGACGCCCGAAGCGACGCGTTTTACGGAACCGTGGCGCACATCGCCGACCACAAAGATGCCTGGGACATTGGTTTCGAGTAACCCGGGATCGCGGTCGAGAGTCCAGGACACGGGGCGCTTGCCATCGCGTAAAAGGTCAGGGCCAGAGAGGATAAAGCCGCGCTCGTCGCGTTCGATAAGATCGCCCAGCCATTGCGTGCGGGGCTGCGCGCCAATGAAGATGAAGAGGCTTGAGGCGGGAAGCTCTTTGCGTGTGCCGCTCGGCTCGCATTGCACGGCGATTCCCGTCAGGCGCGTTTCGCCCTGGACTTCTACGACGCTGGTCTGCGCCCATACCTCGATGTTGGGAGTTTTTTGAATTTGCTCAATGAGGTAGTGAGACATAGTGCTGGCGAGCGAGGTGCCACGCACGAGCATGACAACTTTTTCCGCATATTTAGAAAAGTGCATGGCAGCTTGGCCGGCGGAATTCGCGCCGCCAATGATGTAAACGGTTTCTCCGCGACAAGAGATGGCTTCCGAAGTGCCACCGCCATAGTAAACGCCGGCGCCTTGGAGGCGGTCGATGCCGGGGACGTCCAAGCTGCGCCACTGAACGCCCATCGCCAGGAGGAGAGCGTTGCAGGAGATTTCCGCGCCATCAGCTAGCTTGATAAAACGATAGGGGCCATCGATGCGGAGGCCGACGACGTCCTGTGGCGAGAGAATTTCAACCCCAAAACGGCGGGCTTGCGCGACGGCGCGGAAGGCCAAGTCGGCGCCGGAAAGTCCTGCGGGAAAGCCGAGATAGTTTTCGATGCGGGAGCTGAGGCCAGCCTGGCCCCCGGGGGCTTCGCGCTCGATGATAACCGTTCGAAGGCCTTCGGAAGCACCGTAGACCGCCGCGGCGAGCCCCGCTGGTCCGCCACCGACGATGGCAAGATCGTAGAAATTTGTCAGAGCGTGTGTGCGAAGACCGACTTTGTCGGCAACCGTCGGGAGAGGCGGCTCGGCTAGCCTAGTGCCGTCGGGAAATAGAACGAGAGGGAGCGTTTCGGCTTCCGGGCCGAGGGAGGCGATTAGGGTGCGAACTTCGGGATCGGTTTGGGCGAGTTCGACATCGATCCATTGATACGGAACCTGGTTGCGAGCCAGAAAATCGCGCAGCTCGTAAGAACGGTTGGACCATCTGGTTCCGAGAACCCGGATGCCTTCGTAAAGCGGACGGAAGGTGGAGTTCCAATCGGTGAGCAAGTCATCTATGGCCGGATAGAGTTTTTCTTCCGGCGGATCCCAGGGCTTCATCAGGTAATAGTGGATGCGCGCTTCGTTGATGGCGTCGATGGCGGCAGTGGTGTCGGCGTAGGCGGTGAGGAGAGCACGCTTGGCTTGTGGATGGATCTCCATGGCTTCGGAGAGAAAGCCAACGCCGTTCATTTGGGGCATGCGCTGATCGGCGAGGAGCAAAGCGACAGGGTTATTGCGAGTTTTTAGCTCGCGAAGAGTCGAGAGGGCAGCGCTGCCGGAGCTGGCGCGCATAACGCGATAACGGTCGGAATAGTGGCTACGGAGGTCTCGCTCGATGGCCCGCAGGACCTCCGGGTCGTCGTCGACCGTGAATAAAACTGGTTTCGGCATATCCCTCAGATGATTTGAAAGGGGGAATCGTTGCAACTTTCGCGCCAGGCTCCGAGCGGCGGCTGCATCCGGCTGCCTGGTCACGCTACAATCTTTGAGGCGACTATGTCCAGCCCGCTCAATACAGCAATTGCAGGGCTCTCCTCCGGAGACGCCTCCGCGCGCGAGTCTGCGGCTGCGGAGATTTTTGCAGCCGGGCGGGCGTCTGCCGAACACTCGGCAAAGTCCTGGTCGGGTGACGCGGAATTATCGGCCCTGCTGCTGGGGCCGAAGCCTGAAGCGACCGTCGGGCTGGCGGTTCAGCGGGAGACCTTTTCTAAGATTCGCGCGGCTCATAGCGTGTCCCGATTAGCCGAGGTACCGTCGGATCAGGATGCGGAAGAGTTTGAGTTGCACTTTTCAAGTGGAGTTTCTCTGGACATTTTGACCTCCCGCGCGCCCGGCGGTGAAGGGGCTATTGCACGGTACTTAGGGAAATTTGGAGAGGGTGTGCAGCAGGTGGAGTTTCGATGCTCCAATGTGGATCGCGCGACGGAGATTTTGAAAGAGAAATTTGGAGTCGCGGCAGTTTATCCAGAGACGAGACCAGGAGCGGATGGAACGCGCGTAAATTTTTTCCTTATGCCTGTTCCGGGCGGCGGCAAGGTTCTGATCGAGTTGTACGAATCCGGAGTAAAACCTCACCAGAAATAACTCAAGTCGGTTTGACGATTTCGTTCCAGGCGCGGAGGATTTCGCCGACCGTCCAGGCCTGTGCGATGCAGCCGCGCGGGGTATGTGGCGGGTCGCCATCAAAGATTTCCGGTAGGGTGCCTAAGCCATACGCGTGGATGTCACTTCCAAGGGGCTCAAGATAGCTCAGCGCCGCTAGACGATCGCCGTAAACGTGAAGATGTGCCACCGCGAATGGCCCGAGCAGCCAGCCCCAGACAGTTCCTTGATGGTAAGCGGCGTCGCGTGCGCGTTGATCGCCCCCATAGTGGCCTTGATACCCTGGCTCGCCAGCTGCGAGGCTGCGAAGTCCGTACCGCGTAACCAGGCGTTGCGCGCAGATGTCGACGACGGATTTTTGCTGGTCCTTAGATAGCGGGCTGACCGGTAGCGACACTGCGAAAATTTGATTCGGGCGCAGCGCGCCGTCCTTGCCATTCCTCTTCGCGGTGTCTGGAACATCGATTACATCGAAGCAGCAGTTTCGCTCCGCGTTCCAAAATCTCTGGAAACTGTTTTTGGCTTGCGCGGAGAGGCGCTCGTAGCTGTCCAGGGATTTGTTCAGGTGACCCGTGAACTGCACCATAGTTTCGAGTGCGTTGATCCAGAGTGCGTTAATCTCGACCGGCTTCCCGGTGCGCGGCGTGACGACCCAATCGCCAATTTTGGCGTCCATCCAGGTGAGTTGAATGCCGGGGCCGCCCGCGTAGAGAAGTCCGTCGGCGGAATCGACGTGAATGTTGTAGCGTGTGCCGGCGACGTGAGCATCAATCATGCCAGCCAGAACGGGATACAGTTTCGCGAGGGTTGCGATGTCTTCCGTGGAGGCAAAATATTGGCGCACCGCTTCGAAATACCAGAGCGCGGCGTCGACGGTGTTGTATTCCGGCTTGCCGCCTGCGTCGGGAAAATTGTTGGGGAGCATCCCACGGTCAACATAGCGCGCGAAGGCCAAAAGAATTTGCTTCGCGACATCGGAGCGGCCAGTGACGAGCGCAAGGCCCGGCAGGGCGATCATGGTGTCGCGTCCCCAATCGCCGAACCAGTGGTAGCCGGCGATTATACTGCGGCCCTCTGGCTCCTCCGGAAGCGTGCGCTTGACGATGAATTGGTCTGCGGCGAGGACGAGTTGGCGGAGCCATCCAGGGGCGTTGGCTGTGGATTTTTGGTTTTGCGACTGCCAAGCATTGAACAAAGTGAATTCGTGATCGGCGCATTGAGCGCGAGAAGCTTTGCCATCGAGTGGAGTGGTAGCTTCGGTTGTCACAACGATAGTGAGACTCTCGCCGGGGTTCAGCTTGGCGTGAAAGAGTGCAGCAAAGAGATAGTCTTCGTGATCGTCCAAGCCGCGTTCCGTTTCCCTGGTCAAATAACAACCGCGATACCACTCGTGTTGCGGCTCGCATGAGGCTTGAGCGCTTTTTAAATAGAATGGCGTCGCGCCATCGAAGGATAGAACCATCACGCCATCATCCACCGGAGCAATTTTCATATGCCAGTCGCCAGCGTGGGTCAGTGAATGAAAGTCGCGATAGTTGACGAGGGCTTTAGCTTCGATTTCGATAGGACTACTGGAGCGCGAAAGAGTGTAGTGAATGAACGTGGTGTTTTCGCCCCGAACCATCCAAACGCGTTTTTCGAGCAAGGCATCGGCCAGGGCGTACGTCCAAACGGGAGTACTGCCTTCAAGGCGGAAACTCTCGATGAACTGAAAGCCTTGTGGGTCGACGACGCCGCTGGCCCACCTGTGGGTTGCCAGCTCATACGTGCCGCCGCCATAGCGAACGGTTTCATCGAGCACCGCGACAAGTTGATTGCGACCAAGTGGCGGCTGAAGAGCCGCTATAAGTAGGCCGTGGTAGCGGCGCGTCATGCCTGTAGCGATTGTTCCAGAAGCAAAGCCGCCGATGCCGTTGGTAACGAGCCACTCGCGGGATTCGGCAGCCGGGAGATTGCCACAGATTTCGCGCCCAAATTGAACTTGGGACTGGGCTTCGATTGAAGACGGAGGTTGTTGCGGCGCCACGGCTTTCCCTTTCTTTGGTGTAGCCTATGCCACGAATCGTCGCTCAGTGTTTACCGGGCTTTAGCCACTTTGTCATCAGGAAACGAGAGTGATTGTCGTAGCCTGCGCGGCGATAAAGCTCCGCAGCTGGGTCGTTGCCTTGATCGACTTCGAGATGGATGGCATTCACTCGCAGTTCGTTGGCGCTTTCTTCGACAAATTGCATGGCGCGTCGGCCGATTCCCTGCCGCCGATATTGTGGCTCGATGTACAGCTCATCGATGAAGGAATCGCGTCCGTGATATTCGAAGCTATAGCCGAACGTCAGAACAATGTACCCGGCGTGAGTTTCTCCATCCAAGAAAACCCAGGCACGGCCAAGGTCTGGGCTCGCTAGAAACTTTCGGAGCACATCGCGGACAGCCAATTCATCGAAAAAATAGGCGCCGGGTTCCTGCTCGGCCAGATTGCGCATCATGCGGAGAAGTGCCTTCTCGTCCGCCAGGGCAGCGGGGCGGAAAATAACGCTGGGCACTTTACTCTCCGCTCTGCTCGATCAATTTGGCGACCAGAGCAGTCCAGCCAGTCTGGTGGCTCGCGCCGACGCCGGCGCCATTATCGCCATGAAAAAACTCGTAGAAGAGGAGCAAATCCTTCCAGTGCGGGTCGCTTTGGAACAGTTCAGTACCACCGGCGACAGGGCGGCGGCCATCCTTGCCGCGAACAAAGATATGAACGAGACGCCGGGAGATTTCTGCAGCCACCTCCCAAAGATCGGATTCGTTGCCACTGCGAGACGGCGACTCGACTTTGAAGTCCTCGCCGTAATAGTGGTGATACTTCTGCAAGGATTCGACGAGGAGATAGTTCATCGGGAACCAGATGGGGCCGCGCCAGTTGGAATTGCCGCCAAAAATGCCGCTGGTGGATTCTGCGGGTTCGTAGTCTACGCGGCTGACGTGGTCATTGACCTGGACTTCATAGGGATGATCGAGGTGGTAGCGAGAGAGAGAGCGAACGCCATAGGGCGAGAGGAACTCGGTTTCGTCAAGCATGCGGCTGAGGATGCGCTTCAGTTGTTTACGATTCGCGAGCGAAAGCAGGCGGCGAACACCGCGCGCGGAACGCTGCGTCATTTCGATGTGTTCCGGCACGTCCGCGTGATTGTCAATGAACCACTGCATACGGCGCTTGAAGCCGGGAAGGCGATCGACGATTTCTGGCTCGAGGGTCTCCACGGCGAAGAGAGGAATGAGGCCAACCATGGATCGAATTTTCAGGAAATGATCACTGCCATTTGGCAGGTGAAGGACGTCATAGTAAAAGCCGTCTTCGTCGTCCCAGAGAGCGATGCCATCCGTGCCCATGTCGTTCATGGCGTGTGCGATGTTGACGAAATGTTCGAAGAATTTGCTGGCGACGTCCTCGTAGGCGGGATCTTCCTTGGCCAGTTCAAGCGCGATGGCCATCATGTTGAGGCAATACATTCCCATCCAGCTGGTGCCGTCGGATTGTTCGAGGTGGCCGCCGGTAGGCAGAGGCGCCGAGCGGTCGAAAACTCCGATGTTGTCCAGACCGAGAAAACCACCCTCGAAAATGTTCATGCCGTCGGGATCTTTGCGATTGACCCACCAGGTGAAGTTGAGCAGAAGCTTATGGAAAACTTTTTCGAGGAAGCCGCGATCGGCTACGCCACGAACGCGCCGCTCGATCTTGTAAACCCGCCACGCAGCCCAGGCATGGACAGGAGGATTCACATCACCGAAAGCCCACTCGTAGGCAGGCAGTTGCCCGTTGGGATGCATGTACCACTCGCGAAGAAGAAGTATGAGCTGCTCCTTCGCATAGTCCGGATCCACGATCGCAAGAGCAACACAGTGAAATCCCAAGTCCCACGCCGCGTACCAGGGATATTCCCACTTGTCCGGCATGGACATGACATCGTCGTTGTAGAGTTGCTTCCAATCTTTGTTGCGGCCTTTCAATCGCTCGGGCGGCGGCGGCGGCCCAGCCGGGTCGCCTTCAAGCCAGTTGCGAACATCGTAGTGATAGAACTGTTTGGACCAGAGTAATCCGCCCAAAGCCTGGCGCATCACGCTTTTTGCATCGTCGGATAATTCCGAGGTAACGCGCGAAGCGTAAAACTCGTCGGCTTCCTTCTGGCGGAGAGAAAATACGTTGTCGAAGCCCGCACCAAAATCATTCGAAGCTGGCACACCTTCCGGGCGGTCGGCGTGGCCTGGCGACGTGATAGTGCCGACGACGCCCAGACTTCGTTCCATGGAAGCGAGCGGCTCCGTGTCGGTGAGCCGCAGCTTGATTGTTTCGCTTTGGCCGGGGCCGAGCTGCAGCGGATAGTACGCAGCCATTTTTGTCCCTGTTTGCTGAGGGTTGACGCTGGATTTGTTTCCACGAATCAAGTACTCGTGAAAAGCGTCCTTCACATACGGCGAACGGTTCTTGCCGTTGAAAAGCCTGGCAAAGTTAGTCTCGTTTTCGGTGAATAGCAGCTCCGGCTGGCCAGCGCAGAGAAGCCAGCGTTTGCCGTACTTCCAATGTTGAACTTCGGCGCACAAGCTTCCGGGAATGCTGGTGGCTTTTTGCGCGCGGGGTCTGCGCAAATCCCGGCCCCAGGACCACGTGTTGCGAAACCACAAAGAAGGGAGAAGGTGCAGCGATGCCTCTTCGGGCCCGCGATTTACAGCAGTGATCTTGATGAGGATGTCTTCCACGTCGGCTTTGGCGTATTCGATGAATACATCGAAATACCGGTCCTCGGCAAAAATGCCGGTGTCTAGAAGCTCGAACTCGGGTTGCTCGCGGCTCCGTCTGCCATTTTCATCCACGAGGCGGGAATAGGGAAATTCCGCCTGCGGATATTTGTAAAGCATGCGCATGTAGCTGTGCGTGGGTGTCGAGTCCTGATAAAAGTAATACTCCTTCACGTCCTCGCCGTGGTTGCCTTGGTTACCTGTGAGGCCAAAAAGTCTTTCTTTAAGAATAGGGTCGCGGCCGTTCCACAGCGCGAGTCCGAAGCAGATCATCTGGCGGCGGTCAGAGATGCCACCGATGCCGTCCTCGCCCCAGCGGTAGGCGCGCGAGCGCGCATGATCGTGCGGGAAATATTCCCAAGCGGTGCCGCCAGGGCTATAGTCTTCGCGCACCGTGCCCCACTGGCGCTCGGAGAGATAGGGTCCCCAGCGTTTCCAGTATTTTTTACGGGCGCGATCTTCCTCGAGCCGCTGGTCTTCCTTGGATTGGAGTCTTGCCATGGTTGGGGTCCCTCAGTAGAGGCGCTCAAATTATGGTTTATGGTCGCATCTTTTGCGAATCGCGGAGGCGACCGGTGGGAAATGCGTGCCCGTTCCGATAAGCCAGCAAGAATGGGACAATCCCCCGAAGATGGGATGCTTCAGCTAAATACAAGGTCACGAAGAATTTGCAAGAATATTGCGGAACGCTGCCGGAGCCGAGAATATTTTTTGCGCAGGAGACTTCTATCGGCTCCTGAAAACGCAGATTGGTTCAATCCGATGTACCCTAAAACTACGCGAGAGCGTCCGTTTATTAAAAGAACACTCGAGGAGATCGAGCACATGTTTGAGCCTCAAACGCGAGTTCGGAGAGCGACACAATGGCGGTTACCTAAAATACTATCCGCCATCGCCACATTGCTTTGCGTTTCCCTCTCGTCAGGCCGTGCCCAAGCGCAAGGGCGTTCCACCAATGAATTGCGCAAAACTGATCAATCCGTGGGTGCCCTGATCCGCAAAGTGTCTCCGAGTGTGGTGCAGATTCTAGTGTCAGGGTATGGTCAGGTCGAAGAAAGCGAGCACGGGAACACCGGCGTGGTCATTGGGCGGCAGAGGGCGATTGGTTCGGGATTCATTATCGATCCGAGCGGATACATTATTACGAACGCGCACGTGGTGAAGGGAGCGCAGCGCGTGCAGGTGGTGCTTTCGAGCGCGAATTCCGACGATTCCGGTGACGCGCCGCTTTCTTCAAAAACAAGTCTCGTTCCGGCGCGGATCATCGCCGTCACCAGCGAAATCGATCTCGCTCTGCTCAAGGTGGATGTCGCAGATCTTCGCGCACTGAAACTTGCAAGCTACCGGAACCTCCAGCAAGGCGAATCGGTGTTTGCGTTCGGAAGCCCGGAAGGGCTGCGTAATACGGTGACTCGCGGAATCATTTCCGCGGTGGCGCGGCAAACCGATCCCGACGCGACGATGGTTTATATCCAGACGGATGCGGCCATCAACCCAGGCAATTCGGGAGGGCCGCTGGTCAATGTAGACGGCGAAGTCGTCGGCGTGGATACCTTCATTTTGTCGCAGTCTGGCGGAAACGAAGGGCTCGGATTTGCCATTCCGTGCAGTGTTGTGAACATCGCTTACCAGCAGTTGCGCAAATTTGGCCATCTGCATCGCCCGGAAATCGGGATCGTCGTTCAGACGATAACGCCAACTCTGGCGGAGGGTTTGAAGCTTCCGCGCAACTTCGGAGTTGTGATCTCGGACGTTTTGCCAGGCGGGCCTGCCGAGGCCGCAGGAGTCCGTATTGGGGACGTCCTGCTGGCTATCGACGGTAAAGCGGCGAGCAGCGTACCTTACGTGGCTTTTCATCTGATGTCGCGCGAGAGCGGTGACAAAGTGCACCTGGACATCCTGCGGGGGACTCTGCGGCTGGGTTTCGACGTGGCGCTGATGGACCCGCCTAAGGACATGGATCAGATCACCGCTCTGGCCGACCCGGAAAAAAACTTGGTTCCCGCGCTCGGCATTCTTGCCATAGAAATCGACGAGAGAATTGCGGCGATGGTGCCGGAGCTCCGCGACCCTTTTGGAATCATTGTCGCCGCGCGAGCCGCAGGAGCCACTGCGGAAGTACCGCTGACCGCGGGCGACGTAATCCGTACGCTCAATGGCGAGCCGATGACCACGCTCGACCGTCTGCGGAGAGCATTGAAAGCCTTGCCGCCGGACGCTGCGGTCGTGCTGCAAATTCAGCGCGACCAGAAGCTGATGTATGTGGCGTTCGCGCTAGATTAAGCGTGGCGTGGCATGCCGCCCGACAGTCCAACGGACTAGGCCAAGCCTAGCTGCTTGCGAGCTTCCGCGACGATTTTTTCCGGAGGCGGAGCGGCATCTACGATGATCGCGTCCGTCGGTTCTTCAAGAGTGGCGAACTGGCTGGCGAGCAGATCTTGCTTGGCAAAATGTCCCTTTCGGGCAAGCACTCTCTGCGAAAACAGTTCATAGCTCCCCTTCAAATAAACAAATTTTACGTCGGGACCGACACGAAGTTGATCGCGATAGCTCTGTTTGAGCGCCGAGCAGGCCAGCACCACGTTGCGGCCCTCCGCAATCCACTCGACGATTTTGTCATGGAGCGCTTTCAGCCACGGCTCACGGTCCTCATCGGTCAGTGGAATGCCGCGCTTCATTTTTTCAACGTTCGCGGGCGGATGAAAATCGTCGGCATCCACGAATTCCCACCCCAGTCGCTTCGCGAGCAGGGTGCCTATGGTGCTTTTGCCCGAGCCAGTCGTGCCCATAATGATCACGATCATAGCAGCCTCATGCGGGGAAACAGGGTGTCATTGGAGCAAAAAGATTGGCTGGGAGACCTGGACTCGAACCAGGATAGCCAGATTCAGAGTCTGGAGTCCTACCAATTGGACGATCTCCCAGCCGATGGGAGGAAAAAAAGGAACCGCAGCTTGATCCCGATGACCGGGGTAGCCACGATTCTTCACATCTAATTTAATCGGGATTCGCTGGTGCGTCAACCGCGGGCGGAAGTTGCCGGCGTCGAGTCCGTTGCTCCGGAATCCGCTAGGGGCACCATCTGACCTTTGTTCATGGTGAATTCCTGACCGCCCCAGGTGATGCGGTTGGAAGCAAAGCTCGCGAGCCAGACGGCCGAGTAGAGGGCGTCGCGCAGCGGCACGAGCCAGAGCCTGCGGCGCAGCACATCGTCGCCAACTCCCCAGACCCCGACGGTCCAAGCCATGACGTGACGCAACACAAGGTAGGCGATCAGGTAGGCAGCGGCGATCCGCTTTGTGGGAGCGACGAGCGCCGCCAGCACAGCCCATGGCAAGCCAAGGGTGAAGATCAAGCCAAAATAAGAAAGCGGGCGGCATAACCGCACGGTACGTGCCCAGCGAAGCTGATGATCCCACAAACTTTTGGCCGTTTGCGCAGGGTACATGGTCCAAACGGGCTCGCGGGAAAGAAGAACGCGTCCACCGGCTTGGGCAATACGCAGGCCCAGTTCGTAATCGTCTGCCAGCATTCCGGCAATGGACTCAAAGCCACCGATTTTGGAGAGCCAACGCTTGGTAGTGACGATCGAAGCGCCGAGGGCAAAATTTATGCCCTCCGTCCACTCGGCCATCAGCACGCCGGCAAAAAAATCGCTGGACGCGCCGATAGCCTCGAGTTCGGCGCCAAGATTTTTCTCGGCGATGCCGCGGTAGAAGGAGGTGACCGCGCCGGTGCTTTCGTCCACAAATGGAGCAACGACTTCGTGCAAATAGTTTGGGCCGACACGCACATCGCCGTCTGTAAGAACAAGGATTTCGTGGCGTGCTTCCCCAGTGAGACGCGCGAGCTTGTTGACCTTGCGGTTGGCACCCAGATTTTCGGCGCCAACGAGCATGCGAATCTGGCGCTCCGGAAATTCGGCGACTAGGCGTTGGATGAGCGGAACAGCCGGATCCGCGGCGTCATTCAACGCAAAAAGAATTTCGTAGTCAGGATAGTCCTGGCGGCAGAAACTCGAGTAGTTCTCGTAACTTGCGAAGTCCACTCCCCGAACTGGTTTCAGCAAGCTTACAGGAGGGGTGTAGTTTCGCAGCTTGTGCTTGCGCTCGTGGCGGAAGAAGCGCCAAGCGGCAAAGGTGGCCGCAACGTAATACCCGAGTGGCGCGGCCGCCAGAAGCAGCACTGCATCGCGCCATCCTGAATGAAATATCGTCACGCTGAGATCTGCTTCCCGCTTGCTAAGATTTCCTGGATAGATAGGTTGAGCGCCGCTCTCCTAGCTTGCCACAAAGGGGAACGCTTCGGTATTTATCGCTGGCCTGGTGAGTCAAATGGAGTACGGAGAGAATCGCGCAACGGCACGTCAATTTCCACACTTAACGTTTGCCGAGCCACACCAACGTGACGCCAATGCAAACGATCAGTACTCCCGCCCAGCGGCGTGGAGTCACGCGTTCCCCGAGAAAGAATTTTCCGCCGAGCGCTCCCGCCGCATAGTTCAGGGCGGTCACCGGCACGACGAAGCTGACGTTTTCAATGGAAAGCACGGCCAACAGCGAAAAAAAAGCGAGCGCCATCATCGCAACGCCGATCCACATCCAAGGAACCTTCAATGCGCGCAGAATGACGCGGACAACCGCCAGTGGACGAAAATCCGTCACCTCTCCCACGCGTTTCATGGCGCGCGTGACGCAAATCTCTCCGCCTGTTCCGCTGACGACAACGAAAAATAAAAGCAGGGCTTCGCGCATATTCAGCGCACCTCGGTGGTACGCGGGGGAGTATTCCCAACGACGAAAACACCGAGACAAATAACGACGATGCCTGCCCAGTGCAGCGGAGAAATCCTCTCACCCAGATAGAAGTAACCCAAAAGAGCGACGACCAAAAGTGCAATTGAGGAGGCCGGCTGAACGTAACTGAAATCGGCCCAGGAAAGAATGAGCATGTAGGCGACAAAAAACGTGAGCAGTGAAGCGACTCCGAGCCAGATGTAACCCGAGGTGAAAACCAGCGAAATGATATTAGGCAGTCTGGAAGGCGCCCAGGTGACCGCCGAGCCCACGTTTTTCATGCCCTTGCCAAGCAACACGTTTCCGAGAGGCGCGAAGACGACCATGATCAGAAGCATGCAATACGTCTTGAAGTGCAGGCCGCGCGAAGACATCACGCAGTGGGCGTGCCAGACGCCAGAATTGGGAAACGAGGCAGAGAGGCGAGAGCCGCAAAAGCCCGAATTCGCCCGCGAAGCAATCGCGAGAGAGAGGCAAAAGTTTTCATCGCGGTGAACTCGGATGCATCCGAAGACTCCCCCATTCATTATTGCACGATTCTCGGGGCTCTTTGTCGCTAACTCGAACGAGGCTGACGAATGAGCTGCTTGTGCGGCTTTTGGAGAGTGAAAATCAACGTAATTTGCTATTATTTTGTGGCTCGCAGTAAACTCCACAAGTATTCTGAAAGGACCGGCTACAGAAAAAAGAATGACTGCCGACCTGAACCGGCTGTTTGACATTCCGCTCTCCGGATCTCGAACCGAAATCGTAAACGCCGGTCAATGTGTCATCCCAGTATCGATGAAAAATACTGCTGTACCATCCCGCTCAGGGTACCGCAATGACGGCGAGTAACTTCACCTACATTTTTCTGGGCGTCGCGGCCATCCCCTTCATCTATTATTTCCTCGCGCTTTATAGTTCTTGGCAATTTTTCCGTCACGCAAGGAAGTCTAACCAGCCTCTGGATTACACGCCTCCCGTGAGCAATCTCAAACCGATTCGCGGGCTGGATTCCGAGGCATACGAAAACTTTGCGAGCTACTGCAATCAGGATTATCCCGACTACGAGCTGCTTTTTGGCATCGGCGATGGCGACGAAGCTGTTTTGGAAGTCATTGAAAAGTTGAAGCGCGATTTTCCGCAGCGCCGCATTCGAGTGGTCCACGTCTCCGGCCATACCGCAGCCAATGACAAAGTCGTCAAGCTGGCCCGCCTGGTGAGCGAAGCTCAAAACGAAGTGCTGGTCATCAACGACAGCGATGTTCGCGTCCGGCCAGACTACCTGCGTTCCGTGGTTGCGCCTCTCCGCGACCTTAAGATTGGTGCGGTTACCTGCCTATACGTTTCGACGCACGAGCACACGTTTCCACAGAAACTCCAATCCATCGGCATGTTTTGCGATTTTTACCCGGGGATAATGGTCGCTTGGCAACTGGACGGAGTAAAGTTCGCCTTCGGACAGACGATTGTTACCACGCGAAAGCATCTTGCGGGATTCGGCGGCTACTCGGCGATTGAGAACCGCCCCGCGGATGACTTGCTTGTGGGACGATTGGTTGCTGGACAGGGTTTTGAAGTGGCGCTGTTGCCGTACACGGTCGAGACGGTGGCTGACTTTAAATCCTTCGGCGAGTTTTTCTTCAAGCGCCTGCGCTGGATGACAGTGATGCGGCACATGCGGCCTTGGGGACACATCGGCCTGATTTTTACCCAAGGGTTAGCGTGGTCGATCGCTGCTGTGTCGGTTCATCCCTCGGCGCTAGTAGCTTTCTTATATCTCGGTGGCTACGTTTGCGTGCGCGCGGCAATGACTTGGCTGATCGGCGTCTGGGGACTGAAGCAAGCCGGGGTATGGAAAAAGATGGCGCTTGTGCCCGTGTGGGACGCGTGGGCTTTGCTGATCTGGCTGCTGAGCTTCGGGCGCAGAAGCATTCGCTGGCGGGACATTGACTATCGCATCCGCGGAGGGATGCTCGTTCCGGTGGCTCCTCCTGCTCCGCAAAAATGAGTGCTTCGGAGAAAGCCTGCTCCTGTTTCACATTCCCTTCTGTGGATAAATATGGATGCGAGAAAGTGTGATGGGTGGCGCACCTCCCTACGTGATCCTCGGCCGGGGACGCTGGGCTACTCGGATGCGGAGCATCCTCGCTGCGGAAGGCCGTAGCGTCTCCATTATCCCAGTGACACGGCAGGCTTCCGGCGAGGCTGAGGCCACCTATAGGTCGCGTCTCTGCGAAGCCATGGCCGCAAGCGAAGCACAAATCGCGTGGCTCTGCGTGCTGCCCGGACCTCATATTCCGTTGAAGATCGAAGCCGCATTGGACGCGGGCCTGCACGTTGTAGTGGAAAAACCGTGGCAAGGCTTGCAACACGTGACCTCATCGCTGGTCGCCAGGCCAAATCGCAGCACCGTCTCCTCGCCGTCCATTTCGAGTATTGCCTTCTCGAAGAAGTGGAGTGGTGGCGCAGAGATTTCCACCCGGGTACTGGACTTCGCTTCGGGGGCCATTTTTTCTTAAGGCGGCCCGATCATACGGGGATGCCCGCGATAGACAATCTCGGCTCTCACCTGCTTGCCATACGGGCTTACGCGGCCCCGCGGTCCGGGCTGCAAGAAATTCGTTGTGGTTACGAGCAGCCGGATGAACGCTGTATTTGGCTGGAAAAACGGCTTTCCTCGATCTTCTGGCAAACAAGGAGCCCATTATTCAGCGCTTTATGGCAAAAGTGGAAGGCCGAGTCCCCTCCTGGACTGGAATTCGCGTTGAGTGTGGCGAATGACGCCACGGCCTACCGCTGAAAGCCCGCGTCACCGGCAATGGGAACGATCGCGGTGAAAATACTAGCGGTGAGAATGCTTTTGCGCTTTTTCCACGGGCTCACTTGCAGCTTGGACTCGAGATGCTCCCAAAGAGTTCCTCGCGGTCTTGCTCATCTGCAGGCGCCGGTCATTGCGCGGCTCGCGCCAGTTCACCTGCGGCAGCATCAGCGAGGCGTCTGCCCGGTCGCGGTACTTGATCGCTATGTTCATCAGCGAGTCCAGCAAGGAATCGGAAAGCAGATGAGGCTTGAGGCCCAAATCGATCAGCTTGGAGTGCTTCGCGTTGTAATAATGTTCCTCGGCTTCAACGCGCGGATCCTGAAGGTGGTCGACCTCGACGTTTAGGCCGAGCTTCTTGCCCGCGGCCACAGTCATCTTCGCGAGCTCACCCACCGAAAACTGTTCCGTGAACTGGTTGTAGACGCGGCATTCTCCGCGAGCAGCTGGATTCTCGCAGGCAATTTCAATGCAGCGTACCGTGTCGCGAATATCCAAAAAGCCGCGTGTCTGCCCGCCCTTGCCATAGACGGTCAGCGGCTGCCCGATAGCCGCTTGAATACAGAAGCGGTTCAACACCGTGCCAAAAACGTCGTCGTAGTCGAAACGATTGATCAGCGCCTCGTCCATGGACGTCTCGTCAGTCGTCGTTCCATAGACCACGCCCTGGTTCAGGTCCGTGGCGCGTAGCCCCCAGATTTTGCAGCTGAACATGATGTTGTGGCTGTCGTGCACTTTCGAGAGGTGATAGAAAGAGCCGGGCTGCTTCGGAAACGGCAGAACGTCTTTTCGCCCGTTGTGCTCGATAGTGATGTAGCCCTCTTCAATGTCGATATTCGGCGTTCCGTACTCGCCCATGGTCCCAAGCTTGACCAGGTGGCAATCCGGCCGATGCTCCCGGAGCGCAAAGAGAAGATTCAGCGTACCCACTACGTTGTTGACCTGCGTGAAGACCGCGTGGCTCCGGTCGATCATCGAATAGGGAGCGGAGCGCTGCTCGGCGAAGTGCACAACCGCGTCCGGCTCGAAAGCGCGCAACGTGGAAGAGAGAAATTCGTAATCGCAAACGTCGCCGTAGAAGGACTCGATGGTCTTGCCGCTGACAGCCTGCCAAACGCGCAAGCGGTCGGAGAGCGGGCGAATGGGAGTCAGGGTTTGCGCATTAAGTTCGTGGTCCCACAGCCGGCGGACAAAATTGTCGACGATGGCGACGGAATGCCCCTGCTTCGACAGATACAAAGCGGTTGCCCATCCACAATAGCCATCTCCCCCAAGCACAGCAATCTTCATCGTTCCTCCTTAGTGAAATCCCCCTGGGCCCATGGCTTGTGATGCGGCGCGTTTTTCTTGCGCCAGCCTGAACAGCATGAGAAGGCAAGCTTATAGCGCCCAGCCGCAGTCTCTGTCTACTGTTACTAAATACAGTATACGTGATGAGGGCTAGTATGCGTCCCCTCGCCCTTCGAAAAATCCATCACGAATTACCCCTCCATTCAGATGGAGCAAACTGTTCTTTTCTACAAGCAAGGCATTCCCAAAGCAAGTCGCGAAACGTGAATTTAGTCAAAATGACATCCCGGAGCGGGAAAGGATTGAGAACACTCCCGGCCGCACCATTACCTTCGTTTGCGGGGACGATCCGGAAACTGAAAGCGGATGATTCGTCAGGATGCTCTTCCCCCCGCTGCTGGCCACTAGAATGAGCCTATCGCGCCCGACAAGATTTTCCAGCGCGGGCACGCCCGAATCCAGCGCGACCATGTAGTAGCGTTCAGCCTGCAGCCACAGCTCCTTAAATTGAGCGTCCTCAATAAAGACGCTTGGCGCGCCGGGCGCGTAGGAGCCGTATTCCAGGTTATTGAAGCGCCCATTCAGAATCAGCGCTGTCCGGTTCGTATAAAA
>Ga0210384_10000689_pt1 | contig 50504 bp, 41 predicted proteins | sample IncBWH2MmetaG_FD_160574 | JGI IMG/M metagenome (GOLD analysis project Ga0210384, IMG submission 160574) | Forest soil microbial communities from Barre Woods Harvard Forest LTER site, Petersham, Massachusetts, United States - Inc-BW-H-2-M | ecosystem: Environmental > Terrestrial > Soil >... | reverse complement strand
ACACGGTTGTACGACGGATTTGCGATGCCGAACTGCGAGTCGTAGTTGAAGATGTCGCTCGGCAGAAAATTGCGCACCACTTGCAGCGCAATCGTCGTCCCCGACCCGTTGTAGCGAGCGTCGAAGTCGTACGCCGTGTACAGATCCTGTGGTCCGAAGCCGAACTCTCCCGGAATGACGGTCGCCTGTGGCTGCGGATATGGTCGCTGCGCCGGTTTGGCGAGGTGGTCGTGGACCACGTGATAGGTGTCGAGCCCGCCGATTGACGCGACCCAGCTCAACTGCGCGGGGATGAGCGGGTCATAACGATTGGCAAGGAACCGCTGCGCGCCTTGCTGTCGGATGTCGATCGGCGTGCCGAACGTGGATTCCACGGTCGCGATCGGCGCACGCGCGAGCAAATAGCGTCGATTGGCGGCGCTCACCGTGACTGCGAATCCGTGCGCACGCAAGTACGCGATCGTATTCTCCACCTGGTCTGCCGGCGCGCCGAAATACGAGCCGTACTGCGCGGGCGTCAGCCAGTGATGGAAGAACGGCGTGTGCGGATCGGAGAGCGCCGCTTCCAGCGCCGCTATCTCATCGAGGTGCTGGCCATGCAGCAAAACGCCGACGTTCAGCACGAGTCGTCGATCCGCTGGCGCCACGAACGAACCGGCCCGAGCCGCATCGGAAAGCGCGCGGGGCGCCGGAGCCGGTCGGAAGAGCTGCGTCGCTCCGGCGGTCGAGCCGATCGCAAATGACGAGAATAGCCCAAGTGCCAAAAGGACGACGCGAACGCGCATAACGGCGCCTCTCTTTAACGGAAGTGACGCGACTCGCGAGGTCGTTGCCCGGCAACGCGATGCGGCCCTGCCTCTTGGCGCAGCTCAAAAGGAGATGGGGACTTTCGGTCGCTTGCTAGTGGAAAGCCGGTAGAGTCGGTTTCAAGATCATGAGCGCGACGGCGCCGAGCGGTGCGATCAAAGCGACCATGCCCCAGAAATTCCAGCGGGCCGAGATGGCCTCGTAACGCGCGCTATCAACCGTGCCCGTCTTGGCGCCCTCGTCCGCCACCACTTGCAACTCATGTTGCGCCCGAGACACCGGGACAAATGCGAGACCGGCGATCACGAACAAGATGATGGCCCAGAATATCCAACCGGTGCCGAGGATCGGGATCTGCTCGGCGAGTGCCGTCGCCACGCCGGCGGCGACGATCACGACGATGGCAGGGATCGTGAACACTCGATCTGCGCCGATGATGCCGCGGATCGTATGCGCCATGATGCGCGGATCGCGGCTGCGGTCGGCGATCACTTTCCAAAAAATACCGACCGTGATGTTACCGACGAAGACAATCACAGCGACGACGTGAATGAGTTTGAGCCATAGGTACATGGCGCGCCGTTAGGCGTTCGATACCGGACGCCTCTTGCGTCGGAGAGGAACGGTCGAGATCGACGCAAACACCTGGTCGATGCACAGCAGCGACATCGAATCGTCGCACAGGCAGGCCCCGCTACGCGGCCTGCATCTCAACCGCGTGGAAAGTCTGACCGATGGCGTTTTTGCCATCGCGATGACGATATTGGTCTTCGACCTGAAGGGCGCCCCGCTCGGAGCCCGTGATACGAACGGGCTGCTCGCCTACTTCGCGTCCATCACCGACAACCTCATCAGCTATGTGATCAGCTTCTTTCTGCTCGGACTATTCTGGTTCTACTATCACAAGCAGCTGCACCGCATCGCACGCGCCGACGACGGACTCGTTTGGATCAATCTCGGATTTCTCTTTGTGATCACCCTGGTGCCGTTCACCGCGTACGTCTACGGAAAATATTTCGGGGTAGCGCTCGCGAGCCTGATCTACTGCGGCAATATCGTCGCCGTCGGCCTCTTCCAACTGTTGCATTGGTTGCATGCGGTGCGCAAGGGGCTGCTCGATCCGCGCGTGACAGAGGAAATCCGCGTCGGCACAACGCTCCGCGCTGCGGTCGTGCTTGGGTGCTACGTTTTGGCGTTCGTGATCGCGCTCGTGAATCCGTACGTATTTATGATGGCGTTTTGGGTGATCCCATTCGCTCTCATGGCGACCGGCTTATGGCTTCGGAAACGATATCCAAAAGTGACCTAACCCATTAGAGCCATTCAGCCTCCAGGCGTCGAACGCGCGTCTCCCCCTCGACCAGTTCTATCCGGAGAAACACACGCAATGGCAAAAATGCGCGCGGTGCAAGTGACCAAACCCGGTCAGCCGTTTGAAACCGTGGAACGCGATGTTCCGCAACCGAAATTCGGCGAAGTGCGGATGGCGGTGGAGGCGTGCGGCATCTGCCACAGCGACTCCCTGACCAAAGAAGGCTACTGGCCGGGCATTCAATATCCTCGCGTTCCCGGACACGAGATAGCTGGCACGATCGATGCGATCGGTGAGGGCGTCAAGGGCTGGTCTGTCGGGCAACGCGTCGGCGTCGGCTGGCACGGCGGCCACTGCGGCTACTGCGATCGGTGCCGCCGCGGCGACTTCCTCACGTGCCAAGTTGCTCCGCTTATCCCGGGGATCTTGTACGATGGCGGCTACGAAGATTTCATGATCGTTCCCGCCGCCGTGCTCGCGCTCATACCCGATGCGCTCACGTTTGCCGAGGCCGCGCCGCTCATGTGCGCGGGCGTCACGACGTTCAACGCACTACGACACAGCGGGGCGCGGGCAGGCGACGTCGTCGCAATTCTCGGCATCGGTGGTCTTGGCCACTTGGGCGTACAGTTCGCCGCCAAGATGGGATATCACACGGTCGCGATCGCCCGCGGATCGGACAAGGCCGCGCTCGCGAAAGAACTGGGCGCGCACGTCTATATCGACAGCAGCTCGCAAGACGTCGCTGCGGAGCTGCTTAAACTCGGCGGCGCTAAAGTCGTACTCGCAACCGCCACTAACGGCAAGGCGATGTCCGCGACGATCGGCGGTCTCGGCGTCGACGGAAAGCTCTTGGTCGTCGGCGCCCCATCAGATCCAATCGAGGTTCAAGCCCTTCAGTTGATCGGTGGGAGACATTCGGTAGCGGGTTGGGCGTCGGGCTCGTCGATCGATTCGCAAGATACGATGGCCTTCTGTGCGCTGACCGGCATCCGCTCAATGAATGAGATATTTCCGTTGAGACGAGCCGAGGACGCGTACAATCGGATGATGAGCGGTGACGCGCGCTTCAGAGTCGTTCTCACGACGAAAGATTGATGAACGAAAGACTAGCTAACTGATGGACGAGCTACACGTGGTTCTCGGTGGTACCGGCGGTGCCGGTACGGCGGTAGTTGATGAGCTGATCGCGCGCGGCATGCGCGTTCGCGCGACGAGCCGGCGACCGCCGGCGCAAGGTTCATCCGGCGTCGAGTGGGTCGCGCTCGATGCGACGAATGCAGACGACGTCGCGCGCGCCTGTCAGGGAGCCGCCGTCGTCTATCACTGCGCGAACGTTCCGTACCCCGAATGGGAGACGAAACTTATCCCGATCGCCGACGCCGTGATAAATGCGGCCGCCGGTGCAAACGCAACCCTGGTCGTCACCGACAACCTTTACATGTACGGGCCGTCGCAAGGCCCGATGACCGAGACCACGCCGCATCGGCCGGCTGGTCACAAGGGCAGACTCCGCAGCCGTTTGGAGGAGCGCTACCTTGCCGCACACGCCGCCGGAACCGTGAAACTCACGATCGGCCGCGCGTCGGATTTCTACGGGAAGTTGGGAGCGAGCGCGGCGATCGCCCTGGCAGTTGACCCTGTTCTGCAAGGACGCCCCGCTTCGTGGATCGCGAATCTCGACGCAGCGCGCACGATGAGCTATCTTCCCGATGTCGGCTGGGGACTCGTCACGTTGGGCGCGCGGGTGGAAGCGTTAGGTCAGATCTGGCACATCCCAGCCGCGGAGCCGATCACCGGCCGTCAGTTCATCACGATGGTGAGCGAAGTCGCCGGGCAGCCAGTTCGAATGAGCGTGATCAACAAGCCGATGATGATGCTCGCGGGGATATTCAATCCGCAGATCCGCGAAGCTATTGAAGTCTACTATCAGTTCGCGCAACCGTTTGTGATGGACGCGTCAAAATTCACGCGCGCGTTTGGCAGCAGAATCACGCCGCACGACGTGGCGATCAACGCGACGATTGCAGCTAGAAAAGAGAAGCTCGGTTCCGTGCATTAGACCGGCGCGGGTTTATGCCTTTGCCGCGGCCAGTCGCTGGCGCTCAGCCATGCGCGCTTTCTTGCGCGATTCTTCATTAAGATAGCGTTTGCGCAGCCGGATGTTCTTCGGCGTGACTTCCAACAGCTCGTCGTCTTCGATGAACTCGAGCGCGCGCTCGAGTGACATCTCCTCGGGCGGCGGAAGGTTCGGCGCGTCGTCGGAGCCCGAAGCGCGCATGTTCGTGAGTTTCTTCGCTTTGCAGACGTTGACGACGATGTCGTCTTCGGTCTTGCTGCGCCCCACGACCATGCCTTCGTAGACCTGCGTCTGCGGCGGAACAAAGAACGTTCCGCGCGCCAGCAAGTTATCGAGTGCGTATGCCGTGACGGTGCCAGTTTCGGCACTGATGAGCGCGCCTACATTGCGCCGCGGCATCTCACCGCCCACCGGCTGGTGGTCGAAGTACGTGTGGTTGACCGTTGCGGTGCCGCGGGTGAGCGTCATCAGTTCGCCGCGCAGTCCGAACAGCAGCCGCGTGGGCATCGTGTAATCAAGGCGCCGCTGCGATCCCATCGTCAGCATGTTGAGCATCTGCGCGCGGCGCCGGCCCAGCGCCTCGATCACCGCGCCGGCATGCTCCTCGGCGACGTCGACCACGACATATTCGACCGGTTCCATCTTGACGCCATCGCGTTCGATCACGACCACTTGCGGTTTGGAGACGCCGAGCTCGTAGCCTTCGCGGCGCATCGTCTCGATCAGCACGGAAAGATGAAGCTCACCGCGCCCTGAGATGCTGAACGTGTCGGGCGAGAGGATCGGCGCGAGCCGCAGCGCGACGTTGCTCTCCAGTTCGCGCTCAAGGCGTTCTTTGATGTGGCGGCTTGTCAGATACTTGCCGTCGAGTCCGGCGAACGGACTGGTGTTGACCAAGATGTCGACCGCGACCGTCGGCTCGTCCACCAAAACCGCGTCGACCGCTTCAGGATGCAATCCGTCGGCAAGCGTGTCGGCGATGTTCACGCCTTCCACACCGGATATCGCCACGATGTCGCCCGCGCGCGCCTCTTGGAGTTCGCGCCGCTGCAATCCGTAGAACTCGAGGATCTTGGTGACGCGGTGCGTCGTAGAGCCGTCGCGATGCATGCGCGCGATCGAATCGCCCGGGTGGACGACGCCGCGGAAGATCCGGCCGATCGCGATGCGCCCGACATATTCGTTGTGGTCGATGTTGGAGACGAGCATCTGGAACGGCCCCTCGTCATCGCCTGGCGGCTCGGGGACATACTTCAGGATCGTGTCCATCAGCGGCGTGAGATCCTTGCCCGGAACGGCGAGGTCGGCCGTGGCGAGGCCTTCGCGTGCCACTGCGAAGATGACCGGAAAATCGAGTTGGTGGTCGGCGCAACCGATGTCGATGAAAAGCGCCAGCACTTCGTCGAGGACTTCAAGCGGCCGCGCGTCTTTGCGGTCGATTTTGTTGATGACGCAGACGACCGGGAGATCTTGTTCGAGCGCCTTTTTGAGCACGAAGCGCGTCTGAGGGAGCGGCCCTTCGGCCGCGTCGACGAGCAGCAGCACGCCGTTGACCATCTGCAGCACGCGCTCGACTTCGCCGCCGAAATCGGAGTGGCCAGGCGTGTCGACGATATTGATCTTCGTCGTGCCCCACAGGATGCCGGTGTTCTTAGCGAGGATCGTGATGCCGCGTTCGCGCTCGATCGGATTGACGTCCATGATGCGCTCGCCTTGAGCGCTCGGGTCGCGAAAGACGCCGGCTTGTCGCAGCATGCCGTCGACAAGCGTCGTCTTGCCGTGATCGACGTGAGCGACGATGGCGATGTTGCGGATGTCCGGTCGGGTGCGCATCTTATGTCGTATCTTCGCGAGCCGAGCATCGCCGACCCGTCGCGACACCGACATTCGTCGCTCGCAGGCCGCTCGCACCGCGTGAAAGAAAGGCCAGCGGCGCAAAGATAGATCTTAATGGGAATTAACATCATGGCGAACACCGACGGCGACAATGCCGCGCGGCAGGAGCTGCGTCCATACACAGGCGACGTCGCGCCCGACGCAGACCAGGCATACGATCCGAATCTCGATCCCACGGTCCGCTCTATCGGCGTGATGGGCGCGGCGGGCGGCGAATTGCTGCCGGCCGTGCGTGCTCGCTGCTACGCGATCGGAGCAGCGATTGCGCGCAAGGGTTGCGTGTTGATCACGGGCGCGTGCCCAGGATTGCCGTACGACGCGGCGCGCGGCGCGCGCGATGCCGGCGGCTTGTCGGTCGGCGTATCGCCGGCGCTCTCGCGCAGCGAACACGTGATGAAATACGATTCGCCGGTCGACGCCTACGATGTTATCATCTACACGGGCAGCGGTCTGATGGGCCGCGAGGTGCACAACATCCACTCGTCCGACATCGTCATTATCGCGGGCGGTCGATCCGGCACGCTCGGCGAGTTCTGCATCGCGTACGATGAAGGCAAACTCATCGGGGTTCTGGCCGATTCAGGCGGCGTGGCCGACGAACTCGAGGCGATCGTTCCTAAACTAGGCAAAGTCACGGGCGCACGCATCGTCTACGAATCCGATCCGGATATCTTGATCGACCGATGCATCGCTGAGTATCGCGAATCGCACTATTTGCGGCCCTCCACATTTGTAGAAGAAAAGATGAGCTGACGGGAGCTGACGTGGCAAGTATTACCTTCATCGGCGCGGCGGGCGTCGTGACCGGAAGCAAGCATCTCATCGAGACGACCGCCGGTCGGCGCGTCTTGCTCGATTGCGGCATGTATCAGGGCGAGAAAGATCTCGAAGCGCGCAACTGGACTCTACCGCCTGTCGATCCGAAGACGGTCGATGCGGTGATCCTCTCGCACGGTCATCTCGATCATTGCGGTTACTTGCCGGCGCTCGTCCAAGCAGGATTCAAAGGGCCGATCCACACGACATCAGCAACGATTGATGTTGCATCGCTCGTCCTCTACGATTCCGCACACATCCAGGAATACGAAGCGCAGCGTGCGGCCAAACATCCGAATCGCGGCCTTCATGCCACGCCGCTGTACACGCACGACGACGTGGACAAGGTCGTCGCGCAGTTCAAGCCGGCTGAGTACGGCGCGATGTGCGACGATATAGCCGGACTACGCTATCGTCTCAGCGATGCCGGCCACATCCTTGGGTCGGCGATCACCGAGCTCTGGTTCGACCAGCGCAAGCTGACGTTCACGGGCGACCTCGGACGGTATGGGAGACCGCTACTCAACGATCCGACACCGATCGCCGAGAGCGACTACGTACTCGCCGAATCCACGTACGGCGACCGCATGCATCCCGCGTCCGATCCGCAAGTCGACCTCGGCAAGGTCATCAACACCGCGATGGCGCGCAAGGGGGTGCTCGTCATCCCGTCCTTCGCGGTCGGCCGAACGCAAGAGCTTCTCTACGCGATCGGTCAGCTGCAGCGCGATTCGTCAATTCCGAACGTCAACGTCTTCGTCGACAGTCCGATGGCGATCTCCGCCGACGCCATCATGGAGCGCCATCCCGAAGCCATGCGTTTCAATCCGAAGGCCCGCTTCGGTCCGGGCGATGAGAGCCTCGGCGCGCGCAACGTGAAAGTGACGGTGCAATCCGCCGACTCGATCGCGTTGAACGACATCCAATCAGGCGCGATCATCCTGTCCGCGAGCGGGATGGCGAGCGGTGGTCGAGTTCTACATCACCTGCGCAATCGGTTGCCGCGCGCGAACGACACGATCTGCTTCGTCGGATTCCAGGCGCCTTCGACGCTCGGCAGTCAGCTGGAAGGCGGCGCGAAATCGGTGAAGATCCTCGGCGTGCCGGTCGACGTCAAAGCCAATGTCATCCAGATCGACGGCTTCTCCGCACACGCCGATCGCGGCGAGTTATTGCGCTGGTTCGCCAATTTCACCGGCAAGCCGCGAACGTTTCTCGTTCATGCAGATCCTGGGGCCGCACAATCGCTCGCCGACGCGATCGGGAAGAAGTACGGATTTACGGTGACGCCGGCGCACGCCGGCGAGCGCGTTGAAATAGTGTAGGGCGGCCGTTTAGGTCCGCCAGGACAAAATGAAAAGGGCAAGCGTTGCTTGCCCTCCATCCGTTTTACCGGATTTACGAACGGATAAACATTAAGGGCCGGTCGGTCGGCCGCGGTCCACGATTGAAGAACTTTCATCGCCTGTCTCGGCGACGATCGTATCCGCGACTTGACGCATCACGCGTCGCCGCTCGTATTCGTTGACAACGTCCAGTTTGAGCACATCGTCGGCCGTTGGTTCGCGAAACACATCGGTGGGAAGCGTGATCATCGAGTACTCCTCACAAGTCGGCAATTGGATTGCGGCCTACTGACCTCGCCGCGTAGCAAGTTTCTTCTATCCATGCTAAAGCCTTTTGAAACTTATTTCCCAATTGTGCGGGCAGTTATTCCGCTCGCCGGGACGCCTTACTTGAAGTGCTGGGCGATGATGGTAGATGCAGCCGTTCGCGGGTCTAGTTCGCGTCGCAGCACGGCGGCAAGCACGGGCTCCATCGAGCCATTTCTCGACATCTGCTCGCTCACGATCGTGCCCACGCGATGCTGCACAGCCTCCACGACTTCGGCGCGCAGTCGATCGTGTGACCGACCCATGCGCTCATCGGCCTGCAGCACGCGGCGGTGTTCAAGGATGCGCTCCCAGAGCTCTGCGATTCCTGTACCCGCGGTCGCGACGGTCTGAATCACCGGCGGTTTCCAACGGCGTCGGCGCTCTTCTGCGCCGCCAAGCGTCAACATGATCTTCAAGTCGCTCACGCTCTGATTGGCGCCCGGTCGATCGGCCATGTTGACGACGAAGATGTCCGCGATCTCCAAAAGGCCAGCTTTGATCGTCTGAACGCCATCGCCGAGACCCGGCACGGTGACAACGACAACGGTGTCGGCCACTTTCATGATGTCGAGCTCGACTTGGCCGACGCCGACCGTCTCGACGATGATGACATCGCGGCCAAATGCGTCGAGCGCGCGGATGACATCGCGCGTGGCCGGAGCGAGTCCGCCTGCCTGTTTGCGCGACGCCATACTGCGGATGAAGACGCCGGCGTCGCCAGCGTGGCGCTGCATCCGAACGCGATCACCCAGCACCGCGCCACCCGTGAACGGACTCGACGGATCCACTGCGACGACGCCGACCGTCATGCCCTGGTCGCGGATCACTTTCACCAGGACGTCGACGATCGTGCTCTTCCCAGAGCCCGGTGGTCCGGTTATGCCGATCACGTGCGCGTGGCCGGTCTTTGGATAGAGCGCGGCGGCCAGCGCATCGGCTGCCGCTTCATCGTTCTCGATCACGGTGATCGCCCGTGCGAGAGATCGCCAATCGCCGCTGAGGACTCGCTTCGCTAGTTCGCGGCCGTGCTCTACGGCATGCGCGTCGTGACCCGTTGAACCAGAGTGCATCGGCTCGAAGTTCCGCTCGTGAGCGGGGCGAGCCTGCGGCACAGCGAATCGGCAGGCCGGCAAAACACTTGCCTGGAGAAGGGACGGTCGTCCGATGCGAGAGCGGCCAATCGCTGCAGTTGTTTTCGCGCTGATGCTCTTCGCATTCTTACCAAGGACGGCACTAGCCGATCAATGCCCGATCTCCGTTTCAGCCGTCACGCTCGAAGGCCGAAGCATTTCAGGCAGCGCCTATCACTACGCGCTCTGGTTTTCGTCGCTGGCAGGACCTGGGCGTGCACCGACGCATGCGTCGGTGCAGCTCACGTTGCGCGGTGGCCAACCCATCGTGCAGCCAGTCGACGCGTTGAAATTCGTGGGCGGCACGAGCGGAGCATTCGCGCTAGCGGTCTTCGACCGACCCTCGGACGATGTCATCTCGGCGTCTGTCGTGTCAGCGCGCAACGTCGATGGCAACGACGCGAAATGTGCCTCGAACGAACGGGCGGTTGGCAAAGCGGGCGACGGTCCTCTCGATGCGTCGCGGACTACAGCAATTGTGACCTTTTCCGATCCGCAGCAGGTCGGAGTCGATATCGTTGCCGTAGCGGCCAAGCGATCCGCGTCGGATTCCGAGATCACGGAAGCCGCATTCAAACGCAAAGCGCTGCCTGACTATCCCCAGATGGCACAGGACCAAAACGTCACGGGGGACGTTTCTGTCCTAATACGCATCGCCGCTGACGGAAGCCTAGCAAAAGAGTCGATCGACAGCTCGTCCGGCTCCAAAGCGCTCGATGACTCGGCTATGGCCGCTGCCGCGCAGAGCAAGTACAGGCCGACGCTCTTCGAAGACGTGCCGGTTAGTCAAGAATACAAGGTGATTTATGCCTTCCGCTTCGCAGCGGGAAGTGGCAGATACGATCTGGATCAGATTCTTTTTCAGAATTGCCCAGTCGCATTCGCTAACGCTCAACTTTTGACCGGAGCATCTGGCGGCGCTATCCATCTCTACGACATCGATCTACACAGACAACGTGCGGGAGACGGTTTGTCGACGATTGCTGTAGGCACTTCTTCCGATTCGACTACCGTGCAGTGGCCGCTGCATGCCGTAGCCGACGATAAATTCGACGACCAGGTTTCCCAAGGCGGTGTGCTTTATTGGTTGGGGCCGCCTGTAACCACGCTACGGATCACTTCTACGCAGGATACACTAGCGGGCAAAGCGGCGGTGTGCCACTCCGAGGCGTTCGGCGCGAACAACACTGTGCGACAGGACGCCCTTGTCGAATACGCTACGACTGCCAGTCCCTGGGTGACTGCCCCCGAAATCCAATCGGACATGCCCGCGCAGTTTGCGACCATCGCATGGCCTGCGTATAAACCCTCGGACGAGGACCGGTCGAGGGGCTCCGTGACTATGGGAGTGACGGTACGCGTTGCACAAGACGGAACACCCCTCGTCGCTTATCTGGATAATGGATCAGCGTCGCCGGCATACGCGAAAGCCGCGCTTGATGCGGCGATGGCGAGTAAGTACATCGTTCCGCTCAACGCCGACGGAAGCATCGTTACGGAGACGTTTCAGATCGATTACGTGCTCGAGATCTGATGCAGCGCGCCACAACTGAACTTACGATCAGAAAACCGTTCGGTCTCTTCTCAACAGTCATTTCGCACGGTTGGTATCAGACGTTGCCGTTTCGCTGGCAGCACGAGCGCGGCGTTTTGCAGCGCGCTGAACGACTCGTCGATGGACGCGCCATGCTCGTCGAGATGTCAGAGCAGAAGTCCAAAAAGCGGGGACATGTCGATCTTCGCATTGAGATCGCGGGCGAAAGCGCGCAAGATTCCGACGTAGTGCGCGAGATCACGCGGCGCTGCTCTACGATGCTTCACGCAGAGGAAGACCTGCGCGGCTTCTACGCGCTCTGCGCCTCGCGGCCAGAGCTTGCGGCAGCGCTGCGCCACGGCGCCGGCCGCTGCATGCGCGCCTCATCGCTCTTCGAGGACGTCGTCAAAACGATTCTGGGAACGAACGTCGTTTGGAAGCAAGCGGTCGTGATGATCAACCGGCTCGCGGAGTTGGGCGATCATTGCCCGGCGGATCCGACCTTGCGCGCATGGCCAACGGCGGCGCAGATCGCAAAAGCCGGCGAGCGCTACCTGCGCACGCGCGTACGCGCGGGATATCGCTCGCCGTACATCGTCGAGCTCGCGCGTAAGCACGCCGCCGGCGAAGCGGGTCTCGCTGAGATCGAGGCATTAGCGGTGAGCGGAGATGACGAAGTGCTCTACAAGGCGCTCGTGCAGATCAAAGGCGTGGGCAAATCGTCCGCGCACTTCTTGATGAATCTTCTCGGCCACTACGCGCATATCTCGATCGATAGCGCGACCTACGCCTACGCGAAGCGCGAACTCTTCAACGGCAAGCGACCAACGGAGAAGCAGATCCGCCGCAGATTCGCGGAGTTCGGCAAGTGGCAATCACTCGTCTACTGGTTCGCGCGCTGGGAAGCGCAGCTCGCCTGGTGGGAAGACGCGAGTGGGCGTTCGTCGGCCTGACGCGCCGAACCCATACCGAGCGCGACGTCATCGCAAGCGCTTCAGATGGCTTCGACTTATCCTATGGGTTGCCGCCGTTGCGGCGATCGCGATCGGGGCCGTTGCGATTTCTCGCGCCGTGGCGGCGCGGCGCGCTCCAACCGTGTTGCCTCCAGCCGCGTCGGCTTTGCAGGTTTCGCACGTCGACGCAAACGCAGCCGTTCGGCACGGCGCAGCGTGGACCGATCACTCGCGGCGTGCGCTCCATACGATGGCAGTCGATACGTTCGGCGATCCCGCTTTTCCGTCGCAGACCGGCATCGTGATCGAATCGGCTCGCGACGGATCGGTTTTGTACTCTCGCAACGCGGCGATGTCGCTGACGCCGGCCTCGGTCGAGAAGTTCGTCATCGCGGCGACCGCATTGCACGACCTTGGTCTTTCCTATCGATTTACCACGCGCGTCGTCACGGATGCCGCCCCGCAGACCGGCGCGATCGCCGGTTCCGTCTGGCTCGTCGGCAGCGGCGACCCAGAACTGACGAGTCACGACCTGCGCGTGGCAGTGAACGCGATTCGCGACCAAGGGGTCCTAAAGATCACGGGCGACGTGGTCGCCGATGGAAGTCTGTTCGGCTCGGACAACGTGGATCCGACCTGGGAAGCGGACGATCTTGAGTATGGCTACGCCGCGCCGACAAGCGCCGTAACTTTGGACGGCGGCACGGCGCAGTTCACGATCACGCCCGATCCCGCAGGCGGCGCTGCTGACGTACGCGTCGATCCTACGAATCTCGTCGGGCCTATTCTTGGCGACGTGCGCACGGTGTCAGCCGACGGCGAGAACACGCTACGCATCGATCCCCTTCCGGGCACCGACAGCTTCCATGTTTCCGGTGACATACCGAATGGTGCACCGCAGAAGTATTGGCGCAGCCTCGCGCATCCCGAAGCGAGCGCGGCAAACGCCTTGCGCACGATGTTTCAGTCCGACGGAATCGACGTCGGCGGCGTCGCGCGAGTCGGCGCCGCGCCTGCCGCTGCGACCGCGCTCTGGTCCAAGCAATCTCGCCCCTTGAGCGCGATCATCCGCCGCATGCTGTTCGACAGCGACAATCATATCGCCGAGCAACTCGTGCGGGTCGTCGGAGCGCACGTCGCTGGAATCGGAACGCTTTCGAATGGCATCGCGCGCGAGCACGCATTTTTAGCCGGAATCGACGCGCCTCAAGATGGCGTCGCACTGAAAGACGCGTCCGGATTGTCCGCGTCGGATCGGATCACGCCGCGTGCGCTTGCGGCTGTGCTGCGACGCCTCGCGACGGACGCCTCCGGACCCGCGATCCAAAATCTGCTGCCGCGCGTAGGCGTAGAAGGCACTGTCCGTGTGCGCGATCTAGCGCCGGACGCGCTCGGCCGCGTCCTTGGAAAAGATGGCTACATCGGTGGCGTGAGCAGCCTCGCGGGATACGTGCTGACGAAGCATCACGGGGTCGTGATCTACGTGTTCATCGTGAACAACTGGGATGGCTCGTTGGACTCGATCTGGCGCGCGGAGGACGATTTGCTGGCGAAGATCTCGACGATGTAGTTGCAGAAGGGGCCGACTTTATGTCGGCCCAGCAAGCGTAGCGTGGGCCGACATAAAGTCGGCCCCTTCAGTGAAATCGCGCGGTTCAGTCAAAATTGGTTAGGCGGCGCCGGAGTTTTCTTGATTGGCGGTCGCGGCCGCTTTGAGCGTCGTCGCAACGAGCTCGTGCGCGGTCTTCGTCTCTTCGGGATATGAAGCGACGCCGAAGCGCAAAGAGATCTTCCCGATCTTGGGCCACGAGATGCGCGACACTTGCGCGTCGAGCCGACGCACGACGACTCGCGCGACATCACCAGGTGTTCCCGGCATCAGCGCGACGATCCGTCGATCATCGTAACGCGCGAGCACGTCGATCTGTCGCACGTGCTTGGCAAGCGTCTGACCCAAGTGGCGCATCACCACGTCCGCGGCTTGCGGCCCGTGCGCCTCGAGGATATTGGCGAAATCGACGACTTCGATCACGGCGCAACCAAGCGGGTGGCCGAGGCGCTCCGCGCGCTCGACTTCCAGACCGACGACTTCTTCGAAACCGTCTTGTCCCACGAGTCCGGCGACGTTGCCGACGACCGAAGACGGAATGCGGTCGCGAACGCGCAGCCCTTGCAGCGCTCCGCCAAGCAGGCCGATCGCCGTTCGTACGAAGGCGACATCGAGCGCGTTGAACGTGCCGAAGCCGGCATCTTTGTCCATGAGATAGAGCACGCCGGCGATATCGCGGCCTGACGTCACCGGTGCGGCCATCCAATCGCGGGCGCGGAATCTGCGCACGACTTTTGGCGTCGAGTCAACATTGCCGGCAGATTCGCCGAACGCCGTGACGCCGCTTTCCAAGGCTGCTTTCGTCGTCTCGCATTCGTCGGGCGAGACATGGAGGCCGAGCGCATCCTCGTCGGCGACACCGAGCGCCGGAACTATGCCGTGCAGCGAGCCGTCGCGCGAGTCGCGCGTCAGGATCACCGCACGCGATGCGTGGCAGCTCGACGCGCATGCGCGCAAAGCGCACGAGAGCATCGTCTCGGCGTCGATGTCGCGTGCGAGCGAAACCGCCGTCTGCGCGAGTGCACGCAGATGTTGTTCCAGCTCGTCTGAGCCGTAAGCGCGCGGCGTCGCGCCGCTGAATTGCGGGTCGAAGTCCATGGCGGTGCGGATGCCCTCCGCTCATACGACATGGCACACTGCCGTGTCATCACACGCGAAAGCCGAAGAAGAGCGCTCTGTGAGCGCAGTCACGGCTGGCTGAACAACGTCCCGGGGAAATACGCTGTCAATATCGCCTGCGCGCTCATGCCGGCGTCCGCGCGGCCGCGCGCACCCCACTGGCACATGCCCACGCCATGGCCAAGACCATGGCCCGTCACCTGATATCCGCCCGGCCCAGGCTGGATCTGGAAGAGCAGGCTCGGGATCACCTTGTAGCCGAGAGCCGAGGCTGCCTTCGCATAGAATGTGCGGCCTCCGATCGCGATGTCCGCTCCACCGTGACGGTGCGCCGTGATCGTGCGCGCCCGCCCATCGGGCCAAGTTGCGGCGATGTCGACGCCAGCCAGGTCGCTCGTCGCGAGATCGAAGATGCTCGCCATCGACTCAGCGCTCACTGTGTTCTGCCAATTGAAGAATGGCGCTTTCGAGCAGTATGCGCGACCACCCGAATCGGCGTCGGCGATTCCAGCCAAATATGCGGGCACGGTTGCGCCCGTCAATTCGGCGGCGCTTGCCGTGTGGCCGCCGCACGCCGCGCTGTAGAAGACTTCAGCCGGCGAAGTGCCAGATAAGAGCGTGACTCCGGCCGTCGCCTGCGCCGCAGCGACGAGCCTTTGATCGATGTTATCCATGCCGTTGTAGACTTGGCTCGATGTGTCGTCGCCCAAATCGTACGCGTGCGGTTTGGCGTGCGATGCATGGAGCGCGAACGTCCGCGCGGCGATCGCCTGCGCCTTGATCGATTCGTAGGGCCAGCTCGGACTGATCTCGGCCGCGAGCACCGAGCCCACGTACTGCTCAAGATCGACGGTGTTGACGATGAGTATGCCGTCGTCGGCCTGAGCCACCGTTATCTGGCCGCCGTACCGTCGCGATGCGACGAGCCCATCAGCATCGTACGCGGTGACGGAGAGCGGCACGCCGCCGCCGATGAGCGTTGGCTTGATGGTCGTGTTCGCATCGAACGAGAAGATCTGCGGCACGCCGCCTGCGCCGGGTCCACTGACGTCGACCCGGATCAGCGAGCGGCCCCGAAAGAGCCGGACTCGTATCGTGCGTCCGACGGCAGCGCTCGCGGCAGGCACTCTGCCGACCGCTATCGCGACCGCCAGCGCGCCGGAGCTTTGCAAGAAAAGACTGCGTCGCATCGCGATTCCGTGCGCGCAATCCGTGCGGTTGTCCTGGCCAGGAGGCGTTGCCGCGCCGCGACGAACACGACCTGCATGACGATCGCATCTATTTTGTTGGCCGCAACGCTTGCCGCTGCGGCCAACCCATTTGCAACATCCGGACCGTACGTAAAGGCGCCGGCGCTGGGCATCCATATCGGACGATTGCAGCCGGGCCGCTACGATGCGATCACCGACGTCGCGGGCGTGCGCGTCGGGCAGGTGACGCACATCTCCGGCACAGGCAAACTCGTGCCCGGCGTTGGGCCGGTTCGAACCGGCGTGACGGCCATACTGCCCCGGGCCGACGTCTGGCATCGCAAAGTGTTCGCGGCGGCCTGGGCGCTCAACGGCAACGGCGAGATGACCGGCACGAATTGGGTCAACGAGGCGGGCTGGATGGAAGTGCCGGTCGTGCTTACGGATACGCTCTCCGTCGGCAGAGTCGACGACGGCGTCATCTCGTGGTACCTCAAGCAGTATCAGAGCATCGGCATCGAAGATGACGTGCCGCTGCCGGTCGTCGCGGAGTGCGACGATCAATTCCTCAACGATCAGGAAGGGCGGCACAACACGGCAGAAGACGCAGTCGCTGCGCTCGACGCAGCCGTCGGCGGACCGGTGGCACAGGGCGGCGTCGGCGGCGGCACCGGCATGATGTCGTTTGAATTCAAAGGCGGCATCGGTACAGCTTCGCGCGTGCTGCCCGCCGCCGACGGCGGATACACGGTCGGCGTTCTCGTCAACACGAACACCGCGCGACGCGATCAACTGATGGTCGACGGCGCGCCCGTCGGTGCGAATATCCAAGATCTGCTCCCCCGCGCGCCGCGGCCCGGAAACGGTTCCATCATCATCGTCATCGCCACTGACGCGCCGCTGCTCCATGATCAACTCGAACGATTGGCCAAACGCGCGGCACTCGGTCTTGCGCGCACCGGCGCCACGGCGATGACCGGCAGCGGCGATCTCGTGATTGCGTTCTCCACAGCCAACGTCGTGCCGCATTATCCGGAGGCTCGGACTTTTCAGGTTACGGTGCTCGACCAGTACCACATCAATCCGGTCTTCGACGCGACCGAAGACGCGACGGAAGAATCCGTGATCAACGCGTTGCTCGCCGGCACCACGATGACCGGGCGCGACGGCGACACCGCGTACGGTCTGCCGCACGACAGGCTGTTGCAGATCCTGCATCGCTACGGGCATTGACGCCGCGGGCGACTGCATCGACCGGCACGTGCCGCGCGGGTTCGAGTACGCTGCGCGTCGTTTGGACGTTCATGGGCGTGGCCTTCGTGGACCGAGAGGCGCGGGGCATCAAGGCCGAGATCGAACGTCGGATCAAGATGTCGCTCAAAGAAGTGCGGGTGCCAGCACTGATCCGCGACCGACTCGTTAAGCTCGCGCGCGGCGCGAAGGATACCGATCTTCCCATCGACCTCACCTGGGCGCGCGACTACGAGCGCGATGTGCTCTTCGCTGCGATGCGCATACGTTGGGGCGAGACGCGGCCTTATCGCTGGCTCGCACGCGAAGCGCGGCGACCACTTGCCGTCCGGGCCGCGGCGAGCGCCATCGCAAAGAATCCGCTCTGGATGATCGTTCCGTGCCACCGAATCGTCCGCGCCGACGGCTCGATCGGCCAATACGGAGAAGGCGCGAAAGGCATCGCGAAAAAGCGCCGCCTACTAGCGCGCGAAGGCGTGACCCTGTGATCTCGTCGTAGGGCGAGCAACGCTCGCCCGAAATTCTAGGTTGCGAGCGACGTCGGGTCAAGGACGCGCGGATACGCTTATGTAACCGCCGAGCTAAAATATGTTATAGTGCCAGGCCTGGGTACTTTGTTCGGATCGCAACTTCGCTCGGAAACGCAGCCAACGAATTCAGGCAGAATTGTTGAACGTCATATATGCCGCTACGTTTGTAGCGCTCGGTGCCATCGCGTTCGCGCTCTTCGCTGCCGTTCCGAGGCTGCAGCGGTACTCGATCCACGCCCTCGTCGCTCCGCCGGCATTTGGGTTCTCGGCAATCGTCGGTTTTGTTATTTTTGCGTTTTGCTTATCTCGGGTCGCGCGCGAGTTGCAAATGCCTACGGTCTTAACTGCGTTGATATTCGTCGTATTCGGACTGGTCGGAACGATGCTTGCGCTTTATCTGGTAAATCTCGGACTACGGAGACCCTTCGAATAGTTTTGGTCCGCCTATAGAGCATTCTCAATCGCAGCACGAAGCTCAGCCAAACCGGCGCCGGTCTTTGCGGAGACCGCTATGCCTTCGCCGCCGATGTGGGCACTCGCGACGTCCGTCTTGTTCCAAGCGATGATCGTCGGTTTATCGGCCGCTTCGAGATCCTTCAAAATCGACTCGACCGACGAGCGCTGTCGTTCCCAAAACGGATTCGAGGCGTCGATCACGTGGACGAGCAGCGAGGCGCTCGTCACTTCCTCCAGCGTCGCGCGAAATGCGGCGACCAACTCCTTTGGCAGATCGCTGATAAAGCCGACCGTGTCGGCCAAAACCACGTCGCGCGAGTCCGAGAGCCTCGCCTTGCGCAGCGTAGGGTCTAGCGTCGCGAACGGCTGATCCGCCACGAACACCGTCGAGCCTGACAGCGCGTTCATCAACGACGACTTCCCGGCGTTCGTGTAGCCGACCAACGCAACGACCGGCGTTCCCTCGCGCGAGCGGCGCTGTTCTCGCCGGCGCGTGCGCACATCGTCCAGTTGCTTTTCCAAGAGCTCAATCCGCGAGCGGATGTGGCGCCGATCCACCTCAAGCTTCGTCTCGCCGGGGCCGCGCGTGCCGATACCGCCGCCGAGTCGCGAAAGGGCGTCGCGCGCGCCGATAAGGTTCGCGGCCTGATGCTTGAGCTGCGCGAGCTCCACCTGCAGTTTACCTTCGCTTGTGCGGGCGTGCTGCGCGAAGATGTCGAGGATCACGACCGTCCGATCAAGCACGGAGATCTCGCCGCCCAACAGTTTTTCCAGATTTGTGCGCTGACGTGGTCGCAGTGCATTCAATGTCAAAACCGTCGACGCATTATTGAGCCGCGCCGCTTCCGACACTTCCGTGACTTTGCCCGACCCGATCAGACTTGCCGGGTCTACAGACGGCCGGCGCTGCACGAGGCGCGCCACGACGTCGCAGCCGGCGGCGCGAGCGAGCGCATCGAGTTCGTCCATCTCCACATCGAAGCGCACGTGGTCCTGACCCGTGTCGACGCCCGCGAGGATCACGCGCTGGCGCGGCGGGGCGGTGGCATGCGTGGCCTGTTTTGGCATCTATCCTCACAAGACGAACGGGCGGCCGCGTGGCCGCCCGTCTTAGATCGTGCGCGAGCGCGCAGCGTTAGGATGTCAGACGGACGCGAGTTCCGTGTTCTCCGCGCGACGCAGTCCGAACGCGTGGTCGGCGACCGGGGTCAGTGGCGTGAAACGCAATTGTCGCTGATAAGTCTGGACGAGCAGTTCTAATCCGCCACGAACACACGCCTCTTCTTCGACGCATTTCGCGAGCTTCTTGTGGAAATATTCTTCAAGATTGTTGAGTGCGTGAAGCCAGTATGCATCCTTCGTCAAGCGCGATCCATCGAAGTGGTGCTTGTCGACAAGCCAAACGAAAACCGGCTCGCCGCCTTCTCGATACCCCAGAACGAAGAGGGGTACTGGTGCCGTGGCCGGTTCGTCGTCAGGATGGAACGAGCACGTCGTATAAAACTCGAGCATCACGTGCTCGGGCTCAATGGGTTTGCTCACGAACGCCTCCTTTTGTCGACCGTTGGTCGGACACGCGCGCGGCAGGCGTGGTTGGTCCTACGAGGGGTTTTCGCGGCGGACCGGGTCGGCCCTCCGGCAGGTTAAGGAACCTATCCGTAGGCCTCGTGCATCTCGGCTTCGAGGGGTCTCATATCACCCTCGATCGAGTGGTTCTCCGAGGTTAGCAAGGCCCGCGGCACGGCATAAGGCAGCCAGTTGTACTCCTGAACCTGAACGAAGTAGGCGCTCGGGGACATGCCGATAAGCGGAAATGCGCCCAACAACGTCGGCTCGGCTGCCGGATGACCCACGATCCAGAAATTCGAGGCGCCGCCGGCCACGCAACGCCCTCGAACGCCACGCAGCGTCAAGATCGGGGTGTCTTTGGGTGGGCGGCTTTGCGGCGCGGACAGCAATCGCTCGACCGTCTGCTTCGACGACTTGCCGAGATGTGCGTTGACCCAGTCCTGTTGGACGTCTTCCGGCCGCTTAGCCATCCATATACTCCTGTCCGAACGATGCTAGCCGAGCAAGAAATCGAGGGCGACGTCGAGCGACGTCGCCCCGTGCGTGAGCGCGCCTAAGGAGATCACATCGACGCCTGTCGCCGCCACCGCTCTGACCGTCGAAAGATTGACGCCGCCCGACGCCTCGACGATCGCGGCGCCGCGCGTCAATCGAACCGCCTCGGACATCGCCTCCACGGTCATGTTGTCGAGGAGAATCGAATCCACGTGCGCCGCGAGCGCGGCGCGCACTTGATCGAGCGTGTCGCATTCCGCTTCGATGATGGTTCCGGCGGGCGCAGCGGCGCGCGCGCGCGCTATCGCCTCGCCGATGCTGCCGATCGCAGCGATATGATTGTCTTTTATGAGCACCGCGTCGTAGAGCCCGAAGCGATGATTAACGCCACCTCCGGCACGCACCGCGTAGCGTTCCAACACGCGCAACCCGGGTGTGGTTTTGCGCGTATCGGTGATACGCGCGGTATATCCGTCGACGGCGTCCACGTACGCCCGCGTCAAGGTCGCGATTCCGCACAGCCTACCTAAAAGATTGAGCGCGACGCGTTCGCCCGAGAGTATTGCCCGCGCCGCGCCCCTGACTCGAGCGACAGATGCGCCGGCAGCCACGCGCGCACCGTCGGCAATTCGCTGTTCGAAGACGACCGTGGAATCGAGCAACTCAATCGACCGCAACGCCACCCCTAGTCCGGCGAGCACGCCGCGCGATCGTATGACGACGTCGGCAGTGGCAACCGCGCCCGGCGGAATCACCGCATCCGTCGTCAGATCGCCCGGTCCGATATCCTCGCGCATTGCTTCGCGCAGTAGCGCATCGAATTCGCCGGCCGACTCGACCGTCATCGGTACGAACGAAGGCGAGCGCTCGAAAGGATGGCGCATCAGCTGATCGGCGTCGGCGCCGCGACCGGCTCAAACGATTGGCCGGAAGCGGACCACAGGATTCGCGCACGCCAATGCGCGTCGTCGCGCTCTGGGAAATCCGACCGATAGTGACTGCCTCGGCTCTCCTCGCGCATCAGTGCGGCACGAGCGATGAGAAGGCCGGCCGCGAGCACGGCGCGCGCCTCAAGTGCTGCGCGCGAGACCGGCCGCCGCTCCACGGCGAAGCCATCAAGAGCGGCGACGGCCCGTCGCAAAAGTTCGCGCTCGCGCTCCACCCCGGCCGAATCCCACAGCAGAGAAGCGATCGGCGCTATCGCGTCGGGACTTTCGACGTGCGCCGGCGGCGCGCTCGGATCTCCTGAGTCGAAACCTTCGGCGGTGCCGGCATGCACGTCATCCGCCGCGCGTGCGGCGAAGACGAGACACTCCGCGAGCGAGTTCGATGCGAGCCGATTCGCGCCGTGCAGACCGGTGCAGGCGCATTCGCCGATCGCATAGAGTCCCGGCAGCGCCGTCCGGCCCCAGAGATCGGTGCGGATGCCGCCCATGTGATAGTGCGCTGCCGGCGACACCGGGATCGGCGTCGTGCCGATGTCGATGCCAAAGCGCGCGCACGCCGCCGCGATATTTGGAAAGCGCGCGCGGATCGCATCGGGTGTGCCGATCGGCCGCAGATCCAGGCGCACCCCGCCGGCCGGATCGCGCTGCAGCTGCTTATAGATGGCGCGCGCGACGACGTCGCGGGCAGCGAGTTCGCCGCGCGGGTCGGCGTCGAAGCAGAAGCGCCGGCCCGCCGCGTCGACCAATATACCGCCTTCGCCGCGCGCTGCTTCTGAGACGAGCAGGGCGGGTGCGCCGGCGAGCGCGAGTGCGGTCGGATGGAACTGGACGAACTCGAGATCGGCGAGAACCGCGCCTGCTTGCAAGGCAAGCGGCAGACCGTCGGCCGTCGCGCCGGGCGGATTGGTGGTTCGCGCAAACAGGCGCCCGCTGCCGCCGGTTGCAAGCGCCGTCGCGGACCCTGCGATCACCGCCACCAGCCGATCGTGCACGAGCAACCAGGCGCCGCGGCAACCGCGATCGTCGACGATGAGCTCGACCGCGGTGGCGCGTTCGAGCACCGTCACGTTTGGGTGACGGAGAGCGCGTGAGACGAGCGTGGACGTGATCGCGCGGCCGGTCGCGTCGGCGGCGTGTGCGACCCGCGCCGCGCTGTGCGCGGCTTCGCGCGTGAGGTCGAGCGCTCCGGACCCGCCGAAGTCGAATGCCACGCCGAGCCGAACGAGTTCTTCAACGCGTTGGGGCGCTTCCGATGCGACGATCGCCGCCGCCGCTTCGTCGCAGAGGCCCGCTCCAGCGGCGAGCGTGTCGGAGAGGTGCGCGGTGGGCGAGTCTTCCTCAAGATCGAGGGCCGCAGCGACGCCGCCCTGCGCCCACGCCGAATTCGATTCGCCCGCCGTGCCCTTGGTTGCGAGCATCACCGACTTGCCTTGCGCCGCGCAGTGCAGCGCGAACAACAGACCCGCCGCGCCGGATCCGATCACGAGCACGTCGGTGCGGATCATTCTTGTATCTTAGACCACGGCCATCATGCGTTCGATGCTCGTGCGCGCCCGCAGCATGATGGACGTCGGGATCTCGATCGGATTGCTCTCGTTCTCAAGGCACGCGAGAACTTTTTCAAGCTCGACGAACTTCATGTATGGGCAGTGCGGGCACGGAGCGATCGAGACGAAGCGTTTTTCCGGGTACAGTTCTCTCAAGCGCAACAGCAGACCGGACTCGGTCAAGATGATGAACTCGCGCCGATCGCTCTTGCCGGCATAATCCATGAGGCCTTGCGTGCTCCCGACATAATCGGCCATCTCCAGCACTTCAGGTGAACACTCTGGGTGCGCGAGCACGAGCGCGTCGGGAGAAAGCTTCTTACGTGCTTCGACCATGGAAGGCTTGATGACGAAGTGCGTGGGGCAGTAACCGTTGAACGCGATGATCTTCTTGTCAGGGGTGTGCTTTTGCACCCAAGCCGCCAAGAATCGGTCTGGCGCGAAGAGCACTTCGCGATCCGGGAGCGATTGGACGACGCGTGCTGCATTGGTCGAGGTGCAGCAGATGTCCGACTCGGCCTTAACTTCGGCGAACGTGTTGACGTAGCTGACGAGAGGCCGGCCTGGATGGCTAGCTTTGAATTCGCGGGCCTGGTCGCCCGTGATCATGTCGGCCATGCCGCAACCGGCCTTCATGTCGGGAAGCAAGACGAGCTTGTTCGGGCTGAGGAGTTTGGCGGTTTCCGCCATGAAATGCACGCCGCAGAAGACGATGATGTCGGCTTTCGTGCTGGCGGCCTCGCGGCTGAGATTCAGCGAATCGCCGATGAAATCGGCCACGGCCTGCACTTCACCCCGCTGATAGATGTGCGCGAGGATGACCGCGTTCTTCTGCGCCACGAGATCGCGGATGCGGCGCTGCATCGCGCGCAGTTCGGGGGTGATCTCGCGGGCGACAGTGCCGTCGTTGGACGGTAGCGCGATTGCCATGGTTCCTCTTTATTCGCCGCGCGATGGTGAAAAGGCCTCGCCGGGGTCTTGCGGCGCTGTCGGATTCGGCGCTGTCGGCGCGGATTCGGCGCGGTCGGCTTGGAGAGGAATGGACCCGGCCGCTCGCGGATTCGGAGCCGTAGTGGAACGCAAGCCGTATTTCATCCAGATATCCGACACGCATCTCTTCGCCGACCCCGGCGCGCGTCTCTGGCGCGTCGCCCCAGAACCACGCCTCGACGCGGTCGTGGAGCGTCTGCGCGAGATCGCACCCGACCCGGAATTCGTCATAGTCACGGGTGACTGTTCGGCCGACGGCACGCCGGCATCGTACGAGCGGCTGCACGAAAAAATCGCGCGGCTTTCCTCAAAGGCCTACTATCTGCCGGGCAATCACGACGATGCGCCGTTCATGGCGCGGCTCTTAGCGGATCGCGCCCTCGCACAGTTCGAGAAATTCACGCAGACGTTTGACGCGTGCGGCTGGCGCTTCATCCTGCTCGACAGCTCGGTCGCGGGCGAAGACGGCGGCTGCATCGGGAACGAACAGCGCGAGTGGCTGCGCGCCCAACTCGCTCGCGACGGCCAGATTCCAGTGGTCATCGCCGTTCACCACAATCCCCTACCGGTCGGATCGGCGTGGCTGGACACGATGACGATCTCCGACGCGCCTGCGCTTCTCGCTATCTTGGACACGTCGCCGAACGTGAAGCTCGTCTTATTCGGCCACGTGCATCAGGAATTCGAAGCGCATCGCGGTCAAACGATATATGCGAGCGCGCCATCGACGTTCTTCCAGTTCAAGCCGCACGCGAAGCAGTTCGGTGCCGACGATCTGCGTGCGGACGGCGCGCGCGTCGTCACGATCGGCGACGATGCGCTGGCGGGTCGAGTCGTACGCGTCGGGCCGATATAAAATCGGCCCCTTCAAACTCTTGGCAGCTAGTAAACGTGATCAGCGGTGACGATCTGCTTGCTTTTCGGCCACGCGATCGCCGTCGCTACCGCTGCCAGACAGACGACAGCCCCGGCCGCGAGGGCGGCTCCCGCGCCATACACCTGCGCGATTGCGCCGGCCTGCAGCGCTCCGAGCGGCGCTAGTCCGACGAGTACCGTGTTGTACAATCCCAGCACGCGCCCCCGAACGGCGGCATTCGCCTCCGTCTGCAGCAGCGACGAAAAGCGGACGGCGAACTGCACCATGCATAGGCCGAGGAGCGCGACGGCGATCGCTGCCGGCACGAGACTTCGCGTCGCTGCGAATGCGATGAGCGAGAGCGGAAAAACAAAACCCGCGATGACGAGCGAACGGATGCTGGTGCGCGACCTGCCGGCCATGGTCAACGATCCGAGCAGCGCTCCAACGCCGAGACACGTGAGCAGAACGCCTAGAGCGTGCGCGCCGCCGTGCAACACGTACTTCGCGAACACCGGCATGAGCAAGACGTAGTTATATCCGAAGACGCTGATCGCGAGCAGGCAGAGAAACATCCGAGCGAGGAGCGGATGGTTGATGACGTAGCGGAGACCGGCTCGGATCTGGTGAGCGAGCGGCTCGTGCACGCGCTCCGCCCGCGCTTGATCCGCGCGCTTGCTCGTGCGGATCGCGGCGAGCGCCCACACGACGAAGACGTACGACACCGAATTCGTGAAGAAGTTGACCGCTTCACCGCTGCGCTCGATGATGATCGCCGCGATCGTCGGGCCGACGATCCGCGCGACGTTGAAGATCACCGAGTTCAGCGCAGTCGCGTTGATGATGTCGTCGGCGCCGACGAGGTCGTACAGCAGCGATTGCCGCACCGGCAGATCGAACGCGCTCACCAAGCCGGCGAACAGCGCGAGCCAGAAGATCGGCCAGAACGAGGCGGCGTGGCCACGCACGAGCAATCCCAGCGAGAGCGCCTGCAACGCGAGCAAGCCTTGCGTGATCATCGCGAAGCGACGTTTGTCAACGCGGTCGGCGAGCGCGCCCGCCAAAAGCGAGAAAAAGAGCGACGGCAGCCATTCGATCGCGGTGATGACGCCGAGCAAGAACGGCGATGACGTCACGCGCAATACGAGCCAACCGGCCGAAACCGTCTGCATCCAGGAGCCGATCAGCGAGACCGACATGCCCGAGAAGTACAGGCGGTAGTTGCGATGGCGAAGCGCGGCAAACGTCCGGCCTATGATGCCGATGTCTGATGCGACCGGGCGTTGCGGCAAGGGTGGGACTCCGATTACGGACGAACCTCGCGGACTTCAAGCGACGGCCAGAGGCGACCTCGCACGCGCCGTCAATCGTCTATAATTCTCCATGACAAATCGCGCACTGCCGAAATCGAGCGCACGAACGTGATCATCAACATGCTGGTCGATCTCGCTCTGACGGAATTCAAAGACGAAGCGGATCCGCCGAAGGCCCACGCCGGCTTCGCATTGGAGAAGCGTCACGGGATCTCTGCGAATGAACGAACCTTCATCGACTCGACGTTCGGCGGCAGTTGGGCCGCGGAGGCCGGTGCAGGCTGGAATTGGTTCGCTATGGCCGACGGTGCGCCCGTCGGCTTTTGCACCTTCGAACAACGCTTCCACCGATGGTGGTGGTTGACCACGTGGCTCGCGCGATCCGACGTCGGGGTCTTCGGGCCGCTCGGCGTCCACCAGAGCGTGCGCGGCATCGGTCTCGGCAGCGTGCTCGCCCGGCGAACGCTCTGCTCGCTGCGATCTCTCGGCTTCGCATACGCGATCATACCCGCGGTCGGACCCGTTGAGTTCTACGAGCGCTACTGCGGCGCGCGCGTCGTCGAGCGGTTGACCGGCCCATAAAAACCCGACGTCCCGGCCGATAAGTGCGCGATTTCACGCAAGAAATGCCGATGACAAATTGGGGAGCGTGTACGCGTGACGGTATCGCGTACCGAGAGCTTCGCAGCATTGCCGTTGACAGGATGACGACTATGCCGAGATCGAGGCGCTGGACCACAGACCCGCAGCTCGCCGACGCATCCGTCGGCGCCGGCCGCTCGCGCTGGGAGCCGACACTCGCTTTTCCTAAGAACGGCGCGCATCGGGCTACGATCGGCGACCGGTTGTTCGCTGAAGTCCACATCGACATCAAGATGCAGCAAGACCGCGACTCCGCTCGTGAATTCGACACGACTGGCGCCCGCGCACCGATGCCCTTTATCGAGAGCGTCGTGTATGATTATTTGGGCGTCGATGGTGCCGGCACGCTGCTGCTGCGCGAGACCTCGCGCCAAGGCGAGCGCGTCGAACGGTCGATGCTGCACGTCCGCCTGAAGAGCAACGGACCCACCAACCTGCGTTTCCCATCCGGTGCCGTGAGCATCGAAATCGATGACGAGCAAGTCGCCGTCATCAAATGGTTGGGGAACTGAGCGAGATCGAACGTCGAACGCCCCTCCGCATCGACGACTTGCGTCGCGACGAAGCGCTCGCCGAGTTTGGCCGCGCTCTCGACTCGAAAAGCGAGCGAGACGACCTGCTGCACGAATGCTGCGGTGTTATAGCACGGTCCCGGGGTTACTCGCTCGTCTGGATCGGGCGCGGCGAGCCGGACGGAAGCGTTTCCGTAGTGGGCGCAGCCGGAGAAGCGCTGGACTACCTTAGTGGTTTGCCGATGCGCTGGGACGATAGTCAGGAAGGCGGCGGCCCCGTCGGCCGCGCGATCAGGCGCCGCGAACCGGCGGTCGCCAAAGTGCACGATCCGTCATTCGCCCCTTGGCGCGAGCGAGCGCGAAGCTTTGGAATCCGCTGTGTGGCCGCTGTGCCGTTCGCGGGGCGGGATGAGACACCCCACGCGCTGGCGGCCCATTCGAACGACGCACGCCAGATCTGGGGCCAGGACCTTTCGCTGCTCAACCAATTCGCAGCCGACTTGGCAGAATTCGTTTCCTAGCTAAAGGGGCCGACTTTATTTTGAAGGGGCCGATTTTATATCGGCCCGGGGCAACGTGACGTGGGCCGACATAAAGTCGGCCCCTTCTTTTTTTTCGGTGTGGCTGGAGGTCAGGTCCGCGTGCGCGCGAACTGCGGTTGCGTGCGTTTGAATGCACTGTCGGTCGGCACATGCTCCGCGGTCCCCGGAGCGATCACGTATGGCGCGCTTGAAGGCGTGCCTCTTCCTACCGGCGGCGCAGATATGCTCGCCGTTATAATCGCGCAAGGCCGCACGAGCGGCCCTGTTTTTTGGCTGACCGCGAACATCCACGGCGACGAAGTCGCGGGCATCGCGGTGCTGCACCGGCTGCTCAATTCCGACATCGTCGACCATTTGCGCGGCACGCTCGTGATCATCCCGAGCCTCAATCCCGCCGGCCTCCGAACGCACCGCCGGCATCCCTACTACGACGATCGCGATCCGAACCGGACGTTTCCCGGCGTGCGCAAGGACGACGACCGGCTGCGCGAGCCGACGGTCTTCGAGCGGCTGTCAGCGCGGCTGTTCGAGTCGATGAAGGAGACCGCCGACTACTACATCGACCTGCACTGCGCTTCGATCCTTTCCATCCCATTCAGCATTCGCGATCGTGTGCTCTATCACGACGAATCCGAGCGAGCCGCGGCTGAGGCCCTCTCCGCTCGGCTTGACGCGATGGTGAAGGCGTTCGGTTTCGGTGCGGTCGCGGAGTATACTGCCGCGCAGTACATCGCTAAGGAACTCCACCGATCCACCACCGGCGCGGCGCTCCAGGAACTTCGCCTGCCGGCATTTGCCGTCGAGCTTGGCAGTCACACGGTGAGCGACGAGTCAAACGTGGCGGCCGCAGTGATCGGCCTGCGCAACGTGATGCGCTGGGCCGAGATGTTGGACAGTCCGAACGAGGCAATGCCGCCGCTACCGATGCCGCCCGATGCGCGAACGCGGCGACGCGATGACGGGCCGTACTCGAGCCTGGCGGGCGTCTTGGACTATCGGGCGGCACCGGGCGACTATGTACTATCCGGCGGTGTCGTCGCCGAACTTCGCGATATCTGGGGCCGTCCGGTTGGCGAAGGCACGATCAGAACCACGGAAGATTCGTGGATCATCGGCCTCGAGGACGGCGTCTTGGCCTACCCGGGAGCGGCCATCGCCCACATCGGACTCGTCGACGAGGCTCCCCTCGTCGAACCCTGGCCCCGGTAACATTCTATGCGCGAGACGGGTCCAACGACCGAAACCTGTTGTAGTGGCCCGCGGCACTTCGCGGGGCCGCAGGCAGCTAGGGTGAAGATGCGCATACACGTCACGGCGATAATCGGAGCGATTCTGCTCACGGCTGTCGCAGCGCAGTCGTCCACCATCTCCCAGCGCTATCATCGCGCGGCTGAAGTGAATGCCGCTTGCTTTTTCCATCAGCCTGACGGGACCACGTACGTCAGCACGGGCGACATCGATGCGATGTGGCTGCGCGATTCGAGCGTCCAGGCAATGGCCCTGAACAGCAGCCGCGATCGCGCACTCGTACGTGGCGTCATCGTGCGCCAGGAGCGGATGATCCGCTCCGATCCGTATGCCAACGCCTTCCGCGCGAACTATGTCGTGGCCGAGCGGAAATTCGAACTGGACTCGCTCAGTTACCCGGTCAAGCTCGCCGAGCGTTACGTCGATCAGACCGGCGATACGTCGATCTACGACGCCGGCTATTGGAACGAACTTCGCCGAATTCTCGCGACGCTCAGCGACGAACAGAGCCACGCAGATCGCTCGACGTACCATCGGAACGAACATCCGGCGGCGAGCGGCACGGGTCTGATCTGGAGCGCCTATCGCCCTTCCGATGATCCGGTCGCCTTCAACTACAATATTCCCGAGAACGCATTCGCGGCGGTCACGCTGCGCGAGATGGCCACGATCTTCAGCCAGCACTATGGCGATCAGGCCGATGCGCATCAGGCGCTCACGATGGCGCAACGCATCGAGTCGGCGATCTCGCGGCTCGCGATTCTGCCCACCGCGCGCGGTCATATCTACGCCTACGAGATCGACGGCTTGGGCCACGCGAAGTTCATGGACGACGCGAATATGCCGAGCCTGCTCTCGCTTCCACTCCTAGGCTTTGCTTACGATCAACGCGCGTACAACAACACGCGCAGATTTATTCTCAGTTCGGCCAACCCGTATTATTACCGCGGAAGGTACGCCTCGGGCGTCGGCAGCCCGCACACGCCGGTCAACTTCGTTTGGCCGATGAGCCTCGTGGTGCAATATCGCACAGCGGCGAGCAACCCGGAGCGCGGGCGAATTCTGCGCGAACTCGCGGACTCGGAAGCGGGCGACGGTGCGCTGCACGAATCGTTCGACGTCAACGATCCGCGCCGGTTCACGCGCGAGCGCTTCGGCTGGGTCAACGCGCTCTTCGAGCAGACGTTCACACAACAATGATGTAGGGCGCGCCTTTATGGCGCGCCGACGGACCAACTGAAGGGGCCGACTTTATGTCGGCCCATGTCTTATTCGCCCGGGCCGATATAAAATCGGCCCCTTCAAATACCGCCCTACATGCCGGTGTAGACCGGGCCGCCGCCGCCTTCAGGCGGAACCCAATCGATGATCTGATACGGATCCATGATGTCGCACGTCTTGCAGTGGACGCAGTTCGCGAAATTGATCTGCAAGCGTTTGCCGCTATCGGCGAAACCATCTTTTTCGATCTTGCGCGAGTCGGCCGCGGGGACCATTTCGTAAACCGCCGCCGGGCAGAAGAACTGACACGGATTGCCATACTCGGATGCGCAACGGCTCGCGCACACGTCGGTATCGGCCACGCGCAGATGGCTCGGCGCGTTCTCTTCATGCCTCGTTCCGCTGCGAAAGACGTCGTCGAGTTTCGCGAATGTGAGCTTGCCGTCGTATTGCGGCGTGGCTAACCCTGGCACGTTGCGGCCGAAGTAGTCGGTGAGCTTTTCCATCCGCTCGTGGCCAGGCTCGTTCGGCATGTGATCGATGACGCCGAAGCCGCGGCCCCCGGTGATCGAACCGAGCCCGACATTTGCCATGCCGGCGAACAGTCCGTTCTTGAAACCCTGATGGAAATTGCGCGCCGCGTAGAGTTCCGAGCGCAGCCACGAACTTTCGATCTTCGTCTGATAAGACGCGAGCGAAGTGGCCGATGTGTCACTGACGACAAGCGCGTCGTAGATCGTCTCGGCCGCGAGCATTCCAGATTTGATCGCCGTGTGCACGCCTTTCAAGCGCATGGGATTGAGCATGCCTGCAGTGTCGCCGACAAGAAGCGCGCCATCCACATACGGCCGCGGCATGGCCCACCAACCGCCTTCAGGGATGGCCTTTGCGCCGTAGCGGATCATCGTTCCGCCCGATAGCAGTTTTGCGATGCTCGGGTGCGTCTTCATCGCCTGGAAATTCGCGTGCGGCTCCAAGCGCGGATTTCGGTAGTCCAACCCGACGACAAGCCCGATATCCCAGATATCGCTCGCCATCGAATAGATAAAGCCGCCGCCGAACGTGGCGTTGTCCAACGGAAACCCCGCGGTGTGGATGACCTGACCAGGCGGCGTCGAGCCCGCCGGCATCTGCCAGAGCTCCTTGATCCCGATCGCGTACGTCTGCGGATTCTTGCCCGCCACAATGTCGATCTTCCGCGCCAGTTGCTTTGCGAGCGTGCCGCGCGGGCCCTCACCGAGCACCGTGACTTTCGCCATCAGGTCCGGGCCGGGTTCGAAATTCGGCTTCGGATTGCCGTTCTTGTCGACGCCTTTGTCACCGATCCGCACACCGACGACTTTGTCGCCGTCGAAGAGCAGCTCCTGACCGGGGAATTCCGCAAAGACCTGCACGCCCAGCGCTTCAGCTTTTTCCGCCATCCACTTCACAAGTTTGTTCAAGCTGGCGACGTAGTTCCCGTGATTGTCCATGCCCGGCGGCATGATGGGCGCTGCGATGCGCGCGCCCTTGGTCAGAAGCCAGAAAGACTCAGCTGTAACCGGTCCCTCGACAGGGCATCCGGCGGATAAGAAATCGCCGAAGAGCTCGTGCATGCTGCGTGGATCGAGCACAGCGCCGGAGATCCCGTGATCGCCGATCGCGCCAGCTTTGTCGACGACCATGATGTTCTCAGGACTCAGCTCGGATCCCGAACGAGTTCCGGCTTTGACTGCGGCATTGTGTTCGGCATACAACTGCGCGAGTCTGATCGCGCCGCCAAGACTCGCGGGGCCCGCGCCGACGAAAAGGACATCCAATTCCAGCGTGTCGCGTTGGCGCGGCATGGCGTGTTCGATACCCTATGGACTACAGCAGATCGGCGGTCGCCTGCGCAATGCCGGAACCGCCCGATATCGCGGTCACGGTGTACTTGCCGGCAGGCAGCGACTTGCCGTCGGATGGCAGCACGAACGTCATCAGCGACGACGATGTGCGCTCGGCGAGCGAGACCGGTATGGCCATCTGCGCGACCGTTCCCTTCGGCGGCGCGATCGTGAAACTGTCAACCGCGACTTTCGAACCGCTCGCATTCATCAGGCCGAACGTGCACTCGTAGTGCAAGCCGGATCCCGGCCCGGTCACGCGCGTCACGTCGAGACCGACGATCGAAAGGGCGCCGGCCGGTTTTTTGTCATCGAGCGGCGTGAAGACGAGATCAAGCGCGGGAGCATCCAACATCGTCGTGGCGATATCGTCGCCGTCGACGTTCGCAAACGTCAGCGAGATGTGTTTGATCTTGGTAAGGTCCTGTTTGACCCCGACCGCCACGACCGCAACGTCCGACGACTTGGCCGGCGGGATCTGCAGCGTGACGTTCGTCTGCACGCCGATCTTGTCGCCGTCGGGCGCCACGTTCAATGTCGCCAAGATGTCAGGATCGGCGGTCGGATTCTTGAAACCGAACGTCACTTCGAGAAGCCGGTTCGCTTTCACGGGATCTTTCGCGCTTCCATCGTACGCTGCGCGCACAACTGCGCTCGAGAGATACACTGAGGTGGGACTGCTCGTGGGTCCGGGGGAGCCCGACGACAGCGCGAACGGCGTTGGGGACGCCCCATAGGCCGGCTGACCCATTTGGCCACCGGGCGGCACTGGAGGCGACGGGCTGCCGAATCCGCCGTTCGCGCTGCACGCGGCAGACAGGAGGGCGAGGACGGCGAGCGCGGCCCCGGCGCCGCGCTTGAGAATCAGCACTTGCATCGACCTTGGATTCGGTTTCAAAATCTCGGCTCCTAGCGCAGCAGCGCATGGTACATTAGAAGAAGGGATTGTGTTCGCGCTCCTGTTCGACGGTAGAGGGCGGGCCGTGTCCGGGCAGTACGACCGTCGCGGCAGGCAGCGAGAATATCCTGGTCGCCACGCTGTTCAAGAGGTCTTCGTAGCCGAGGCGCGGGCCGTATAACTTACCAACGGAACCGGCGAACAAAGTATCACCCGTGAAAAGCATGTCGCGGTAGAGGAAACACACTCCGCCGTCCGTGTGCCCCGGCGTGTGAATGACGCGGATCTCTCCTTTGCCGAATGGTATGGTTCCACCGTCCACCGCGTCGAGCGCTCCGCGAGCGTTGTCGCCGATTTCGAGCGCGTCGATTCGACTGATGACGACGCGCGCGCTGGGAAACGCATCGCGCAGTTCGGGAACGGCGTCAACGTGGTCGTGATGCTTGTGCGTGAGCAAGATGTATTCCAACGGCACGTTGGCGCGCTCGAGTACGCGCAGGATATGCTCGGCATTGCCGCCGGGGTCGACAAACGCGGCGGTCTTCGTCTCCTTCGAGATCAGGAAATAGCCGTTGCTCGGGAACGGCGCATTTATCTGGTGTTGGAGTTCCCCATTCAGTTCCACCGATCGCGGGCTCCAATCGCGACACCCGATATCGGCGAGCTTCTGCGGATCCAAGTTTAGAACGCGCGCGATCGAATGCGCCTCATCCTCGGTCGGGTTAGCGCGTTCAGCCAGTAGCGCGTCCAAGCGGCCGGGCGCGACCTTCGCCTCGGCGGCCAGCGCGGTGTTTGCGATCTTTAGGCCGGTCGACGCCTTGCGTACGATGTCCGCGAAATTGTCTTCGCGCACGACGTCGATTTTCAATTCGGCCCTCCGGGAGTGTGCGGCACGCCACGCGCAGCGGACGGGGCAAGAACGCGAACAGCGATGGTTCGGAACTCGCCGCGCGCATCCGTGACGCGCACCAACGCGATGCCCGCCGCCTTTGCGACGATCACGATTGATCTGACGGCGCCTGCACCCGGCATGATCTGCACGGTGCAGATGGTTTGATCGGAGACTTCGGCCGCGAGCGCGCCGTCCGGCGTGCCACGCGTCTGAATCACAAGCTGTGCGCCGGGTCTATCCAAGGTCGCAAATGCCAGCGCTATGTCAAACGGTTGAGCCGGTTGCAAGGGTGGCGCCGCGCTTCGCGGCGGTAGGACGGCGCGCGGCATCCCAGGCGACGGTGACCTCGTGGGTGCGGGCGACATCACCGCGAGTGGATGCAGCGTCGTGCGCGGCGGAAGTGGGTGCGGTGCTATCGGACGCGGCGAGCCCGGATGCGGCGGACCATGACGCGGACCATGACGCGGCGGCGGCACGCGCTTGCCGCCGCCCGGCGGAACCCTGTGATGTTTCGAAAGCGGTGACGCGACGGCGATGCCCACTTCGACGACCGCGCTCGAGCCGGGGATATCGTCGGTCACGGTCAAGGCGATCGTGCCGCTGAACGACGGATTGGCGTTGGTCGGTGTGACCGCTATACTCGCCGATCCGATTCCCGACGTCACCGTGACGCCGAGGTCGGTCGGATCGGGGTTGTTGACGACGAAGTTGATTCCCAACAGGTCAGAGGCGGTGAAATTCTGCGTCGGGCTCGTCGTCGTGGGGAAGGTCAGCGACGCGGGACTGACCGACATGCCGCCCGATGCGACTTCCACCGTGACGAGCGCGGTCTGTCCATGATCGTCTGCGAGATGGACGCCGCACGTACCCACCCCGAGTGCGGTCACGGTGAACGTAACGCTGGAGTTGCCGCTTCCCGGCGAAACGCTTGCCACGGAACTGCACGTCGGTCCAAGCGTCGCCGTGAATGTTCCGTTGTAGCCAGTTTCCGATATCGTGAAGGTGCCGGTCGTCGGCCCGCCAGTGTTCAGATTGAGCTGCGCCGTGCTCGGTACGACCGCACCGAACGGCCCGACATTCACGGTCTCGGTCACGCTTTGTCCATCCGTATCCTGGACCACGAACGTGCACGATCCCGTAGCGAGCGAGGTGACGTTCAACGTCGTGCTCGGTCCCGGTCCGGCGGGCGCTCCGATGGTGGCAATTCCCGAACAGGTCGAATTCCCGGTCGCGAACGTGCCGGTGTAGTTCGTCTCCGAGATGGCGAGCGGCGTCGTCACATTGACGTCGCTAAAGCCGAGCGGATTCGGTGAAAGCGTCAGCGTGCCGTCGACGACGACCGTCTCAGTGCCCGAACCGCCGTGATCGTCGGTGGACTGGATGTGACACGTGCCTGCGGCGACAGCCGAGACGAGGAAGCTCGTGGCCGGTCCGGCTGGGAAGGTCGCGATACCGCTGCAGTCGGTTGACCCCGCGGTGAATTGGCCGCTGTAGCCCGTTTCCGAGACAGCGACTGACTGCGACGTATTGTTCGACGTGTTGAGCGGCAACGGATTCGGTGCAGGCGTGACCGTGCCGAACGGTCCGACCGTGATGGTCACGAGAGTGCTTGCGCTAAACGCGTCGGTCACGTCGAACGTGCACGTTCCGGCGCCCGCAGAGGTCACGCCGAGCGTGAAGCTCGGTCCGCTGCCGGTCAGAGCGCTGAACGTCGCGATGCCTGCGCAGTCGGCGCTATTGGTCACGTTGAACGCTCCGGTATAATTCTGCTCCGTGATCGCGATCGGGGTTGTGAGGCCGATGTCGTTGAACGTGTGACTCGTCGGTGAAACCATGAGTGCGCCCGCGACGCTGACCGCGACAGGCGCGGTCTGGCCGTGATCGTCGTGCATCGTGATCGTGCACGACCCCGGCGCGACGGCGGTCACGGTGAACGCGGTCGGTCCTCCGCTAAACGTTGCGATGCCAGAGCAGTCCGCGGACGTCGCCGTGAACGGACCGCCGTAGTTCGACTCGCTGACGTTGACGTTGCCGGTTGTCGGGCTCGTCACCGAAAGCGCAACGCTTGCCGGCGACGGATTGACCACGCCGAACGGTCCGACCGTCACGCTGACAGCCTGCGATCCGCCGTGATCGTCGTCGACGTCGAAGCTGCACGTGCCGCCCGACGCGGAAACGCTGGAAGTCACCGCGATCGTCGCGGTCGGACCCGGACCGGACGGAGTTCCGACGCTCGCGATTCCCGAGCACGTGTTGTTCGCCACGCTGAAATTGCCCGTGTAGGTGTTCTCAGACACATTGACAGTCTGCAATGCGTTGACGTCACTGTACGTGAGCGAACTCGGGCTGACCATGAGCCCGCCGAAGACGGTGATGGTCAGCGTCACCTGCTGATCGCTCGTCACGATGTTCGCGTGACAGATGCCGACCGCGATCGGTCCGACGACAAACGGTTGGATCGGGCCGTGCCCTACTGGAGGAGAGAACGACGCGATGGCGCAGTTCGAAGGCGTGATGTTGCCGACATAGTTGTTCTCAGATGCCGTCGCCGTCTGCGTCGGTGCCGACGTGCCGGCGAACGTCAGCGACGTCGGAACTATGCCGAGAGCGCCCGTCTGGACTGTGATTGAGACCGCGGCCGTTCCGCCCACACCGTCGGTCACCGTTATCGTCGCGTTTCCTTTCGACACCGGCGTCACGGTGAACGTGGCGGACGGTCCGCTGCCGGTCGGGTTGACCGTCGCGACGCCGGTCGCGTCGCTCGAAGCCGTGATGGTGCCGCTGAAGTTCGGGTCGTTCGCGACGAACGTCTGCGGCGTGGTCGTTCCGCCGAACGTCAGCGATTGTTTCGTCGTCGTCAGCGGCCCAGTGACGGTCACCGGTAACATGACGCTGCCGTTGCCGGTCACCGTGATGTTCGTGTCGCCGGCGCCAGCCGGCGTCACCGTGAACGTCACGGGTCCGGGCCCGGGACCCGATGCCGGAGAAACCGTTGCGATACCGGCGTTACCCGTGGACGCCGAAATCGTTCCGCCGAAATTCGCCTGCGTCGCTGTGAATTGTTTGGGCGTACCGGACGAGCCGTTGAAGTACAGTGCAAGACTCGTCGGATTGAGGACGAGCCCACCGGTCGAAACAGAGACGGAGACGACAGCCGACTGGCCGATGTTGTCGGTGACCGTGATGTTCGCCGATCCCTGCCCGACAGGCGTGACCGTGAACGTGACCGGCCCCGGGGCGCCGCCGGATCCGGTTACCGTTGCGACATCGGTGTTGCTCGAGTGAGCGCTCAGCGTGCCGTTCGGCGTGTTGTTCGGATCGGTCGCCGTGAACATCTGCGGCGTCGTGGTGCCGTTGAACGACAGGCTGTTCACGCTCGGGCTGATCGGACCCGCGATTCTGACGCTCACCGGCACGGAGTTGCCGATCGTGTCACTGACCGTCACGGTGACATCGCCGTGCTTATTTCCCGTGGGCGTCACCGTGAAGGTCACCGGTCCGGGTCCATTACCGCCGCCGGAAACCGTCGCGATCGTCGGGTCGCTGCTTACCGCGCTTATCGCGCCGGAATAATTTGCTTCATTTGCGGTCACCGTCTGGCCGGCAGCGTTGACGCCGATCGGGCCGATGCTCGTCGGCAGCACTTGGAGCGCGCCCGGCGTCTGCACCGTTACAGAAACGTTGACTGTGTTACCGTGGACATCGCTGAACGTCACCGACGTCGCGCCCGATCCCACGGGGGTCACCGAGAACTGCACAGGTCCGGGCCCGTTGCCGCTTCCGGTCACCGTAGCGATCGACGTATCGTTGGATTTGCCGCTTATCGCGCCGGTGTAGTTCGCTTCGGAAACGCCGACGTTCTGCGCCGGTGCGCCGACGTTGAACGTCAGCGACGTCGGGTTGGCGCTCAGAACTCCCGCGACCGAGACGCTCACGTTTGTGGTGTGGCCAAGGTTGTCGCTCACGACGATATTCGTGTTGCCGGCGCCATGTGGCATTACCATAAACGTAACCGGTCCGGGACCGTTGCCCGAACCGCTGACCGTCGCGACCGTCGTGTTGTTCGACATTGCGCTGAACGGTCCGGAGTAGTCAGGTTCGTTCACGGTGATCGGCTTTTGGCCCGCCGTTGGTGAATCGAATGACAAGCTTTGCGGGTTCACTTGGAAAGGCCCGGAAACCGCAACTTGAACCGCTACGCTGCCGCCGCGCGCGTCGGTAACGGTGATCGTCGTGGTTCCGGGGGCGACGGGCGTCACCGTGAATGTCACAGGGCCGGGTCCGTTACCGGATCCGCTCACCGTCGCAACGCCCGGATTACCTGAGATCACCGCGGAAATAGCGCCGGTATAGTTCGACTCGGACGCGGTGAAGGGCTGCGGCGCCGCACTTTGCGACGCGAAATCCAAACTCGTCGGATTCGTGTTCAGCACGCCGGGCGGCGGAGTTGGCGGCGGGCCGCCTCCGCCACTGCTACCGCCGCCGCCGCCTCCCCCGCCATGGCCGGCAAGTGCGGCGAGTCCCGCGATGCCCGCAAGCAAACCGATGATTCCACCTCCGCCGCCGCCCGAAGACGGCGCAGCCGTGACATCCGGAGACGGCACTGGAGATGCCGACGCGTTCGCGACGCGTTGCGCATCGGTGCGGTCGGGGCATGGCAGCGCGGTGAACTCTTGCGTCGTGGCTTGGAAATCGAGGTGCGTCGGCGCGTTCTTGCCGGCAAGCCGCAACGCGGCGGGAGCGTCGACGGTCGTCGTCGAGCCGTTCGGTCCTTTGGTCGTGATGCTTCCGATATAAAGCGCGACATCCGCTCCGCTCGAATCCGCCGCGATGTCGAACACCGCGGGCACACTGGAGACGGTCAGCGTCGCTCCGCCCGTCGTAACTGCGAGCGACGGCGCATCGGCGGCAACGCACATCGCTCCCGCGCTCAATCGCAGCGTCGTGCCGGACGTCGAACTTGCATATTGCACTGTGGTTCCGGCGCCGAGTCGAGCGCGCAGTGCACCCGCGGCGGCGACGGAGGCTAGGCCATTGATGCCGGTCATCACGGTCTCGCCCGATCGAAGCGCCTGCGCGCCGCTCACGTCATGCGAGGCGCCCGAAGTGTCGCGCACCGTGAGTGCGCCGCCAAGATTCGCGACGATCGCGACCGGTCCGGAAGCAGCGGCGCTGCGCGGCACGACGAGCGCGAGCGCCATCGCGACCGCCCAGAACCTGGGAAATCGAGATGAGGATCTTCGCTTCGTTGCGGGCGGGGAGATAGTCAAAGAGACCACGCTTTGGACGGAGCGCTGACGCGACGCCGGTTCGGTGAAAAGTCAGTGTTGGCAGAGCGGACGGCGTGCGCCTCCACAGGCAGCCCATCCACGGCGGCGAATGTCCCGCACATGCTCGCGAAAGACATCGAGCGGCTTATCATACGAGTTTCGCTGGGCCTGGCGGCCGTCGTGATCGTCGCGGCGGTCGTCTCGCTGACGCCGCCCGGGAAGCAGCTGCTCGAACATCTGACCGGCGGCTTCGATACGACGACGGACGCGCGTTCGCCGATCCAGCAAGCCGAAGACGCCCTCACCGCCGGCGATACCGCGAGCGCGCGGCTCTTCGCGGCACAAGCAATGCAAGGGTCGCCCGACGCGAGCATGGCCTACCGCGCGGGGAACGTTCAGCTCAGCGCCGGTGACGAGAAGGCGGCGGAAGCGGACTACCTTGCGGGTGAGCGGCTCGGCGCATCCTTTCCATGGAATTTCATCGCGCTTGGTCAGCTCTATGAGCGTGAAGACAATTTGTTGGGGGCGGACGAGAATCTCCGCGCCGCCACCAACATAGCGCCCAAAGTACAATTCCTCCACTACGATCTCGGTACCGTCGAGTTGCGCGAGGGGTTGCGCGCGGCGGCTGCCGCCGACTTCCGCGCCGAGCTCACGCTCTCGCCCGACTATGCGCCGGCGCGAGACGGGTTAGCGCAAGCGCTCGGCCACGCATTGCCAACCGTCGCGCTGACCGCGCCGAAGCCAAAACCGACGGCGAAACTCATCATCCATCCGCTCGTCGCGCCGAGTCCGAGCCCGACGCCGATCCCGAGCCCGTCGCCTACGGTCGTCGCGCAGGCCACGCCGACCGCGACTCCCACGCCCACGCCGACACCGCTCGCGTCACCCACTGCTCCGCCGACGCCGCGCGCACACCACGTCAAAATCATTCAGCGCGTCGCAACGCCGACCCCTACGCCTGCACCATCGCTTGAGCCGGCGCCAGATCTTGCGAAAGTGTCTTCGGATGCGCGCAGCTATCTGCTGGGCGTCGGACAGGATTTGAACTTCACGCGGGCGCTGCCGGACGCCGATCTGACAGACTCACCGGCCGCGATCAAAACCAAGATCGCCTCCGCTCGCAGCGACGCCGAACTGCTGCGGCTCGGCACCGGTGCACTGCTCCAAGGCGACCTCGTGACGGCAGCCGCGGCATATCGCGCCGCCGCGACGATCGCTCCGAACGATTGGCAGCCGCCGTATCTCGAGGGTCTTACCGCGCAAGCGCTCGGCGACGAATCGGGTTCGCGTTCGTGGTTCTTGGCGTCAGCTCGCATCGCCGATCGGCCCGAGACGTATACGAGCCTCGCGCTGCAGGCGCTGAACGACGGGGACATCAGCTCCGCATTGAAAGACGCTCGGCAAGCGGTCAACGACGATCCGAATTTTGGCCCGGCGCATTTCACGGCCGGCATGCTTGCGATCATCGCGGCCAACGCGCCGCTGGCGCGCAGCGAACTTTCAGTCGCGATCGTGCTCGGCCGCGCGCCGCAGCGGACCGGCTACTTCCTCAAAGCCGCTGGCGGCTGAGACGCAACCGCACGCTTGCTGTGGAAGAGCGGCACGAGCAGCAGCGTCAGCGAGAACGCAACCGCTAGTCCGATCGATGCGTCGTCGAACGCTGCCATGTACGCCTGTTGGGTAAGAGTCCCCGCGAGAGCCGCGGTGGCTTGCGAAGCGGCCGTCGTCGCGTCGGCGCCGTGCGAGACGAACGCACTTGTCAGCTCAGCGAGCCTGAACCGTGTCGCGATGCTGAACGCGCTTATGTGTTCGCCGAAACGGTCGAAATGGAATTTCTGACGCGTCACGATTGCGGTAGCGACAAGAGCGATGCCGACGGAACCTCCAAGCGTCCGCGTCAGACTGAACAGCGATGAGCCGTCGGCTTTTTGGCGCGGCGACAGATCGACGAGCGCGAGCGCCGTCAACGCGGTGAAAAGAAACGGCAACGCGGCGCCGCGCAGGACCTGCAGCCACGCGATCGCCGCAAACGAATCATCCAATGTGAGGAAGCCGTTGCCGATGAGCGAGAGCACGAAGAGGCCGATGCCGATCACCATCATCGCGCGCGGCGGTATCCGGGTGCCCACTCGACCGAGAATGCCGAAGCCAGCGAGACTGACGAGAGCCGCCGGAACGAGCAGCAGCCCGATCTGTAGCGCCGTGTAGTGCAAGAGCGTGCCGGCGAACAGCGGGATGATGAATAGGCTGCCGAAGAGCGCGCCGCCGAAGACGGTTCCCGCGAGCGAGCCAAGTGCGAAATTACGATTCGCGAAGATGCGGATGTTGATGAGCGGATGCGGCGACCTCAGTTCCGTCACGATGAACGCGACGAGCGACGCCGCGGAGATCAACGTCAACGATGCGATAAACGGCGATTCGAACCAGCCGTCTTTCTCGCCGTTCTGCAGCACGATCTGCATGGTCGAAAGCCAGAGCACAACGGTGGTGAGGCCCACGATGTCGATCGGCGCGCTGCCGCGAGCGCGCGAGACCTCGCGATTCTCGCCGATGAACAAATAGCTGAGCGTTATCGAAAGCGCGACGAGCGGCACATTGACGAAGAATATCCAGCGCCACGATAGCGCGTCGGTGAGCCAACCGCCGAGACTCGGGCCGATCGCAGGGCCAAGTGCGGCGCCGATGCCGTAGAGCGCGCCTGCGATTGGCAATTCCTCGGGCGGGAACGCCTCGAGTAAGATCGTCAGCGTGATCGGGATGAGCGCGCCGCCGCCGACACCCTGGATCACTCGGAAGATCACAAGCGACCAAAGGTTCCACGCGAAGCCGCACGCGATCGAACCGGCCACGAAGACCACCTGGCTGATGATGAAATAGCGCCGCAAGCCGATGAGACTCGAAAGCCAACCAGTGGTCGGGATGATCGCGACGTTTGTGATCAGGTAACCCGTGATCACCCAGTCGATCTCGTCGACGCTCGCGCCGAACGACGACTGCAGATTCGGGATCGCGACGTTTACGATGCTGCCGTCGAGGACCGCCGTCAACGCCGCCAGCATGACCGGCAACGTGATGAGCCACTTGTTGCCGACGATGAGGCGCGAGTTGGAGGCGGCGCTTGCGCGCGCCTCCATCAGCGCTGCGAGCTCGTGTCGATCGCCACTTCGGTGGACAATCCCTGGCGGAGCAAGTGGTTCGGATCCGACGCCGGATCGATCATGATACGAACGGGCACGCGTTGGACGACTTTGGTGAAGTTGCCGGTCGCGTTGTCCGGCGGGATCAGGGCGAACGTCGCTCCGGTCGCCGCGGCGATGCTCGTCACCGTGCCGGTGAATTTGATGTGCGGATATGCGTCGACGCTGATGGCAACGGGGTCGCCAACGCGCACGCGCTCGAGTTGCGTCTCTTTTAGGTTTGCCGTGACCCAGAGGTGTGTCTGCGCCGCGATGGCCATGACCGGCTGTGCGACCGCTACATTATCTCCGACGTTGACGGACTTCTTGCTGACGATGCCGTCGATGGGCGCAATGACTCGCGTGTACGAAAGCTGGAGCTTCGCGATATCCAATGCAGCCTGCGCCGCGCTCTGCTGCGCGGACCCGGTCAACGCTTGCGCGCTCTTGATCCTGTTCTGATCGTTTCCGGTCAGAGCTTGAGCGAGTTGCGCTTGGCTTGCGGATATCTGCGCGCCGGCCGCGGATGCGCCGGCTTGCGCCTGTTCGAGATTGCTCTGCGCTTGCACAACGCCTGCTTGCGCAGCCGTCACCGAGATGGACGCAGACTGCTGGGCGGCGACGGCCGATTGGTAGGCGGCTTCTGTCGCGTCGAACTGCTGGTGCGAGATGGCGCCCGCTGCGATGAGCGTCTTCGCGCGGTCGCGGTCGTTCGCGGCTTTGGTCAAAGCGGCGTTCGCCGAATCCAATTGAGCTTTTGCGACGCCCACGCCGGCGTCTGCCGACAAGACCGCCGCCTGAGCCGTGCCGATCTTTGCGGAAGCGCCGACCGCCGCGCTCTGCGATTGCGCGACGCCCGCCTGCGCTTGGCTCGTCTGCGCAATCGTCAGAGCCGACTGCATCGGAACGCCGATCGCGGCGGCTTGCGCTGCGCCGCGTGCTTGTTCGAGAGCGGCTTGCGCTTGAGCGACGGCCGCGACAAAGTCACGGGGATCTATCGTGAGCAGCAAGTCGCCCTTGTGCACCAATTGATTCTCGTGGACGTAGACCGCCGTGATCTGGCCCTTGACACGCGGCGCGACCGTGGTTACGTCGCCTTCGATTTGTGCGTCGTCGGTAGAGACATGGTGGCTTGCATAAACGAGATACGAGATGCCGAAGATCAAAAGCACGAGCCCGACGATGATGCCGGCCGGTATGAGGATGCGGCGCCGGCGGCCGGTCGTCTCAACGCCGCCCGAATTCTGGTCTTCGGCGCTCATCGATGCTCCATTTCGTGCTTGAGTCGGAGGTGCGATGGTCTCTGTCGAATTGGTGGCCATTAGCCTGCCGCGATCTTGGATTCCGGCTTGAATTCGCCGTACGGTTTGAAATTCGCAGTGCGCATGCGCTCGCGAAGTCGTTCGATCATGTGGGCGAGCTGACGGAGTTCGTCTTGGTTGAGCGCGCCCATCAGTTCGGAGACGTTGGCGATATGCTGAGGGACGAACCAACGCATGAACTCTTGCCCATGCTCGGTCAGGCGGGCGATGATGAGTCGCCGATCATCTGGATGATCGATGCGTTCGACCAGGCCATCGCTGACGAGCCCGTCGATCAAGCCGGTTATATTCGGCCTGGTAACTACCAGATAGCGGCCGATCTCCGAGAGCGCCATCGACTGGTTATCAGCGCTGAAAAGTGCCATAAGCACGTTTAGCCTGCCTGAGGAGAAATCAAACGTCTTGCACATCTTGTCGACAAAGCCGTCGAGGTCCGCGGACATCCGCTTGAGCGAGATCAGCGCGTAGACAGCCGCGACGTCGAACTTCTCGCAGCGCTGGCTCATGCGCAGCAAGCCTGCCTTCATGGCTTTCATCTCGTCGCTGAGCGGGGTCGGACCGCTTTCGGGCTCTACCATCTGAATTAGTTAACCTCCTAATGATTTACGAGTTTATTATATAGTTAGGAGGTTAACATGTCAACGCATGATGTCCCGCGGGGTGTAGGGGATGCAACTAAAACCTTGTCGAGCCACTTGATTTCCGGGACCCAAGTGTTTCGATTCGGAATCCTGGGGCTTTGAAAAAAACCGATTTTCGGCAGAGGAAGCGTAGGGCCAAGTTCAAGGAAGCAAACTCGAATTAGTCATGACTTTAAATTAGATGCTATAAGAATTCAAGCGTCGTCGTCCGGCGATCGCGGCCAAGGCGAAGAAAGGCGGCGAATTCGTATCCAAGACACCTTTTATTAGACCGGAGTTTTTTTAGGTCACGCGTGATTTCCGAGTTTTCAATCTTCTTTGCTTCAATATTACAAGTAAGTTGTTCGGAACTGCGCGACAATGCGCAATAATATCGGGTAATACGGTTATGGCTCTCAGGTCGGTCGCGTCGACCTCTTGGATTGGGGTCACTCCCTTGGGGTCGCGGCCGTCTCGGTTGTGCTCGCATTCAAGAAGGGCTGAGTCGACCAGGAAGAGTCGATCCAGCGCCGCCCAAATGAGTTCTCCGATTTCACGAATTTTCACGGTAATTCTAACCTACGTAGCTGCCGTCTAACCTGTAGGTGGTGAACCTGAGGGCGGCTTTACAATCTGCATACCGCCCCATGAGTTATAGCGTTTACGCAGTTCGTCCTCAATTTCATTTAGCGCATTGGGCTTAGCTACTGGCTCCCCCAAACCGATCTCTTTGCCCCGAAGCGCCACGAAGTTCATTAAGCTCCATGGAGACGTCTTCGTCATCGATTGCTTGGCGGTAAGGAGATCAAATATGCTTATCGTCGCGCTAAGATCACCTTCCAGTAAGTCAAGGGCCTGTACCTCAATTATTTCGAGAGTCTCAGTGTTTTGGAGCCAGCTATTCCTTTTGATGGCTTCACGAATCTGTGATATGATGCCGACCCAATGTGGCACGGCAAACGATGTTACGATTATTGGGAACAATCGATGGAGGGACCTTGGACTAACCCCTTCGTATTCAAGATGACCTTCGCGGAAATGACGGATGTCTTCATCCAATTCCTCAATCTTTTCGATTAGTCTAGCTATGTCTTCTTCGATGAATTCATCGCGCAGCTCGATCAGTGATTCGATTTCACGAAATCGCGTGGCAGTCACCTCGATAAAAGCAACGTCGCGTCCGTCGGAGACCACGACGTCGGCTCCGTGGTACTCCACGCGACCGATTCTATATGTCTTGTCACCGTCAATTGCATAGTGACGCTCCTTCGAGACTCGTGAAAAGAGAGACAAAACATGCAGCTCAAGATAGTGGCCAAAAAATGTGCGAAGAAGGTTTGACCGTTTCGGATTCTTCTCGCGATAAGCATCCGCGAGCCTGTAATAGAGCCCTGAGGTCGACGCGTTTTCTAAAAATGGAATATATGGGCAACAAAGGTTGCCGCTCGGAAGCCGGATGAATGGTCGTTGTTTGAGTGGGAACAGCGTCGCACCAAGATGGGAGTCCGACCCCGCTGTGTCCAGAAGGGTTGACAATTCGGCAACATCAACCGTGTTGATCCGCAACCACTTTTCAACGGCCTGTGGACTTGCAATCGTATTAAGGTATTCTGGAGGCAGAAGGTAACTGTAGTTTGATAGATTTTCGAACGACGTGATTTGTTTAAATCTCAAGATTTCCCCATAGCCAACAGCCATAAAGTCAACCCACGACATTTCAAGGAGATCCACTACGTCCGAGTTGACATCGCTAAACGCCGGGTGTCCTCGTGCCTCCTCGGTTGATGCCCAACGGAAGAACGATGCGTATACGAGGAGTTTGTTTAGGTACGGATCCTCAAATCCAAACATCCCCGCTATTTCCGTCGGTACAAGGTCTGACGGAGTACCGCTATGCGTTCTTTGGATACTGGCGGAACGAAGACTTGATATTGTCAACAAGGCCCGACAAAAGTCGTCGCCAAAGGTTTGAGGGCGTTTTGCAGCTCTGCTATGTTTAACTACTTGCTTTATGAGTATCGCCAATTGTTCCGGATAGAACAAAGTGCGGCCCTGATCGATAAATTCGTCCAAGCGCGTACGGTGACAGTTGAGTCGAAGCGCTTCAACGAATTGGTGCTGAAACTTCGGCGCTCGGTAGTCTAGCTGACCGAAGCGCAATAGGGCACTAAGTCGCCCGATCAGATCCAGAGTTGATTCCAAAGGCCATGCGGATGTTAAGTATTCGAGTTCTGACAGACTCGCTGAGCCCTGAAACATTTCATCGTACGCGATATTCACAAGCACGCCGCCGGCCATGTTATTGATCCTTACTACGCTAGGTATGCCTTTGCAGCTGACTTCACATGAACGGAAGCAAATTCAGGAATCAAATCAAGCAACAGTGACCACTTCGCCAAGATCAAAATATCTCGCTCACCAGAAAGGACGGATTTCTGATCCTACGCAAATACATTTAGCAGGTCAACGGGCTCCTTCGACGAGAGCCGATCGACCACCAAATCCGCCCGAACAATTGCATCTGCTATAGCCTCAACAACTCCTCCGCGCTCGGTTGCTCGTGTGATGATGGACAGCAATCCGATATTGAAAGTCCGCAGTCTTTGAGTGAAATATGGGAGCATTCGCATATTGACAGTCGCCTCATGGACCAATCGATTCCTAAATTGATAGATCACCGTGACAAGGTCGCGAACCGACTGCCGAGTTCTCTTTAGTTCCTTTAGTGCGAAAGTCGGATCAGCGTAGAATGCAACGCTGTATTCTATCACGTCATTGACTAGCACATTAGAAACATTCGGTTGGAGGCGCTTCGCGGCCGCGAGGAAATCCTTAATCTCCAAACTTTTGCCTAGCGGTAGCGTGAGACCCAATTCATCGGCTTCCCGTCGACCGATGTTTACGCCGGGCCTGAGATTTCCAAGTTCTTGGTTCCTGAAAATGTTATTCAGAAACAAGTAGAGATCCCAAAAGACTTCACGGCACCTTGCGAGTACACCGAGAGCCGACAATACTTCCCGACAAGTTGCCTCTATCGAGACATCCTCCCCTCGCAACAACGGACGCTCACCCTTCGTTGAGAGAACGTTCTCCACGGAGATCCAGTAATTCAATATTTTGTCTTCAAGTGGTACTGACTCCTCAGCCTTTCGGTAATATTTGTAAGCCATTTCCGCTTCGAACTTTCCGTTGAGCCAACGCCCCTTAGTTTGCAGGTCTTCAGCCAGCTTCGTCAGGCTATCTATCGCTGCCCTATCGAATTGCCCATCGGTCCTTAGAACGAGTAGGCCGTCGAAAGCATCTGGATTCCTTGTATCTGTGCCAGACCCTGAGGCAACACTATGATAAGTTTCGTCTGCAACTACGTAATTGTCTGCGGATACGACGATGAGCGTATGCGGATTTAGAAAATAGTGAATCAAATCAACCGCACGGGCTGTTTTTTCGACAGCCTCGGCCAAACCGGCGATTGGATCGAGTGCTTCCAGCGTTATCGATGCGTTCATATATCCTGGCGCCGAACTAAGGTCGAGTTCATCCTTCGCATGATTGCATGTAATGAGCGGCCTAAGTCTTGGAGAGTAAAATTGCACTTCACCGACCTGGAGCGGGCGCAGTCCGGTGAGCCCCGCGACGCGCAGCATGTAATTGTATCGCCGTGGGAACGCATGAAAAAGGGTCCGAAGCCCGTTCAGCCTCTGAGTCGGTGTAAGCCCGTCCATTTCTAGCTTTAATGCCGCCGAGTATTTCTTTCGGTCAAATCGCGTGCCCTCAAAGAAAGGGCGCATCGACGTCGTTATCGCCGGGAATCTAGTAAAAACGTAGTCATTAATTTGCGTTACGTTATCAAGGAGCCGACTCGGGATTTCTCCTATAGTCTTTAGAGCGAAGCCTTGAAACATCATTGCAACGATTGCATTTCTTGTCAAAACTGCTATTTTTGCAGGCCTATAATCTTTCGATAGATCAGTAATCCACCACACGAGTTCCGCCAAGAGCGCGTCGAAATACTTTCCTCTTAAGAATTCAGTAGTCGACTGATCACATAGTTCAATGAGTTGCGCGGACACAACTATCTTGTCAGGCGTCTTACTTATCTCACGGATTTCTTCGAGAATGCGCTTAAAAAGAATTACTAAGCCCGACTTCGAGAGCATTTCATCCGAATCAATATAGTATCGAAGTTCCTCACAGATGAAAGCCCGGTTCGCCTTGTTTCGCAGTCCACCAAGTCGCAACTCGTCAAATAGATAGAGTAAGATGACTTGGGGGCCTCGTAATTCTAAGCCACGCGAATTGACATTAAATGACGCGACCTGGTCTTCCCAAATATCTCGCCAATTTCGCAAACGAGATTCAATGGTTGCGAGTCGCGGATCTAGCACAGTTTGAACTCCAGTCCGAGTGACGTTGTTAGATGTTCGGAGTCAAGTCACGGACTTTTCCAATCGGGCCAACAGCTTCTTCCCTATTGCTCGTCGACCCGCTAGGGTTGCATAAGAATTCGCCAGTCGAGTCCGTTCTCACGTGCTTCGACCACCGGCGTCCTGCAAAGTCTCTACGAGCCTGGTTGACAGCGACGTCTCCGTCGTTCCGTAACATCAAATGCGTGCTTTAAGCGAGTTAAAAGTAGATCTCGGCTCGCGCATGGCCTGCACGGTCGCCAAAATCCTACGAGTTTTGGTCAGGCGTTGGTTGATCGCAAATGTGCGGACGGCGTCCCGTTGAGAATAGGGCGTGTGGCAAAAATAGACATATTCATGGACGATGAAACCATCTGAAATTATCGACAGGGCAATCGCAGACCTCAAGGATTGGCGGGGCAAAATGCTCGCCACTGTTCGCAAAGTGATTCTTCAAGCCGACCCCGAGATAATCGAAGAATGGAAATATATGGGCACGCCGCGTTGGTCGCGCGATGGAACGATCTGCATCGGCAACGCTCACAAGGATAAGGTAAAGCTGACATTTGCTCACGGCGCAGGCCTTCCGGATCCGGACAAGCTCTTCAATAACGGGTTAGGCGGCAAAGAATGGCGCGCGATCGATCTCTTCGAGGGCGATAGAGTCAACGAGCGCGCTCTGAAAAAGCTTATCCTCGCCGCCGCCGCTCACAATCGCGCCGAGTTGAAGCGGAAGAAACCGGCTACCGCTCGCGCGTCTCGGCCCAAAGCACGCAAAAAGTAGTATCAACCCGCGCTTGGGTGGATATCAGCTCGGTAGCCGGCGGATAGAACGGCGACGGCTGATCGCGGGGTAAGTACCTCGACCTCTCGATGCGGCGGCCGCTTGCGCCGGGTGTTATATCCTTGTTGCGACCATGCGAGTAAGGCGTCGCCTCGCACCAGCCACGCGGCACCGTCATCCGCTATGAATGCGCCGTCGGGGAGATCGGCGATGTCCGCCGCGTAAGTTCGTTTGGTGCGGGGTCTGATCAGCCGATCTCCATGAAGTTGCAGATCGATCGCGTCAGCGCCCGAGGGCTCTCCGAAGCGGCCGGTCCACGCCGCGCAGAACCGGCGGTAGTCTTCGCGGCGGCATTCGGCACATGGCCGATGGCCCGCGCCAAACGCCGTCGCCTCGTCGAGGAAGAAGAGCTCGGTGTATCGGTGCGGGGTCATGACAACTCGGCGGATCCCCTTGAACTCCAACCGGCATGCGATCCAACGCCTGAGCTTTGCGTAGTGAACGATGCGTTTGGAATCGTCGTGCAAGATGCCGCGGTTGCCCATGAGCAGGCCGCGTCCTTCGAGCGCGACGATTTCGCCGAACGGCGTGACCCGGTTTTGCAGAGGCATCTCCGACATGATACTCTGCGACCGGGCGAGGATTCCCGCATCAGAGTCCAATTTTGGGGCTTGACTTTTCGGCTCAAATATACAACTATATGGTTGTGGATACTCTCAGCTCCGCGTTCGCAGCCCTTTCGGACCCCACGCGCCGGATGATCCTCGATCGCCTGATGCGCGGGCCAGCGACTGTGAACGAGCTCGCCAAGCCGCATAAGATGACGCAGCAAGCCGTTTCGAAACACGTGGCATATCTGGAGCGCGCTCGGCTCGTCGCAAAAAAACGCCGCGGTCGAGAGCATCTCTGCAGCCTCAGACCAAACGCGATCCGCCAAGTCGCCGATTGGGCAGACGGGTATCGCCGCTTTTGGGAAGAGAGTCTTGAACGCCTAGATCTTCTGCTTCGTGAGGACGGAGAGAAAGCGAGTCGACGTGGCCGGTCAAAATAG
>Ga0210384_10000688_pt1 | contig 50516 bp, 36 predicted proteins | sample IncBWH2MmetaG_FD_160574 | JGI IMG/M metagenome (GOLD analysis project Ga0210384, IMG submission 160574) | Forest soil microbial communities from Barre Woods Harvard Forest LTER site, Petersham, Massachusetts, United States - Inc-BW-H-2-M | ecosystem: Environmental > Terrestrial > Soil >... | reverse complement strand
GCGCCGCTCATCTCGTCGATTACACTTACCACCGCTCCGTTCGAAACGGTCAGCGCGAACTTAATAGCATCTTTCGTCTGCATTTTCTTTCCTCCTGGAATTGCCTGCTCACTCTCTACTACGATTGCGGAGCGATCCAGGATACGTGCCCCCGCAACATTCCTTAGGATGGGTCGGCCACGATGACAGAGGTTGCCGCCGCGAGAACCCACGGACAATGCGCATAGTCCACGATGCGCGCGATGTGCTGATCAATCACTTCCAGTCGAGCGACAGAATCCGGCTTCCACTCATCTCCATGTTGGCGCAGCACGACGACCGTCAACTCGCCGTCCACTTCCCCAACTCTCAGTCGCCATGGCATTCTTTGCCGTTCATAGTTTCCGAAATATGGCGATTCGTCGATCGGGCCGGCAAAGCGATCTGCGACGCGGAGTTGAGCATCCGCAGTAACGAGTTCGCGGATTCCGTCCCAATCACGTTTATTGAATCGGTCCACATAGAGGTGCAGAAGCCGCGACAACTCTGGACTCGCGGCGCGGCGCGAAGTCGCGGGCGCAGGCAACGCTGCCAACTTCGCTCGCCCCCTATTGAGCGCAGCCTTGACGCCCCCCACAGTGGAACTGACGAGTTCGGCAATCTCTTCGAGCGTGTAGTCAAAAACATCCTTGAGAAGCACGCAGGAGCGCTCCTTGGGAGGCAGGCTCATCACAAGCTGTTCGATCGCCCGACCAACACCAAGGACAGGAGGATCACCAGGCATTGCGGAGTCTGGGCTCATAGCCGTGGTTTCAGCCTCAACCCGGACGCCCCGCCTCCGCAGGAAGTCGATCGATCGATTGTGCGCGATCCGGAACAACCAGGGACCTAGAGGACGGCGGTCGTCGTACTGGTCGAGCTTCCGATAAGCCTCGAATAATGCGTCTTGAACAACATCCTCCCCGTCCAGCACAGATCCCGTCATGCGAGAACAATAACGGTGCAGACTAGGGCGAAGATTGGTGATCGTCTCGAGGAAGGCCAGATACCGCGCTTCGAAGGGACCGGAGAGGTCCATTTTCTCCTGCTTGTCGGTCGCCATACCTACTTATACGCAGCCCATCCCCTTTAGGATACGCACCGAATTCGCAAAGCGGATCAGGAGTCCATCGGCACGCCGGAAGGCTTGCCTGCGAGGTTCACGAGGCCCTGCATCGAGCAGTCAGGCTCCAGCATCGAAAAGCTATCAGAGGGGTTTCAGAATGAACTACTTCGAAACACTCGAGCAGGCAGTGTCGGCCTGGCCTAACGTCTCAGTGCATCCACACCGGTTTGGTGGACAAGAATTCCGATTTGGATCTGCGGAAATCGGTCATATTCATCCGGGCGTCGTGGTTGACATCCCGTTTCCGCGTTCCGTTCGCGATGCGCTTCTGGCGGACGGTCTGGCCGAGGAGCATCATTGGGTTCCGAATTCTGGTTGGATCACCTTCCGGGTTCGTAGCGAGCAGGATCTCAAGCATGCCGTCTGGCTCATGCGACTGTCGCACCTGCGCTACTCCCTCAAGACCGCTACTGACCCACGCAAATTGCTCGAGCAGCAAAGCGAAGAACTCCAGTTGAACTCTCGATTCAAATCGTTGCTCGAACCATTCGTGTCTAAAACCACAAACCAAGTTGCGGCTGAGCCGCTCCGAGCTTAGAAGAGAACGGGACGTTTACTTACGATGGTTGTTCTTTGGATTGCAGAAGGAGATCCCCGAAATGGAGAACATGAAGGCAGTACGTTGCTGATCCCTCTATAGTTCTATTTCCAAGTCCTTCATTAACGTGTTTAGTTTCCCGCGACTGATACCCAAAGTGTCAGCGGCTCTTGAAGGCTTATGCTGGCAGCTGTCCAAAACTTCCTCGACATAGATCTTCTCAAAATCGGTCAATCGTACTTTTTCTTGTTGAATCTCTTGAAAGGCTGTCTTCACCTTTGACTTCCACTGATTGGGATCGGGGTTGCCGAGGAATTGCACCGTGAACATCTTTTTTCCATTCTGCAAATCCTCGCTTGCCAAGGACAGTTTTTGGCCTTTCCAATCGACGACACCTCCGACCATCCCCGAGGGCTCGGTGCGCTTCAAATTAGCGTAAGCCTTCACTTGCTCCGCCAGCGGCCCGCCGACGGAGGCCGGCAGTTCCAAGTCTTTGTGCTCTCCTGTTGCCTTGGCTTCCAAACGTACTCGTCGACCAGAAGGATCGATCACTATCACATCGCACCCGTGCACTCCGCCTAACGTCAGTAGTGGACTCAAGAAATCGTCGATGTTGGCCATGACGTGATAGCCGGGTTCCAACGAGTTTGCGGCTGCTGCTACTGCTGTCCTCGCCCAGTCCGGGGTAGCAGCAGAACCAGCTGCAGCTGCTGCTTTTGCCGGCGTGTGCACCTCCTGAACTTGACTCGCGGGCTCACTGCTATTCAATTGCGCTAACACAGAATGAGTCATGGGGGTTGGCGAATAACGCACTCTCCTGCCAAATCGTTCGCGACGCAGCAGTTCTTTTTCCACTAACGATTTACAGGTTGCCGAAAGGTTGGACTCAGCGATTCCCAGTCTGCCAGCCAACTGCGCCGCACCAATCGACTTCTCTTGCGCGACGATTGCTAGGATCTGCCTTACAGTGTTGCTTCTGGCGGCCAACTCGAAAAGTCCCCTTGGCACGCGTTGATGTCCCAAGCGATACGCCAACTCAGAAAGCGCGTGCAACTGGCCGAGATAGAAGCCCGGAATTTCCCGAAAATCTCCCTCAACAAATCGCGCCACCTGTCCAAAGACGTTCCGCAAAAGTCGGAGCAGATCGTCGGTCTCCTCTTTAAACAATTCGAAAGCAAGAGCGGTAACCTTGGCTGTGAGAGCGTCAAGCTGGTTCTGCAACGCGACGTTAGCTGATTCGTCGTGAGTCTCGAAAGCCTTTTTCGCGTGGAAGCCGATGGCCGATACCAGGTCCGCCGGAGCAGCAGGAGTCGTGGAAACTGCGGGTTCTTCGATCATCGTGCTGGTGGCCATAGCAACCCTCCTATAGTTCAGGTATTATTTAAACATAATTAAAACATAATTGTCAACGACAAAATCGCCTGTCGTTTTCCCTAATCTTTTCAGTTACTTAGGAAACTGATAGAAAAGCACTTCCAAATCGGCAGACCCGGGCGGCAGCTCAGTCTTGGTAATGGGTTCGAACGGTCGATAATTCTGGGCAACATTAAGAAGAGGGAGACCGAGCAGCCCAAGAGGGGGATCTCCTGGACTTTTCCAAGCTGCCTTTGCGAGTGCTGCGGAATTGGCAACGATAAAAATGCCGTCTTTTTCCCGGACCAATTGGTCAATGCTCCCTGCGAAGCCCCCACCGGCATCCAACGGCCCTGCCATAACCGGCGTAAGAATAAGAGTGGGCTGAAGGTCCCGGACGGCTTTAGTCCCTGGGGTGCGAGTCAAGTCTTCACAGATCAGCACCATCATCCGCATCCCACTCGCCCGCGAATCAACTGAGAGTATGCTCCTCGGCATGAAAGCAATATTCTCGCGACAGGGGTCGCACTGTAGTAAGGAGTCGAGACCAAAGCGTTGCTGTTCGTGGCGGTGCATGTCGTAAGGTTGTGCTTTTCGCTGTCTCCATAGTTCCTCGCCTCGATCATTGAGCACAACCGCAACATTGAAAGGTTTGGTGGGGTGATGGGCTGTCAATAGCCTGGTGAATGTACCAGCGAGCGTTAGACAAGGACGATCGCGGTCCTCGGCGGCAAGCCTGGCGAGTACCCCTTTCACGTGCTTCAGGACCGGGTCCGGCATGACCAATTCAGGGAACATGATGACCTGGCACCCGCGGTGCGCCAGGTGGACCAACCCTGCCTCTGCCCTTTTGCAGAGGTCGCGACAGGCATCACTCGGAACGCCTTCGATCTGAACGCTGAAAGAGGGAGGGCTGGCGCTCGTTTCTTTCTTGAGTATCAGCGGCCCTGGAAGCAATTGGGCATCGGAAGCTCGCACCTTGAGTTCTTGAACGAGAGGAACAATTCCCAACCTCAACACTGGCCAGGTGGGCTCATGGAAATCCTGAGTGGGGTTGAGTATCCGAAACTCGAGTGTGCAGTCGCCCGGGGCGTGAACTCGAAGCAGGTTCTCAAAGTAGCTTTCGAGGTCCTCTCCGCGGTCCGGAATAGGTGTCCATTCCCTGTGCTTCACGGCCGCATCCGCCCAGTTCTGAAAGGGTGCCCGCTCGAAGTATCGCGGTTTGAAGACGACATAGCCCGGGACCTTTTGTTGTAGCTGTTTCCCATGGCGCTCGAAATGCTCGGTCACCCGCGTCCAGCGTTTCCCTCCGATTCGAGTATGGGCGTGCAGATAATTCAGATCTGCCGCTGCCCGATCAACCGCAGACAAGACTGAAAAAAGCCGAATGCAAAAGTCTGGCGACTGCATGTCGGCATCGCCGCCAGGAATATCAAGATATCGGCGCACGCTGGCAGGAATAGCTCCGTCGGACTTAACAATCTCGGAGACGATGTTCTGTCGGCTGATCTCGTCTTGCGCTGCAGACCATTGGCTCCCGAGTGTCTCATCCGGGCTGGGCATAAATCGCCCATTTAGGTAATCATAACCGTGGGCGAAGAAATCAAAAATCCATTCGCACGCACCACAGTTGTCTCTGAATTCACCAGGTTCGTAGCTCACGTTGAGATTCCGGGTCGGATTATGCCTGATTTGTCGTCTTCCAGAACACAACCGTCGATTTTGTTCGGACTACGGAACAGTGCAGCCCCGTGCAGAGTGCAGTGCGGCCCAGCGTAGACATACGGCATCGCTGAGAGCAGTGTCCACATAAGTGAAGCTATGTTTTCCAGGGGAAAACGGCGAGCAGAACCCCGTCGGGCCGAAGAGCCCGCCTCTCCGGCAGGCTAACTCGCCGAAAAAAGCAACTCTACTTCCGCGATTCAGGTAATGTCAAGGATTCGTCAGTAAATCAGTTTAAACATTCGAGAGTCACTCGTGTTCGAATAGGTAATGTTCAAATCGCGTATTGCTCGATGTCGCACGGACGGGGGTAAGCGGCCAAAAGGGGCGCATTGGTTCGCCAGGTTTCCTCCCTCCGATGCCGCGCACACCCTGCCTGCTGATCTATTGTCGGTGAGACGCCACTTACAAAAAGAAGAATTCAGATGAAGGAAGAATAAAAGACTAACTATCTCCAATCCTGTTTCTGAAGTCGAGAAGAGAGTCAGTGATAATTAGTATGACCGTTAAGTCAGTCAGTCAATCGCGAGAAGTGGGACCGAACATCAAATAACTTCCGTTTGACACCCGAACAGTCCTGCCGTAGAGTTTCAGGCACCAGCGAGTTGGCCAGGCGAAAAGAGTATTCCTTTTCGATACGAGGGGGCTCCATCTCGCTGCTTCCCCGGAAATCTAAGCTAGAGTGCGTCCTTGTCTGTCCAAGGCGTCGCGGGACTATTGTCTCTCGCGTAAGCCGGGACAAGAGGCAAGGATGCACATTGGTCGCGCTACACCAAGTGGGGGTTGCAATCGAATCGCAAGTGGTAAGTAGTGACGAGGAGACACCGACGTGCCGGCCCAAAAGAAAAGCTCAAAGATTCGTAAGCGCATTCCCGCCAAAGCGGAGAAACGCGTCGCCGCATCCTCCAAGAAGCCTGCAGGAAAGCGGGGGAAGCCCAAGGCAAAGAAGTCTGCGGCGAGAGCCACAACGAAACCCGGCCGTAAGCGGACGGCCGCCGGTGCCCCTACTGCCCCGCCGCTCCGGACAGGTGCTCGTTCCGCTCGCATGCTGGCAGAAGTGGCGCTTCAGGTATTCACCGGCGTAGTTCGCATAACAGGCAACCAGTCCATGCTGAACGGCACGCTGTTGGTCAGGGCGGGCGTCGCTGATTTCCCCAGCGCTTTGGGGGCGGCGACCCAGTATCTGTTAAATGCAGGAATCCACGACGGCGATAACATTTCCGTCTCGGGTCAACGGACTAGTGTCGAGTACGGAGGCAGCACAATTAACGTGATCGTGATGAACAGCGCCCAGAAGTCCTAGTTCGTCGCAAGCAAATACAAGCCGTGCGAGTCGCCGGAACTCGTGTATTGAGCCATCTATGATGACAAAGATCTCCCTCACTCACGGCCTGCTTCTTGCGGTTGCTCTCGTGCCGCTGCTCCCCGGCCGATCGTTTTCACAATTCGCACCGAGCAGCGATCCAGACCGGGAGCAATTCATTCAACGTCGTGACGCACAAGACAATGGGATCTCCGTGCAGCCGCCGAAGATCTACGATGATATGTCTCTGCAGATCATGTTGAACTCTGTGCGTTCCCAGCTTGCGGCCGTGCAGGGAGTGAGCCAATCCGGGCTACTGGGCAGCATCGGTGCTCTCTCGGGCGGCAGTTCGGTCCAGAATTCTTTTGCCGCCCAAGTCTCAGGTGGTCCCTCCTTGCCTCAGACTCAGGTCACCGCCAACGGCCCCACATCCCAGACGCAGACAGTTACCGGTTCGACGCCGGGCGTGACCGTCACGAATACCGGGCCCAATCAGTCCACGGTAACGACGACGCCGACTCCCACTGCCCCGACCGCATCCTTACCAAGTGGGAGTGGATTTGGACTACCGTCCACATTCGGTGGAAATGCGCTCAATACTCTGAATGAACAAATGCAGTTAAGTTACGAGATAGCAAACCTCGAACTCCTGCTCGAAGGTTCGCTGTCCGACCGACTGGTGGCCGGCGGACCATCGCCGAAACCTCGGACTACCATTGGATTTCCGATCACGATTAACCCGCCACCGGAGTACAAACACGCCGTCGCCGTGGTGGAAGTTGAAGTGGCCACTCCTTCGGTGCGCATTCTCTCGGCGGAGCCCCCTGCAATAACTGCGCTGCTCCCGAAAGAAAGGACATTCAACGTTGCCGCCATTACCAATAACCAAGCCTCAGTAGGCGCCGGTTTTGTCACGGCAATCGCCGGCGGCAGCTTCTCCTTCCTGCACGGAAGAAGCACCTATTACGTAGTCCAGGATCAAGACACAATTGCTCTCCAGATTCCTTCCAGCGCCCCGTGGCGGGCGACTGCGTTCGCCTGGCAGTTCAAGCCTGTATTGGGGCAGGCCTACGTACAGCCGGGGATGCGGCAAACCTTTGTGCAGCTAGCGGTGCCGGTGACGAACTTTGCCGGCTGTTTCGGGATAGTGAAGATCACGACGTACTGGCGGCGCTTCGATAAGAAGACCGGAAGGGCGGGGGAGATGATTCCCGATTCACTACGAACTTACCCTGCCCGTGACATTCCCGTGTTTGACGCCGGCCCGTTTATTCAAGCGGGCACCGGCTACGAGGACTTGGGGAACGGACAGGTGGAGGTCAAGGTCCGAGGACAGTTCATCAACGGCACCTATGTTCGGGTGGGGAGCACATTCTATCAGCAGGGAACGACAGGATTTACCTTCGAACCCAAGCTTATTCGCTTCACTGCGTCCGCCGCCGATCTGCTGAAAGATGAACCGCAGGTGGTATCGCGAGATGGCAGCGAAGTTCCGCTGATTGATCCCGCTGATCCTGAACCCAGACCATTTCTGAATCGAAGTTGCAACGAAGAGATTGCTCCCTCCACAGTACCCGCTTCCGAATCGGACCCGAACAATTGCGGTCGGCTAAGTACGCAAACCGCGGTGAGCACGTTGGACCTGTCCACCTCATTGCTCACAGTGCTAGTCAAGCATATGCCGACCGAGCCGCCATTGGACAAATATTTGGTTTACGTCGCCGGGCATGCTTACGGGCTAAGCGATGCCCCGATAACGCGAACCTACATTGACAAGTGCACAGCAGTATTTCAGGCGGCAGTGCCAACGCAGGTGCTGGCTTCGACGAGAGGGATTGCGGTTGCACCACTGCTTTGGGGAAATCGACACACAGTCCCGGTTCCTTTTTTCCAAATGCCGTTTGGCAGCACCGGCGACAAGGTGGTTCTCCTTCAGAAAGACGACAAGAATGCCACTTTCATCCTGCTGGGAAATCGACTGGCGGCAGCGGCCATCGTAGCTCCACCGACACCACTGATACGCTTTCCGGCCAACGATCCCTACGATCCTTATCCTTACTATTCGATTGGGAAATTCCAGCTTTCGATCAAGGACTGGAAGGCCTATAAGAGCATCTTGCTGACCAAGGCGCCCGGCGAGAAGGTCGAACAGGTTCCGTTGCCAAACCCGGACGACAAGACTGCCAGTTCATCGTCTGCGCCGTCTCCGAAGTTTCGGGTCGTGGTGGCGGCCGACGAAGCCGATTTCACTGGCGATGATCTCGAGTCGATTAGCGCGGTGAAGTACGGAACAAGGGCGTTGAGCGTGTCTTTGTCCGACGATAAGAAAACTCTGATCGTGCGGGGACTTGTGGCGGCCGGAGTGACTGCGGCGCCGACGCCCAAAGACATCACGTTTGAGTATCAGGATGGGCATAAGGCTACGGTATCGCTCGACGTCGTCAACTTTAGGGTGGAACCAACCCCGAGTGCCCCGGCTCCGGCTGGAACGAAGCCTTAGCCTAGGTCCAGCGCTTTTATCGAGCCGACTGGTTTTGAAGGAGTGAAGAGTGCCCACTGAAACCCTACCCTCCGGGATTCGGATAACGGTTCCATCCGACTACAAAGTCTCGCCGGGCGCAGCCGCGCCCGGCAGCCAAAGGCGAAGGCCCGTAACTCGACCGACCGGGCCTGTCCCTTTACCCTCCCAGACCGATGACCTTTCGAGCGAACATGACGCTATCATCCAGGCGCTCGAGCAGCAGGAAATGCAATTGCTCGACAGCGCTTCAGTCGAGCCCGAACCATCGGAAACAAAGCGCGGTGTGCGGGTGGCGGGAGAGCCCCCAGGCCAGGCGGAGTTCTCCATGGACGTCGAGCCGAATGAGTCAGCCGTTGTTCTCCTGGAACAGGATGGGTTTTACTCCTGGACCCTCCCCACAGAAACGCAAGCCGTGGTGTCAGGAAAAGAGGTGCGCGGCGCGCGCACGGTGGCGCCCAAGCGACGACTGGTATTCCGGATCGATGTACCTTCCGCCCAGTCCAGTCCGGCGGGCCCAAGCCGTCGCGGGTTCGTGAAAGATTTCATCTTTGGGCGGATTCGCGCGTTCGTCTTTAAATTCGCGGCGCATGTCCTGGTGGAACACGGGATGCGTTTTCTGGAACGCAATGTACACAAAGGCGTCGTGCGGATTTCTTCCGCTGATCCGGCGCAATGGTCTGCCATCCAGGATGTTTCGAGAATGCAGTTTGCACCGAACCGACCCGCACGTGTCTTGCTGCTGGTGCATGGCACCTTCAGCAACACCGTGGGCGCCTTCGGCGCTCTTGGCAGTTCCCCCTGGGGGAAGGCATGGCTCGAAGCAGCTCTCGCCAATTATGACGTCATCTTAGGGTTCGATCACCCCACGCTCAGCGAGAACCCACTCGAGAACGCGACCGATCTGCTCAAGGAACTGGAGAAAATAACATGGTCCCAACCGCCACACTTTGATGTGATCGTACACAGCCGAGGGGCACTCGTATTTCGAAGCCTAGTGGAAAACCTGCTTCCATCGTCGCCCTGGCAAGCCCATTTCGACCGAGTTGTATTCGTGGCCGGCACCAACGGGGGGACTTTGCTGGCAGAGCCTCGCAATTGGCAGCAGATGATTGACTTGTACACGAATCTTGCGGTTGCCACGTGCCGATTGATCGGAATGATGCCCCAGGCGAAGGCGGTAGCACTGATTCTAAAGGAGGGCATTCAGGGAATTGGGGCCTTCCTCAAATACAGCGCAACCACCGCTGTAACCGAAGGCAAAGTGCCTGGCCTTGCTGCCATGGAGCCCGATGGCCAATTCGTCAAGGACCTGAACCGGGCCCAGCCCGGCCAGCCGGTGGTTGCCACGACCTTCTACTGCGCCATTACATCCAGCTTTGTACCCCAACTGACCAATGGGCAACCGCGCCCCAAGGAACTCCCGGCGCGTTTGGTCACCTGGATTCTGGAAGTGTTGGCCAAGGAAATCATGAAGCAGCCGAATGATCTCGTGGTGAACACATCGGCGATGACGGCGATCGACCTCGATGTCGGGAACTTTATCAAGGACAAGTTGGATTTTGGGGAAAACCCGGAGGTTTATCACACCAACTACTTCACCCGTCCGGAAGTGGCGAACGCACTGGCGAGATGGCTGAACCTGGCCAAACCCTCGGCACCCGCGGCCAGCGAAATCAAGATTTCCCGCGCCCCCAAATCCAAGCGGGGCGGAGGCGGGCTGATCCGCGCTGGAGGGACGAAAGTGGAAGGCAGCAAGAAGCAAAAACCGCGCGGCGCAGGCAGCGGGCCGGTCTTCGCTGGAACTATTTACCATAACTGGATCGACACGGGCGGAATGGCATATCCGCCACACTCGGCTGCGCTGGACACGGATTTTATCGTCAGAGATGCCAGCGATCCCATCGCGAAAGTGGTTGCTGCCATTGAGAAGAAGGCGCCCAGTTATGTCGTATTGCGACGACCCTGGCAAGGCAAGACGCTGGACTATGCTTTTTCGGCGGATGAGATTCTCGCTCACCCGAATGCCAAGACCTCGATGAGCCTGACGGATGCGCTTGATCTGCATGAGACCGACAGTTCGCCGAGCATTTCGGCCTTCGAACCATTGCAGAGACCGGTTCGCAGACGGGCGCCGACCAGTGGTCGCGCCGTAGTGTTGGCAGGGGACCGGCCTGTGGGAGTGTTGCCGGATTCGGTGTCTCTCACGAACGATATCGACTTGGTCGATTTGGCCCGAATGACGGAAAGCGCAAAGATCACGGACCGGATCTTCACCCGTCGCGCCATGCCTACGTTGTTGGTGGCGGAGCCTCCGGATGTTCCAACGTCCACCAAAGTGGGGACGTTCGCATGTCACTTTCACGCCGAGATGGATGACGAAGTCGTTCTCAAGCACGTGACCACCGTCGAAGTGCTACTGTCCCGTGAAGTCATTGAACGATCGACACATGCCGCCGCCGCCAGGGGTTCCGCTAAAGTCGAAGTCAATCGCAAGCTCATCGTGCAAGTGATTCCGCGGGTCAATTTCGAAGCGGTCGAAACGAGTCGCATCGAGATTGATCCGCCAGCCCCGTACGCCCCACAAACATTGATGTTCGACGTTCGCCCCACACACGCCGGGAAAGGGGAAATCTGGGTCGTGATACGCCAAGGGCCAGTCCCTTTGGCCACTCTCAGCTTGCAACCAAACATCGTAGAAACGAAGGCCGGGGGAAACCGCCGAACCAGCAGCAGCGCAGACACCGCAGAAGCGGAGAAGGTTCCTGGCCCTCTCCATCAACTCTTTATCACCGAGCAGCGCAATGGCGATCAGGTCTCGTATTTCTACCAACTGCAGTCTCCCGATCTTGGTCTGCTCGAATGGACCAATACCAAGCCGTTCATCGGCGACCGCCAGAAGTATGTGGATGGCATTTACAAGGAAATCGAGCAGCGTTGGTTAAGCAGCAACTCTGACGTTGAGACATTTACGCAGGACCTGCGCGGCTACGGCGCTCAGCTGTTGGATGAGCTCATACCCAAGGAATTGCAGGCGACGTTGTGGGAGCATCGCGACCAACTCAAGAGCATCATGGTTATCTCCACCGAGCCCTTCATTCCTTGGGAATTGGTGCATCTCAAAGACCCGGTAAAAGGAATGCCGGCAGACCTGCGGTTCCTCGGTCAGATGGGCCTGGTGCGCTGGCTCCATCAGGCGGGTTGGCCGCCCGATGCGGTCAAGATCCGCAGTGGCAAGGCCCGATATGTCGTCCCGGATTATCCCCATCCCGACTACGTTCTCACTGAGGCAGCCAAGGAGCCTGTCTTTTTGAAGAAAGAATTTCAAGCGACAGCTGTCACCCCTCAGCCCAATGAGGTTCGCGACTTGCTTCAGCAGCCGGGAGCGTTCGACCTGCTGCACTTTGCCTGTCACGGGTTCGCCGACTCCGACAACATCTCGAACGCGCAATTGATGTTACAAGGCAGATTGGAAGGCGGAAAATACCTTCCCGCCTACCTCAGCGCCACCACCGCAGCGCAGTTCAGCAATTTAAGGACTGCAGAGAACCGTCCGATGATCGTCTTGAACGCGTGCCAAGCTGCCCGTGCCGGATACACCCTGACCGGAGTGGGCGGCTTTGCCCAGGCATTCATCAATGCTGGCGCGGGTTGCTTTGTGAGTTCGCTATGGTCGGTCGGAGACCAACCCGCGCGTACTTTCACCGAGACCCTCTACTCGGAGCTTTTGCGTTCAAGAAAGTTGAGCGACGCCGCGATCGAAGCCCGCGAGAAAGCGAAGAAGGCCGGAGATGCCACTTGGTTGGCGTACGCTGTTTATGGACACCCATATATGAAAGTGAAGCGAAGCTAAAGGTATCAATAATCGTTGTAGATGACGCGAAACGGGTGCGAGCCCCAGCAATCCCCTCTTGTGCAAGGAGTGACGCGTGCCAGAATACCAAGCTGCCATTGATTCCATCCTGAGCGGACGAGGGCTGGGCCCCCGGTTTCGCGCTGCGCGCAAAGAATTCGCCGTCGAGCTTGCGCCAGTAGAGTTCCCTCCCCTGTTCAGTGCGTTCGTTGATGTCTATCTCCGCCCCGCCCTTGCTCTAGCGCGGCGGTTCGAACTGATCGCCGACGAGGCGGGTCTAGACCGTACCATCGAGACCATGCAACAAGCTCTCGCCGAAGAGCCGGTCATGGGCCTAGTCCAATATGCCGTTCTGCTTTTCCTGACCCATCATCCGGAAGCACGCAGCAAAATCAAGATCAAGCCACTCGAAATGCGACAGCCCGAATTAGTACGTCCATCGAGCCCGCTTTTGCGCTCCCTAGGAGCAGCTGTCGGAGGAGCGGTGGCGCCACCCGCAGGGGGCGCCATGCCGGCCGATGGGTTGAGTTTTTGGCGCGAAGATCCTCTCATCAACGAGCACCACGAACACTGGCATCTGGTATATCCGACAAGCTTGGATCCTTTGCCTCCAATCGGACCCAAAGGCTATCCAATCGGAGACCGACACGGCGAACTGTTCTTCTATATGCATCAGCAGATGCTCGCACGATACAACGCGGAGCGCCTGGCGCTCGGACTGAAGGGAGTCACCCCCTTCGCGACGGCACGGCTAAGCCAAACGAAGTTCACCGCACCTATTGCTCAAGGCTATGATCCGGGTCCATTGAAACTCTGGGACGGTGAAAAGCCTTACCTGTTTAGCGCTCGTCCTCCTGGAGCTGCCATCTCCGATCTCACTTTAGACGAGACTCCCACCAAAGGACCAAATTGGCCGAAGGTGCGACCCGGCGCAAAACTTTCGCAGCAGGCCGATTTTGGGAACAATCTGTTCGACGCCGCGACCAGCGGCGCTTACAAACTTGTTCCGGGTAAAACCGTCACAGCGGACAGCCTGGGGAATACGACCGAGGCCAATGTCAACGCGATCGATTTCGTAAACGTCGCTCAGCCTGGAAATCATCCCTTGTATGGAAACTTTCACAATGATGGACACATCCATTTCATGCTCTACAACAACGTCGCTCCATACGGCGTCATGGCGGCCACCACCACCGCCATTCGCGATCCGGTTTTTTTTCAATGGCACAAACTGATCGATGACATCTATTTCACACACCAGGAAACGCTTCCCCCCTACGATTTTTCACAAGCTCCGGAGGTCACGATCCGCAAGCACATAGCGCAGCGAGGCATGGCCGCCAGCATCGATATCATTCTCTCGCTCGAAGACCAGCTTCCCGCCTCGATCGACAACCACAAATTCGGCAGCAGGCCTTACAACCAGAAAGCCGTCGAAGCTTTCGCCGGGGCTCAGTGGAACACTGATTTCTCGAACGGTACCGCGTATGCGCAAACCGGTGAAGCCATCAGGACTACGGACACATTGTTCACGGAAATGAAGACCAGAAGAATCAACCTGGAACAAGACGGAGTCACGTCCGCACAAGAGACGGTTGAGTACCTTTCCCACGATGATTATTGCTATTTCATTCGGCTGGAGAACGAGCGGGAAGCCGAGCAGACAGTTGCGGTGAGGATCTTCCTTGCGCCCGAAAGTGAGGTTGCCGACCGTCGAGCCTGGATTGAACTGGACCGGTTTGCGGCTCGACTGAAGGGCATGGAGCGACTTGTGGTTTTTCGGCCGGCGGACCAGTCTTCGGTAGTGCGAAAACCGGCGCTCAGACCCGCAGACTTGACGGATGAGGATGGCGCAACACGCGCTCGAGAGGCACAGGCTTGGTGCGACTGTGGCTGGCCGTACACCGTTCTTCTGCCTCGCGGCACCAAGGATGGGATGGAATTTCGGTTACTTGTGATGTGCTCAAGCGGGGACGATCTCATCATGCCTGATCATCCTGAATGCTGTACATCGATCAGCTACTGCGGCTTGCAGAATTTGGAATATCCAGACAAGACGGCGATGGGCTATCCTTTTGATCGCCGGTTTCAACAACCGATTCCAGCGACTGTGCAGTCATTCAACAACTGGGCCTCCCGGACGATTCGGATCGTATGCCGGAATCTCTAGGGTCAGAGTGAATGATCCCGGAATGGGATGGCGGGGTTAGACGTTCGCCGCCCGTTGACGTGTTCAGAATCGGTCAGCGAGGGCAACGATCAGTCGGCTCAGCTCCGCTAAAGTGAGCATTTCGTCTTTGCGCTGAAAATAGAGCCTGCCATCCTGGTCTAGTCGGACCTGGACGGTGTCTGAGGCTTCTTCAACCAGTCCACCAATCCTCTCCCGGACTGCCCAGCGTAGATCCACCCTCTGTCCATCGAGCGAGATGTCAGCAGTTACCTTCGACGCCGGGAACTCCGACTTCCGAAGAAACAAAGAACGTGAAGGAATTTCAACCATCTGTAATCCGCCCGTGTTCTTCGACCGGTTGCTGACGGCAGATCGGATGAGCTCCCAGTTTTCGAATTTCCTACGATCCAATTCCTCTGCTTCACTCTCTTCCAACTCCTGAGTTTTTCGCAAAGCGGCGCCCCCTCTGGGAGAGTTTGTCATCCGATTCTCCCGCTACTTAGATGCAGAGTGGCTCGTTTACGCGCGAATTCTGCGTCCCGCTCATCCGCAATGGATTTCATTACGTCTCAAAGGAAGGTTGCCATGAGGCTCCGTCGCCATGAATACTGCCCAATTCACAAATCGCTTTCCTGCTGCGGCCGGGAGACCGTTCCCAAGCCCCGGCTCGTAAGACTGGGAGTTCAGAGAGTCGAAGATCCGCACCACCCGCGAGGATATCGGGAACTGCGATCACCGGCAGAGATGCGGAAACTTCTGAACCGAAAGATTCTCCAACAGGGCGGAATATGCGCCATCTGCCACGAGGACTTCACGGATTACAACGACGTCGTTCCGGATCACAAGAACCCTAAAGGTATGGGAGGAGCATGGAGAGACGATCATCCGGACAATATCCAGGCGACACATTGGTGGTGCAACGCAGAAAAGGGATCAACGAGAATGGAATGACTGACGGCCGATTAACACGCCAAGAGATCGCATTTTCTGAGACTTACCAATAGTTCAATGACTTGCCGAGATTGTGGTTTTTCGGTGTGTCGCAAAAGGTGTCGGAACCCTATTTGCTACGCCGCTGCTTCAGAGGTTGACGGACGGTAATCGAGCGCCGCTCGCACAATTTCCAGTTCCGGGTGCTGATAGTGCATCGCGGTCCTTACGTCGCGGTGCCCCATCGTTCTCATTACGGCCGCCAGGTTACCGGTTCGCATCAGAACTCGCGTACCGTAGTCATGTCGCGCGCAGTAAAGAACCAGCTCTTTCGGAAGGCCCGCTTTGTTGCGCGCTTTTCGGAAGAGATTGCAAATTGACCTCAGATGCCCTGACGCGGAGCGCTTTGACGGAAATACCCAGCCCTCCTGTTCCGCCTTGCACCTGTTTCGCAAAATTTCGAAGACTCGCCCGCTCATCGGAACAAGTCGCCGCCCTTCTGCAGTCTTGCTATCTGGGACAAAGATCACTCGGTTTTGCCAATCTAGGTTCTCGACGCGCATCCGGAAGAGTTCTCTTTCGCTCCTCATTCCTGTATCGCGCATCAGAATGACGATGTCCCGGAAAAGTCCACGAGTTCGAGGGCGCCAGCTGCAAGCCGTAGCCCCAATCATCAGCTTCCTTTCCGCTTCATCGTCAAGACGAAGATGTCGCCCATGCTCTTTCATCATTTTGATTTTTGGAGCGTGGCCGATCAGCTTCCACTCCTCCGCTTTGTGCAGCATTCGTCGTAATGTTCGCAAATCGCAGTTGGCATTTGCAGCGGAGCCAGGAAACTTCAACTGCTCGGCGCAATCACCTGTGATCTGGTCGACCTTCAACACCGCAACAGTTGTCGACTTTAGTAACCGCCAGCCGTTACGGTAAAACTTCCTGGTCTTCTCTTCGAGTCTGCTATCGTTCACCCATTCGAGAAATCGATCAGCAAACTCGCGGAAAACAGCAGGTTTGGTTGGAAGTGGGTCGGTCCTTTCCATCACCGAGGCCAGTTTCAGGCTCGCGACTTGCAGCGCCCTAAGTGACTTCGTTTCTTGGGTTGACGCGCGGTAGCGACGGCCTCGTACCGTAAAGTCATACCAATAGAACTTCGACTTGCGTTTCTTAAACAGCTTCACGAGTTTCCTCCTTGCTGCCCGCACGGAAGCAACTCGCATGTTCTGCACGATGCAATCGTAAGAACGCCTACATCATAGCGTACTTGCGCGCGAAGATCGGCTCTATACGAGCGGGAACAATTCGCCTCTAAATAGCGCCCAGCGTCCCCCCTCGGCTTCTTGCTTGTCGTTCGTCCTTTGCTGAGCATGCCACGCGATTCTGGTGCTCGCCTACTTTCCTTTCAACGTTTTCCAAATGGTGCGCCGGTTGCAGTGTCCTCTCGCGTTGGTGTTAGACAAAAGATTGCAGGAGATTGAAAAGTAAATGGCTCAGCCTCGAATCATCATCGTCGGTGCAGGCTTTGGCGGACTGGCTGCGGCCAGGGCTCTCAAAAAGGCGCCTGCGGAAATCATTGTGATCGATCGCACGAATCATCACTTGTTTCAGCCTCTGCTCTACCAGGTAGCGACATCGGTTCTGTCCCCGAGTCAAATTGGTTTTCCGATTAGAGGGATTCTGGCGAAGCAGAAGAATACGACCGTGATACAGGGCGAGGTCACTGGAGTGGACAAAGACAACAAACGCGTCTTCGTGAGCGACGCCGATCAACAAAACGTGCCGATCGCCTATGACTATTTGGTTTTGGCCACGGGAGCCACTCACAGCTATTTCGGCCGGAACGAATTTGAAGAGTTCGCGCCCGGACTCAAGAGTCTTGGAGACGCCGTCGCAGTTCGCAACAAGATCTTGCAAGCGTTCGAACTCGCCGAGGCTGAAGAAGACCCGAGACGGCATCGGGACCTGTTGACCTTTGTCCTCGTCGGCGCAGGCCCTGCGGGTGTCGAGATGGCCGGGGCTCTGGCAGTGCTTGTTAAGACGACTCTGAAGTCAAACTTTCGCCGCATCGATCCCGCGTCGGCTCGAATCGTGCTGGTCGATATGGCACCGCGGGTTCTCGGGACTTTCTCGGAGCACCTCTCGCAAGCTGCCAAGCAACGACTCGAAAATCTCGGCGTCGAGGTCCGTCTTGGACACGGTGTGGATCAGATCGACGCGGCAGGCGTGGTGGTCGCAGGCGAGCGCATTGCGAGCAAGACCGTAATCTGGACCGCCGGTGTCGCGCCCTCCCCCGCAGGCAAGTGGCTGAAAGTGCAGACAGACCGCGCCGGGAGGGTACGGATTGAGAAAGATCTGAGCGTCTCCGGACATCCCGAAATCTTTGTGGTTGGCGATACCGCGGCGTTAGAGCAAGACGGCAAGGCCCTTCCCGGCGTAGCGCAGGTCGCTATCCAACAGGGACGTTATGCAGGAAGACTCATTCACCGCAGCATAACCGGCAGCAAGCCGCTGGCTCCGTTTCGCTACTTCGACAAGGGCACCATGGCCGTGGTGGGCAAGGGTTTTGCCGTACTGCAAAGCTGGAAGATCCAAATGAGCGGATTGGTCGCATGGATGGTTTGGGCTTTCATTCATCTCCAGTTCCTTGCTACTTCGGGTCTCCGCTTGAGCGTTTTCCTGCAGTGGATTTGGACTTATCTCACCGGGCAAAGGGGCTCGCGGCTCATCGTGAATTATCGTACTGCGGCCCCGAGAAGCACGACAGTAAGCAATGCTTTGCCGGTCGCAGTAGGGCAAGTGAAACAAATTCAGTAGATAGAAACGAGCTCTAAAGAAAAAGGAGATTACTGTGAAAAAGAATGAAGAGATTCAGAACATAGCCATTATCGGTACAGGAGTCATCGGCGCAAGCTGGGCCGCTTATTACCTGTCTCGTGGATTCAAAGTAATTGCAACCGACCCTGCGCCGAACGCCGAAGCCAACCTTCGGAAGTATGTGGACGAAGCGTGGATCGCGCTCAGCAAGAATGGTTTGGCTCCCAGTGCTTCGCGCGATCGACTGAGCTTCGAGCCGAAAATAGCTCAGGCTTTGGCCCATGCGGATTTTGTGCAGGAAAACGCGCCGGAACGCCCCGACTTCAAGGCAAAGTTATTCGCCGATATTGACGCCTCCACGCCTTCGGACTCGATCATTGCTTCGAGTTCTTCGGGGATCACCATGGACGTTATCCAATCCCAAACCAAGCATCCCGAACGCTGCGTGATCGGGCATCCCTTCAATCCTCCGCATGTGATTCCGCTGGTGGAAGTCGTGGGCGGCGCCAAGACCTCGCCCGAGACGATCGAAAAAGCGTTGGCATTTTACGCGTCGATTGGGAAGAAACCGATTCGTTTGTTCAAGGCGCTCCCCGGTCATGTCGCTAACCGGCTGCAGGCTGCGCTCTACAAGGAAGTTCTTTACCTGATTCAGCAAGGCGTATTGAGCGTCGAGGACGCTGACGCAGCCGTCAGCTACGGCCCTGGGCCGCGGTGGGGCGTGATGGGGCCGAGTCTGCAGTGGCATCTCGGTGGAGGCCAAAACGGAATCCACCATTTTATGGAGCACCTCATGGACCCTATGGCCGGTCTCATGAAGGTTCTAGGCAGCCCTGACGTTACGGCGGAGCTAAAGCAGACGGTGACGGACGGAGTGCTGCAAATGGCGGGCGATCGCTCGGTCGAGCAGCTCGCGGAAGAGGAGAACGAAGTCCTGATAGGGCTTCTCAGCGATCGCGCGAAAGTTGGCCTCTAGACTTCCCTTGCGAGACCAGAATTCCAATTCATAAAGAGGAGATTTCATCACATGAACACGATAACTCTCAATTCAATCGACACAGCCGCGGAGAAGGTACCCATGTCTGGGCGGCTTTTTTTCCTCGACCTTGGAGCCGGGCGCCTGTTGTCCGCAAAACCGGATGGTTCGGACTTGAAGACCATCTTCAACGAAGGCCGGAGATTGCCGGACGGACTTGTGGTCGACGTCGCCGCCGGGCACATCTACTGGACCAACATGGGCACTCCCAAGAAAGACGATGGCTCGATCGTTCGCTCCGATCTCGATGGCAAGAACATGACCACGATCGTTCCTCCAGGCGGCACGTTCACGCCGAAACAGATCCAGTTGGAGAAGAAGACCGGCAAGCTCTATTGGTCCGACCGCGAGGGCATGCGTGTCATGCGCGCAAACCTGAACGGATCGAACATCGAAACTCTCGTCGACGCAAGCCAGGGAGATCTGCGCCCGGGGCGGGATGCGAGGAAATGGTGCGTGGGCATTGCAGTAGACGTGGAGGGCGGGAAGTTTTATTGGACCCAGAAAGGCGATGACAACGCTGGTCAGGGTCGAATTCTTCGCGCAAACATCGAAATCCCTAGAGGGCAGTCCCCTGCGAATCGTCGAGACATTGAGCTTCTCTATGAAAACCTGCCCGAACCAATCGATCTGGACTTAGACCTCGCCAATCGGATCCTGTATTGGACAGACCGTGGTGACCCGCCTCGTGGCAACACTGTAAACCGCGCGCCCATGGATCCAAAACCGCGAAACACGCAAGCGCCTGAGATCCTCCTGGACCATTTGATGGAGGGCATTGGGCTGGCCTTAGATCTGAAAGCTGGCCGCATGTTTGTCACGGACTTTGCCGGCAACCTCTTCAGCGCCAATCTTGACGGCTCGAACCGAAAGACCCTGCTCTATGCCCAAGGGAATCTCTCCGGCATTGCGTATGCAGAGCTGCCGGTCGAGGAGTGAGGGACGTTGAATTCGTAGGCAACTTGTTTGCCTTAACAAATTTCGAAAGGACATTACATATGACTACCGCAGCACTCGAACCAAGAACTGAAAGATCAAACGAAACACTCACTGAAAAAATTCAATCCACACTCAGCAACCCCGCGACCACGGCGGATTTCGACCTGCATTCCGGCGTAAATGAAGTGCTAAAGGATGTCGGACTGACGACCTTAGACAGTGGCGGCAAACTAGAATTTTCCGGCCTTGATCCGATTATTCCCAGCCCTCATCGTTTCGGCACGATGGCGGCAATCGGTCTGGCTGCGAAGGCCGTCGCGGTCGCGGCGCTGTGGCGAGAACGGACTGGCGAGGAACAGGACATCGCCGTGGACGTTCGTAAGGCGTTGTCACGGTTCTACGGGTTCTTCGAACGGAAATGGGAAACCATCAATGGCCGTCCGCCGGTCCCACTCGAAGAACCATTGAACCCGTTCATCAGTCCGAAGTTGTTTCACGAGACGCAGGACGGCCGGCACCTAGTGGCAATCAACATTTATCCCAAGCTGGCGGCCCGCGCGCTTGGCCTTCTCAAATCCATTCCGACGGGCGAAGCCGTGCGAAACGCCATTCTGCAGTGGCGCGCTGAAGACCTGGAGAATGCGGCGGTTGAGGCAGGGCTTCCCATGGCGATGGTGCGCACCTTTGACGAATTCCGCAAGGAGCGTCAATACACCGAAGTGCTCTCCACAATGCCATTGATTACGTTGGAGAAGATCGGCGAAAGTGACCCGATCCCCTTCAAGAAGGATGGCAAGAGTCCGCTGGACGGCGTTCGCGCCTTCGGGATGGGACACGTGATTGCTGGGGCGGCCATCGGAAGAGACCTTGCGTACTACGGAGCTGATGTCCTCAACATCTGGCGTCCCGACGAAACCGAGTTCGACTCGTTTGCCTGGGACGTGCAGGTTGGGATGCGTTCAACGATCCTGGATCACTCTAAAGAGGATCGCGCCAAGTTCGATCGGTTGCTGAAGGATGCTGATGTGTTTTTCGGAAATCGGCGTCCCGGCTATTTCGAAAAATATGGTCTCACCGCCGAAGAGTTGAGTCACAAAAAGCCGGGATTGATCCATGCCAAGGTGGTGCTCCATGGTGAGAACGGTCCCTGGGCGAACCGGGTGGGCTTCGATGAGGTCGGTGCGGCGCTCACAGGGTTGTTTACCACCGAGGGGACACCAACTCGCCCCAAGTCTCCGCCCATTATCCCGATTTGCGACAACGTTGTTGGCTGGCTCGGCACTGTCGGTGTACTTGAGGCCCTAAAACGGCGGGCCACCGAGGGAGGTAGTTATCGCGTTGTGGTATCCCTAACCAGGACCGTGCTGTGGCTGCTCTCACTGGGCATATTCAACAAAACATTCGCCCAGAAAACTGCCGGCGCAACCGAAGAGCACATGCAGGTTGCTCCTGATCTATTCACCGCCGAAACTCCGTTGGGTACGTATCAAGGCATGACTGACAATGTGGTTTTGTCCCGGACTCCGGGCTCCTTCCGGACGGTGCTGGAACCTCGGGGTTCGTCAAAGCCCGAGTGGTTAGAAGAAAGATAAGTCCACTATCTGCTCGTCGTCGTACCGGGAGCTGACCCTTGCGGGCCAAGGATCAGCTCCTGGTAAGCCTAGTTTTTGGAATGCTACTTGACCCGATGATCTCGGGTCGGACTATCGAGCCAGCCTTCGCTTCGCGCAATCGCGTGCCCTTTAACCTTGGCAACACTATAATTCGGCATGGCCACGAAGCGCGTTCAGGGTGAGTCGGCCTGTGGGATTCAGCAATGACTACGGATCACAGCGAAAGTTCCGAGCCACATCTCCACCAGCACGAGGGCGACCTTCTCACGATCACCGATGCCATTCCCATTGACATCACGGTCCTCGCGGCAGACGGCACAGTGCTATACGTGAACCAGTACGCGCTTGATCGCCTTGGCCTGAGTGCGCCTGATGTGAAGGGTCAAGGATATCTAAAGCAAACCTGCCATCCTAACGATCTAAATCAGATCCTTGACGAGCGTCGCGCGAATCTGTCTAAGGGGGTTCCCTTCGAATTAGAAATACGCTTGTTGTCTAAGGGCGGAGAGTTTCGCTGGCACCTGGCTCAGTACAACCCTCTAGTCGACGAAAGCGGCCACATCACCCGCTGGTACGTTACGGCAATTGACATTGACGACCGCAAGCACGCCGAGCAGAAACTGAAGCAAAGTGAGAATGACCTTCGCACGACTACCGATGCTATTCGGCAGGAGATCGCGGTTCTCTCACCCGATGGGAAAACACTCTACGCGAATCGCGTAGCTCTGGAACAAACCGGGCTCACGATGGAAGAAGTGAACGCCAAGGGTTTCTTTGAAGTGTCCTTCCATCCCGAAGACGTCGACTCTCTGCGCGGCAAGCGCCAGGAAGGACTTTTGCGTGGGGTCCCATTTGAGATGGAAATGCGTGCCCGGCAAAAGGACGGGGACTTTCGCTGGAAGCTTATACAATACAATCCGCTGAAAGACGAATCCGGCAAGATCATCCGCTGGTACGCTACCTCAACCGACATCGATGACCAGAAAAAGAAGGAAGAGCGGCTCCACAACGAAAATCTCATTCTTCGAGAGGAAATCGATCGCTCTTCCATGTTTGAGGAAATCGTCGGCTCATCCAAGACCATGCGGCAGGTCCTGAAGCAAGTGGAGAAAGTCGCACTTTCAGATTCGACGGTGCTCATTCTCGGAGAAACCGGAACGGGTAAGGAATTGATTGCCCGTGCATTGCATCGAAGGTCGAAACGCTCGAACAGAGCGCTCATTCGCGTCAACTGCGCAGCGATTCCACAATCGTTGATTGCTTCCGAGCTTTTCGGGCACGAGAGGGGAGCCTTCACGGGTGCACTGCAACGGCGGGTGGGGAGGTTTGAAGCCGCTAATGGCGGTACGCTGTTTCTGGACGAAATCGGCGAACTCCCGATGGAGACACAGATTGCGCTCCTGCGGGTGTTACAGGAGAGAGAATTTGAGCGGGTGGGGAGTAATCATCCAATCTCGGTGGATGTCCGGCTAATCGCGGCAACCAATCGTGACCTGCCGGCGGCCGTGGCAGGCGGAACGTTTCGCCAGGATCTCTTTTTCCGATTGAACGTGTTTCCGATCGCAGTTCCCCCGCTACGCGAGCGCGTGGATGACATTTCCTTGCTCGTGGAGTACTTCGTTGAACGGTTCGCCAAAACAGCTGGCAAGAACATCCGCCATATCGGGAAACATACTCTAGGCCTGCTAAAAAGCTACCATTGGCCTGGCAACATTCGCGAGTTGCAGAACGTCGTGGAGCGTGCGGTGATCCTCAGTGAAACCGATACCTTCGTGGTTGATGAAAGCTGGCTAAAAGGCGAACCGCCAGAATCATCGCGGCCAGGACTCTCGGCGTTCGAAGCTCGTGAAATGGAAATGATCGAAACTGCTCTCGCCGAGACCCATGGGCGAATCGCCGGACCCTCCGGGGCAGCCTCGAAACTCGGGATACCACGCCAGACACTGGAATCAAAAATCCGGCGGTTCGGCATCGATAAATACGAACACAAGCGACCCAATTCGAAGTAGCAGCGTAGCGCTTCTCTCCAGCAATTTCTTCTCACCCGGTTCTCATTCTCACATTCGTGCACACCTCAGCCCTCCTTTGTCTGAACTCTGCCTTGCTCGCTGACAGTCCGTCATTTGCTGAGCATGCGACGCAATTCCGCAGGATGGGCAGTGTGCTTTCAATGCGTTGCACTGGCACGATCCTTGCTTGTCTATGAGTGATTGGAAGAGAAACCAAATTGGACGTTCGAGACATGGCACATGCATGGACGAGGTTAATTTCGAACAGGGCGGGTCGCTCGTACACATGCGCAAGAGAGCGAACGCCCCAAACGAGACAGCCCCTTCACTGTGGCGGAGATCCGGCGAAATGGCGAGCGAATGATCTAGATCCGCAGTGAGAACGACATTTCGATCAGAGCAACCGAGAGGAGGATTTATGAGAAAACGCTTTTGCATTTTCTTTGTTTGTATGACGGCCTTAACCGCTTTTTGCCAGTCCACGTCGGGGTGGAAAGTGGCCACAATTACTGAGGTCAGAATTCACGAGGTCGGGGAGAAGGTTGGCACTTCTGATGCCGTCAGCTATGACGTTTCGGTCAAAGTCGACGATACCATTTACGTCGTGCTATATACGCCTCCATTACGCGAAGTGACCGTGGAGTATGCGGCTGGACGCAGTGGGCTTGTTCTGGTGGGCAAAAGCACAATCCGATACAACGATCTATTGGGGGAACCGTTCGACCTCCCGATAGAAAGCCACAAGCCTGCCGGCAATGCCAAGAAGTTCGAAGCAGTCTCCAGTCGGCTCCATAAATAAGAATCTGCGAGCAGAAAAGTTGAAACCCGGGTCGCTAGGCCCGGGTTGTTTTTTATGAAATCTTCGGACGGTCTAATCGCCCAAAAATGAGCGGTGAACGAGAGACAGGACTCGCTGCACACGACACTGGCCGGTTGCTCAACGTACGTCATTTGCCGAGCATGCTCCACGATTCTAGTAGTTATGTTGTTTCCTTTCATTATTTTGCGGATGGCAAATCGGCTGCATTGTTCTCTTGTGTTGGCATTCAGCGGAAAGGAGAACGGCAATGTGCATGATTAACGAGGTCCCAGAAATTCACTTCCATCAGGCAACTAGGTTGACAGCGAAGCAGTACATCGCTGGCCTCACTGACTTCGGGCCGGGACGATCCAAGCTCTTCGGTAACAGCGCGGATGAATATCTGAAGGTACAGGACCGCAGCCACACGCAGGCCGACGTTACGGAAGGGTCAGGCGGCATCTGGGAACGCCTGCACTACGACTGGTCCGATCCCAACTACGTCGTGCTCACGACGACCGACTCCAACGTGTGGGGAGGAGCATCGGGCCACACCTACACCTTTACGCGTCGTCCCGACGGTTTGACCGACATCGATGTGGCCGTAATACGAGAAGGGAAAAATCTCAAAGGGCGGCTGCTCGGCTTCGTACTGAGAACCATCGGCAAGAGCGTTTTGGAGAAGGCGTTTCAAAACTCCGTCAAGGCGATCGAAGCACGAAACGGCATGCCAGCAAAGGCCGCGTGACAAGGACCGCTGAAACGAACAATGCGAAGGGGGTAAATCAAATGTTTCCAAGAATGAATAACATGGCAATCGTAAAGAACAATTCGTGTCTCGCCATCGTCGCACTCATCATGCTTAGTTCGGGACTTACCGGTTGTGGCGGCGGCCATGCGGCCGTGAAATTGCCGGATACCGAGGTGGTCGTTGCACGGCCTGTCCGGCAAGACGTGCCGGTGCAAAGCGAATGGGTGGCAACCCTTGATGGCTACGTCAACGCTGAAATCAGGCCACAGGTATCGGGGTACATCATCCGCCAAAGCTACACAGAAGGTGCGGTCGTACGCAAAGGTCAGGTTCTCTTCGAGATCGATCCGAGACCGTTCCAGGCTACTCTCGACCGTGCCAACGGAGAGCTTGCCCAGGCAGAAGCGCAATTGGCAAAGAGCACGATCGACGTCGATCGCGACACACCGCTTGCCGCACAAAAGGCAGTTCCAAAGGAGAAGTTGGATAACGAGATCCAGGCGCAACGCGGTGCTGAAGCAGCGGTCCAATCCGCCAAAGCGGCTGTAGAACGAGCAGAACTCGATCTCGGCTGGACTAGAGTTACGTCTCTAGTCGACGGCGTCGCGGGGCTGGCCGAGGTTCAAATGGGCAATCTTGTAAATCCCTCCTCGCACCTGACTTCCGTTTCGCAGGTGGACCCCATCAAGGTCTATTTCCCAGTCAGTGAACAAGAGTATCTGCGGGCTAAGAAGCTTAGCGCCAAGGGTCAGCCAATCGATTTGTTTGACAGTTCACCGGAGTTGATTCTCGCTGACGGCACGGTATACGCACACAAAGGAAGAATTCTGTGGACCGACCGCCAAGTGGATACCAACACGGGCACGATCCGTCTGGTTGCGGCGTTTCCGAACCCCGGAAACGTCTTGCGCCCAGGGCTCTATGGGCGGGTGCGAATCCAGACCAGCTTCAAGAAAAACGCGCTGCTGGTACCGCAAAGCGCGGTCAAAGAAATTCAGGGTGGATATCAGGTTGCCCTCGTGGGCCTCGGTAACAAAACCACTATTCGTCCCGTCAAGGCGGGCGCGAAGACCGACACGATGTGGGTGATCGACGAAGGCCTGGCGCCGGATGATCAGGTTGTCGTGGAAGGGGTAGCGAAAGTAAAAGACGGAACTACCGTCGTGCCCAAAGCAACAACAATTCAGGCGGAGGTGCGATAACCCATGTCTAAATTCTTCATCAACCGTCCGATCGTCGCCATGGTCATCTCGATCCTGATGGTTATCGTTGGCGCGATCACCATCACCAGCCTTCCCGTCGCTCAGTTTCCGAATATTGCGCCGCCTGAAATCCGGGTTCAGGCCACCTATCCCGGGGCCGATGCCGAGACCATGGAGAAGGCCGTGGCCACACCGATCGAGCAGCAGATCAACGGCGTGGACAATATGGATTACATGTACTCGCTGAGCTCGACGAACAACTCGAGCACAGTTTTGTACGCAAATTTTGATCTCAAGACCGACGCCAATACGGATCTGCTTCTCACTCAATCGCGCCAGCAACTGGCGAATGGCCAGCTTCCTCCCGAAGTCAACCAGGTTGGCATCGACGTAAAGAAATCTTTGACCTCACCGATGATGCTGATCTCTTTGTACTCACCAAAGGGCACTCATGATGCAGAGTGGCTATCGAACTACGGGTATATCAATTTGAAGGAGCCGCTTGCGCGTTCTTATGGTGTGGGACAGGCCCAGATATTCGGAATAGGCGAGTACGCAATGCGCATCTGGGTGAAGCCCGATCGCCTTGCGAAACTTGGCATTACCGTCAACGAAGTTATCAACGCGGTGCAATCGCAGAACACAGTAAATCCGGCTGGCCAGGTTGGAGGTGAACCGACCGCGGCGGGTCAGCCCTTCACCTATGCAGTGCGGGCCCAGGGCCGGCTTGAAACGCCGGAGGAGTTTGGTGACATTGTCGTACGCGCGGGGGCTGACGGTGGTGTCGTGCGCGTAAAGGACGTCGCAAGTGTCGAGTTGGGATCGAAAGACTACAACTGGGTAGCCCGGCTCAATGGCCAACCCGCTGCCCTCGTTGCCTTGTATCAGCTTCCCGGTTCCAACTCTGTAGAAGCGGTGAACGGTGTGCGGAAGCTCATGGCCAAGATGAAAGAGAGTTTTCCGGCGGACGTGGATTACGCCGTCACCCTGGACACAACGGATGCCGTGAGGGCCGGTTTGAAGGAGATCGTCCTTACGCTGGTGATCGCTTTTGTGTTGGTCATCCTTGTCGTCTACCTCTTCCTTCAGGACTGGCGGGCAACGCTCATTCCCATGCTCGCCGTTCCGGTCTCACTCGTGGCCACATTCGCCGCGTTTCCGCTATTCGGTTTTTCGGTGAACACGCTTTCACTGTTCGGCCTGGTGCTGGCGATTGGGCTGGTGGTCGACGATGCCATTGTCGTAGTCGAAGGCATACAACGGCATATAGAGGAGGGCTTAGCTCCGAAAGATGCGGCTCGCAAAGCAATGGATGAGCTGACTGGTCCTGTCGTTGGTATCGCATTGGTCCTCTCCGCGGTATTCGTGCCTACAGTATTCATTCCAGGCATTACTGGCCGGCTCTATCAGCAATTTGCCTTGACGATTGCGATCTCGGTGATCATTTCAGCTTTCAATGCCTTGACCTTAAGCCCCGCTCTCGGAGGATTGTTGCTCCGCCAGAAGAAAGAAACCCACGGGCCGCTCGCGAAGTTCTTCAACTGGTTCAATCGTGTGTTTACACTCGGCAGCAATTTTTACGTTCGAATGTCGAGTGGTGTACTTCGAAAAAGTGTTCTGGCTCTGGTAGCGCTCGCGGGTTTTGCAATAGCTGGCATTTCGTTTGCCAAGTTGCTGCCATCAAGCTTTCTGCCAGACGAGGACCAGGGCTACATGTTCATTAACATGCAGCTACCCGAGGCCTCGTCGATTGAGAGCACGTCCGAAGCCGCTCGGGCAGTCGAAGACGTCCTGAAATCGACATCCGGCGTCAAGTACTACAACACGTCGATCGGATTCAGTCTGCTTAGCCTCACCCGCACCAGCTACAACGCCTTTTTCTTTGTAACTCTGAATCCATGGGAAAGCCGCAAAACTATCGATGAGCAATACCAGGTGATCAAGGCAAAGTTGAACCTGAAGCTCATCGCTCTCCCGCAAGGGACCGTCTTCGCATTCTCTCCACCGGCGATCGCAGGAGTCGGCACAGCCGGCGGATTCCAGTTTGTGCTGGAAGACCGATCGGGCAAGGACTCCGAATTTCTAGTCAACAATCTGAACAAGTTCCTGGACGCGGCTCGCAAACGGCCAGAAATCGGGAGAGTCAGTACTACCTACATACCGAGCACGCCGCAAAAATTTGTGTACGTGGACAAGGAGAAGGTGCTGAAGCAGGGTGTCAGTCTGAAGGATGTCTATGCCACGCTCCAGGCTTTTATGGGCGGACAATTTGTCAACTACTTCAATCAATACGGCCGGACCTGGCAGGTGTACGTGGCATCGGAAGCGCCGTATCGAGCCAACCTGGACAACGTTGGACAGTTCTACGTCCGAAATAACAGCGGTCAGATGGTACCGCTGTCGGCACTGACTCGGTTCGAGTCGCGATACGGCCCGGAATTCAAGATGCGCTACAACGAGTATTCATCCGCGCAGATTTTCGGCAGCGCCGCGCCCGGCTACAGTTCGGATCAAGCTACCGCAGCACTGGAAAAAGTGTTCCATCAGACGATGCCGCCTGAGATGGGCTTCGATTACATGGGCATCTCGCGTCAAGAACAGAAGGCGCGCGAAGGGTTGCCAGCGTGGGTGGTCTTCGCAATGTCGTTCGTATTTGTTTTTCTCGTCCTCGCCGCCCTGTATGAAAGCTGGTCATTGCCGTTCAGCGTTTTGCTAAGCACGCCGGTCGCTGTGTTTGGTGCCTTCGGACTGTTGTGGCTGCGACGCACCGTACTTGGAATGATTTTTCCGGCCTTCATGGTGCAGATCGAGAACGATGTGTATTCGCAGATCGGCCTGGTGATGTTGATTGGCCTTGCAGCCAAGAACGCCATTCTGATCGTCGAATTCGCCAAGAGCGAGTACGAGCAAGGCAAGCCACTGGTCGACGCGGCATTGGAGGGAGCGAAGCTGAGGCTGCGGCCAATTCTGATGACCTCTTTCGCGTTCATTCTCGGCTGCGTGCCCTTGTTCATCGCCACCGGCGCAGGTTCGGTCGGTCGGCAAATCATGGGTACCACTGTCATTGGTGGCATGCTGGCCGCAACCGGCCTCGCCATCTTCATCATCCCCGCACTGTATGTGCTCGTCGAGCGGTTGACGAGTTCAAAACAGAACCGTCAGCGCGCGACCGCAGACGTTACAGCCATTCAACCAGCAATCTCACAAGTTCGTCCTATGGGGGCCGACTAATATGAAAAACCTAACTACTCTCTTACTTCTGATCGTTTTCACCGCTGGCTGTGCTGTCGGACCCAACTACCGGAGGCCGAAGGTCGATGTTCCGGTTGTTTACCGCGGAGCTCCGTCTCTGGAATCTGAGGAAGCACAGAAGGGCACGTCGCCAGCCGTCAGCAGCGCGCCTGCCCAGCCTTCGCAGATGGTCGGCGCCATGCCACAGGCAGCCACGGTGCCCGACGAGCCGTCCTTCGGGGACCAGAGATGGTGGGAGGTCTTTCAGGATCCTGCGCTACAGGCTTTGATCCGCACCGCCCTTCAGAACAACTACGACGTTCGCATCGCTGCCACACGGGTCCTGGAAGCGCAGGCGCAGCTGGGAATCACGCGGGCGGATCAGCTGCCTACAATCGGCGCGGGGGCTGCTGCCGTCAACGAGCGCGTGCCAAAGGAAAAACCTGTCAACCAGGAGTTCGAAACAAGTGCGAATTCTGTCGGTGCGTCAATGGTGTGGGAACTGGACTTCTGGGGCAAGTACCGTCGCTCGACGGAAGCCGCGCGTGCAAACCTGCTGGCAACAGAGTGGGCCCACAAGGCAGTGATCAATACGTTGGTGAGTAACGTGGCTGCATCATATTTTCAGCTTCGCGCACTGGATCTTCAGCTTGATATTGCGCGTCGTACACTCGTTTCGCGTCAGGAATCGCTCCAACTTACTCGCACACTGTCCGACGGGGGAGCCGGTACCCTACTTGACGTGCGCCAGGCGGAACAGTTGGTGGCCGTCGCGGCTGAAACCATTCCGGATCTGGAGCGGCAAATCCAGCAGGAAGAAAATTTCATCAGTACGCTCCTGGGTAACAATCCGGGCTCCATCGCACGTGGATTAAGGCTGACGGAACAACCGCATCTTCCAGACGTTCCCGCGGGAATACCGTCCCGTCTGCTTGAGCGGCGGCCGGATATTCGGGCGGCCGAAGCTGAGCTGATGGCAGCGAACGCTCAAATCGGAATAGCTAAAGCAGCTTACTTTCCCCAAATCACTTTGACCGCGAACGGCGGATTCCAAAGCTCCGCGCTCACAAGTCTGTTCACTGGACCGGCCGGGCTGTGGAGTTTCGGCGGATCGCTGGCCCAGCCCATTTTTGCTGGCGGCAGAATCAAGTCCGGCGTGCGCTTAAGCGAGGCACGTCAGAAGGAAATGGTATTCACCTATCAACAAACAATTCGGCAGGCTTTTCGCGGCGTTTCCGACTCGCTGATTGCATATCAGAAGAACCGTGAGTTTCGGGAGCATCAGGAGCAGTTAGTACTCGCAGCCCAAGATGCGGCGCGGCTTTCTGAGCTGCGCTACAGGGGTGGCGCCACCAGCTACTTGGAGGTTCTGACCAACGAAACCAACGCCGTCAACGCTGAACTGGGTTTGGCTCAAGCTCAATTGAATGAACTTGAAAGTCTGGTCGAGATTTACAAGAATCTTGGCGGAGGCTGGCAGGCGTAAATGACACGATGGCGTCCACGCGGGATGAGGTCGATCGGCCGCGTAGGACAAGTTGTCGCTTAGTTTCAGCAGCAAAAACAGCATAGGAGGAATACACAATGCATCCTTTACGCAAACTGCGGGAAGCCGGTAAGCCTACACTCGCCCAGATTAGTGAGCTACTTGCGGAAGACATTGTATTCAACAGCCCGATCCTGGCACGCCCGATCCAGGGGCGGGAGCTCATCGCGCCGATTTTCACTCAGTCGAGCGCTACGCGTGGCTCCGGTACCTACACAGCCGAGTTTAAGCTCGATGAGCGCACCACCTTCTTGCGCTGGGTGGGAACCATGGATGGGCACAAGTTCGAGAGCCTGGAGATCATCGTGGACAACGAGCAGGGGCTGATTGTGGAACGCACGATTGCCCTCCGGCCCTACCCGGCTCTGAAACTGTTCCGCGACGCCATGTATGCAGCGCTCAAGGATAAGCTCCCGCCCGATGTTTGGGACTACCCAACGCCCTAGAGTGGCCACGACGTGGCGTCGCGTCGACTCAGGAATTTGGTTAGTCAGTTCTGAGTTACGATTTAAGCCATGTCGGTCTGGAAGAGAAAACCATTGATATGACATCTGAACTGATAGCGAAAGTGCTTCTGGCGCACGGCGGCCTGGATCAATGGAACAGGTTCGATACGGTACGAGCCACGATCATCACTGGTGGGCAACTATTTGGAATGAAGGGCACGCCACAGGATCCATCCCCTCGTCGAATGACGGTCGCGACCAAGCGTGAATGGGCGTCGCTCACCCCGTATGGCGCAAATGATCAGCGTACCGACTTCACGGCGAATCGGGTCGCCATCGAGAAAGTCGATGGAACACTGGTTAGTGAACGGCTCAATCCGGCGGAACACGCTGAAGGCAAAGCTGTTGATGCGCGCTGGGATGCGCTCGATCGAGCATACTTCAATGGATACGCTCTCTGGACGTACCTGACAACTCCGTTTCTTTTTGCGATGCCCGGTTTTATTGTCGAGGAGATCAAGCCCTGGCAAGAGCAAAACGAATCCTGGCGAGGATTACGCGCGACCTTCCCACTAGACGTCGCGAGCCATAGCAGGCAGCAGGATTTCTATTTCGGCCCTGACTTTCTCCTGCGTCGACACGACTATCATGTCAACGCCTCCGGAGGCTTCGCCGCGGCCCAATACGTGTCCGCCCCAGTGACCGTAGCGGGAATCACACTCCCTACAAAAAGACGGGCCTATATGAGAGACAAGGATCTCTTACCTATTCACGATCGATTGATGGTCTCGATCGACATTTCGGATATCGCCTTTTCGTAGTCACGGTATTTTTGCGTAAGCAGTGCAGACCGAACCCGCGGTGTCCACGGTGCGGGATGTTAAAGCGGTTTTGCGGTGTGCCGTCGCTGTGTCCCGCGCCTTGTCAGGACACACTGAAAGTCGCTGATTTTCGCATACTATCGAAGTAGCTTCCGTGCGGGATGGTTGCCGGCAAGTCATTGATGTAGCGACGATTGTAGTCTAGAAAGCGTCCAGGCCGGCTAACGGCCGATCAGCCACACTCGCTTCAATCGGCTGACGAACGCCGGGTTTCATAATCGCACGTGTGCGAAATGTGTGTCTCTTCGCGACCAATTGCTGTTTGGCAGCCCCCGGATCTGTGCTGGGAATTTGCGCACTTTCACGTAACGCATACCTACTGCTTCAGATATGGCGCGACCTCCTTGCGCAAGTCTTTGCTGACGTAGTGCGCTAAAACCGCATCTTGAGCCAGGGTATCGGCGTCAGTTCGAGATAGCCATTCACTGCTGGTGTACAAAATAGCGCTGCCGATAACCACGATCTTGCCCATCGTCAGATTGGCATTCCACTCAGCAATTTGCTTCGTCAGCGCGATGGGGACTGGACTCCCCTTCGGCAATGCCCCGAGAAGGAAGTAAAGTTGGACGATTTGGAGCTTTTCGTTATTTGGATCATTCCCGAGCGAGGACAAATAAACATGGAACCTGTCTGACTCCCCTTCCTCTACAGTGATCACGGCTACATAACTTCCTTCCTCGGAACTGGTGAAAGGAATTTCCGCGGCTTTGAATAGCGCTTCGATCTTCTTGCTAGACGCTGGAGATTGAGTTTGGGCAGCAAATAAGGTCGACCCCAAGAGTGCACAACCCAGCGCTACCGCTACTATCTTGCTCATGTCGTTCTCCGCCTGTCAGATTTTGAAGATCAGAATCTAGAAACCCACTCTCTTCTTCGGAATTTGGCTGATCACAAGCTCAACAATCTTCCCCCTCTGGCTGAGCACTGCGATTCCCAGGTCAGAGTAAAACCGATAGTTCAAATCCGGGTCGATCAATTGACGGAAATCGTAGTCAGAGTCGCCCAGCAAGCGATCAAGGTCTTCGCTGGTCATGCCCACCTGCAGTTGGATAGATCTCGCGCCCAGTCCCATTTCCCTTAGGTTGACCGGCGAGGCTTTATCACTGCAAAGAACAATAGCAAGTACTTCATCCGTTCCGATTACGGCAATGCCAAGCTTCGGGTATTCAACCCTCACGACGTTGGTACCGCGGACCACAGGAGTACTAGCTGCCTCTGGTCCCAGCTGCCTTTTAACTTCTACCAGATTTTGCCCCAGAGCAATCTGGCCACTAGTGAAATCTAAGGCAGCGACTGGTCTAAACGGGACGGCAGCCTGGGAGAGCAATTGATTTTCGGTTTTGGGTACTGCTCCGGACTGCTTGCACAGAGCGTTGTATCGTTGATACGCAAGCTGCCACCACGCCAAGGATGAATCTGTCTTGCGCAGATAACTCTCAAGTTCGCCAATCGCAAGGCGTTGACGCTGACCGTCAGGTGATTGCGCTAGCAGGAGAGCGTGGTTGTAAGCTAAGGCGTTCGATACGGCAATATCCCCTCTAAACGAGCCGTGTGTATCGTCTTTCAAAAATGTCTCGACTTGGCTCAGGGTAGTCATTGCCTTCTCGGCTTCGCCGAGCGCCGCATACGCTACCGCGAGGTTAATATCCTCGGCCAGCCGTGATACCGGATCTAGAGACGAGTCCCGATGCGCAAGTTGTGACGCCTCCTCAAGAAATTGAGCAGCCTTCCCCGGATCCTTGCCCGCCGGACGGAATAGGTAGGCAACACCGAGATTTGCTTTGGGCAATGAAAGCTCCGGCTTCAATCGAATAGATTCCCGCAAGGCACCAACCGCATCCCACCAGAGCTCTTCATTGATACCTCTTACTTTTACTTCTAGGGATTTGGGGCGACGATAGAAGCCACCTACCACAACTTGTCCAACGTCAAAGTGACGAAGGTCGTCGGTATCCAGAGAATCTGCATACTGCATCAAAAGGGCATATCCGAGATTTGCCCAAGCCTCATACGAACCGGGAAAATCTTTTGTGACTTGTCGGAAGGCACGTTCCGCCACAGGATAGTTTTGCACCAACAAGAAGTACACCCCATTATCGAAGGAGCTCATCGCACGCCACAGCCCAGCTTGTTCCTTATCTAGTAGCGCAATGCGGTCGAGCCATGAAGGGTGATCCGCCGCCAACCCTTCGAAGGAGGAATAATTCAACCCCATGTCGATCATCTTGCGAATTGCGGACAAGCCCCCAACATAGGAATAGCCAGCCCGGAGAGCAAGCTCCATTCCTTTGCGATCAGCAGCAATTTCTTGGTCCCTGCTAAACGTCGCTCTCAAGAACTCAGTTGCTCCAGTACTGGCCTTTGTGTGTCCGAGGGTGTGGTGTGAAATCTCGTGACCGAGAATGTAGGCGATGCGGTCTGGATTTCCTTCAACCACGCGCTTCAAAAGTCCGCCGTAACAAACTACAACCGGGTATTGGCTACTTCCCTGGCTTCTCATTACCGCAAAGGCATTGATCTCATCCTTATCGATAATTTCCAGCTTCGGCGGCCAGGGCATGCTCGCTGGGGGTGTCACCGAGATTAACAACTGTTGGAAAACCTGCTCCGCCAAAGCGCGATCGGATTCGCTGACCTCGGCCCTGGCGGAAGAGATGACCGATCCAGTAAAAAGAAGAATTGTCAGGCAAAGGAAAGGCAACGACTGCCTCATCGTTCGTTCTGTCTTACAGAATGTCGCCATCGCAGACATTGTTTGCGGGAACTATTCAGGCAGCGCCACATTCGGACGCTTGTCGTTCTGCAGTCCTGAAGCATTCACTTTTGGCAACTTGAGTCTCTGCCAATCTGTCGGACGGACCCTTGTGGGTGCCAAGAAACTGGCTTTCGAGATTCCTGGTAAGGAAAATCTCTTGGGCGAGCTTGGCGGGAGGCTGCCCTCTCCGAGGGACGAAACAATGCGTATTGGAGGTGGAGACATCATGGCATGCTGATTCTTGGATAACCACCGACCGAGGTCACTTGGCTGAACTGGCTGAATGCGTACGCCAGTTTGAGTTAAGGCAGCGGGTTTCAGTTCCTTTGCCAGAGCTTCGGCTGACTGAATACTACCCGTCTTCTCCTGTGCGGCCGCGGAATGAGCCAGAAGAAGCGCACCGATCAGGGCAACTCCAAGCAAACGCATCACACGACACATTTCGACGGGCGTCATTCGTCTTCCCCCTAAAGAGAGAACGCTGCTACTTCATCAACTTGCATACTAACGCTGAAGGCTTCCCTGCGAATAGTGCTGAACTCAGAAACGACCTAAACTGGACGATTTTCGCTCCTGTTGCCAACTTTTGGGGCGCTATACTACAGGTTGTCATCGCCGCCGCAACGCCGACAATGATCAATTCTCGTCGCTTCGATGTTGTCGCCCGACTCTTTTTTGTCCTGCTAACGATGATATTCCCGACCTGGACTTGGGCTCAGCAGACCGCGAGCACTCCACAAGATTATGTTCCAGTCGAATTGCAGGCTTCCAGCCCTGAAATCAAGGTATACCTCGATACGGCAGAGAAGTTGAGCCGGGAAGGAAGTTACAGCGAGTCTTTTCAACAACTCAAGAACGCCCTTGACCTGTGCACCAGCAAGGGACTTGTTGCCGATAAGCCATTGATTGAGGCAAAGCTCGGAGCCGCTTCTTTTGTACAGGGCAAACTTGACGATGCGAAGGAATACTGGGTTCATTCCCTATCAGATTCGCAAAGCGCTTCGAATCTCGTTCTCCAAGCCGATGTGTTGGTGGCTATTTCGTCAATGGCCCAAAGCGCGGGAAACCTGACTGAAGCGCTTGACCTACTCACTAAGGCTCTTGATCTAGCACGAAAGAGCAAGAATCTGTTTATTCAATCGCGCTGCCTCGGGGAATTAGGTCGCCTCCAACTTACTCAGGGCAAAGGAGAAGAAGCGCGGGCTTCAATAGAGGAGGCACTTCGCATTGACCGTCTTAACCATTACAAATGGGAAGCTAGTCACACGCTATATTTGGCTTGGGTTACTTCCCCAGACAATACCAATCTTGATCAGGCAATCACACTCGTGCGGTCGGCTCGAGATCTGGCAATTAAGTACGAGGATTACCTCACGTTCATGCAGGCCTCGACCTCTCTTGGGCAAGCGCTGGTCCAAAAAGGGAAACTGAGCGAAGGCATAGGAGTTCTGGAGCACTCGCGAGGAGGGAATTCCGAGGATGGCAAACCCCTGTTCCAACGTCCCGCAGCCTACGAAGCCGCAATGTCACTCCCTTATCCGAGAGTGGTATTTCTGGAGGCGCTGGCGATGGCTTATCAGACCGGTCAGCGTCCAGATGATGCACTCAAGAGTTGGCAAGAATTGTACGACCTCGCGCACAGCGCCGGCTTTACCTTGGCGGCAGCCGAGGCTGCTTCCAAGATGGCGGCAATTTATTCGTCGAAAAAAGAGCCCGCCAAAGCGATTTCCTACTACTCGTTGGCGGAAAAGGCTTGGAAGGCGGCGGGAAACACACCGCGCCGAATCGACGCCCTCACTTCAGAAGCTTCATTACTGTTCCAGCAAGGGGAAGGTGACAAGTCGGTAGAGATTGATGAAGAGTTGTTGCCGTTGCAGAAGTCTTCAAAAAACAGCACAGCCCAGTTCATTACCTATCTCGCCATGGCCGAGATTCTACAACCGAAAAGCGATCTGGACCGAACGGCAAAAGCACTCAAAAATGCAGAATCTCTGTTGTCACAAGATCTGACGCTTCCTAATGTTGAGCCGAAACTTGTGCTGGAGCTCTATGGCCGAGAATGCGACTTAGCGGATAAGCAGGGGAATCCCCTGCAAGCGCTTATCGCATTGGAAAAAGCCATGCTCCCTGCCGGCACTGCTGTCGATGTAAAGGCAATGGCATACATCGAGCAGCAGGTGAAGAAGAGGTTCATCGACTTCGATCTTAGAAACAAGGCGATTAAAGCACACGATACCGGTGATTTTGGAAATGCCTTGGTGTACTACGAGTTGCTGGATAATTTCGATCTGACCGACGCTATCTGGAACGATAAAGTTGATGATTACCGTAAGAACGGCACCGAGAATTTCGACCGGCTTCTGAACCTGCCTTTCAAAGTCATTTCCCAGCCAGATGGGGCTATCACGCTTGAGCGAAATCTTGAGGAGATGGGCCCTGTCACCAAGAATGCAAAGCTGTCAATACTGTGGGTCCTTAGCAACCATTATATGTTCGCGCAACGGCCAGACATGGTCGTAAAGTTTGCAACTGCCGCTTTGCCCTCGCTGAGACTTGGAGAGCATGATCAGCCTAATCGGTGGGATGTCGAAATCAGCTGCGAACTCGCCTATTCGCTGATGATCCAAAAAGACCTCGACGCTGCGGCAGACAAAGCTCGCCTCTGCCTTCAGAGTTCAAAGAACCTAGGAGATCCGGGCCTTCTGAATGTAGCTCACCAAACCAATGTGTGGGTACTTCAGGCGATGGGGAAGCAAAGCGAGGCACAGGAATCAGAACAATTTTTGCTGCAGCATACTCCAGAAGATCCACAACATTACGTGGAACTTGCCCAGCTTCAGGCCCAGCAGGGTAAATCATCCGAAGCGATCCAAAGCTGGCAGAAGGCTCTTCAGCTATTTGAGACCAAGAAAGACAAAAAGGGTGTCGCCTCCACGCGATTGTCTTTAGCGGGTGCAATTACGTTGAGTAAGGGCTCGAATGACAACAACGATGTCCGCGAAAACCTGGAACAGGCTCTTACACTGTATCGCCAGATTGGAGACGGGGAAGGGCAAATTCGGGCTTCGATGTTTCTTGGAGAGTTTTTTGGCAATAACAAAGACATAAAGAAAGCGCGGGAGTATTTTGACAAAGCGCTGAAATTATCACGTGAATTCAAAAGGGCTGATTTGGAAGCAGGTGTTTTGTCAGAGGCTGGTCAAGCGTATGCCCGCTCGGGCGCGCCTGATTCCGCCATAGAGTATTACAAGAATTCCGCCGACATCTATCACAGCATTAACGACCTTGCCGATGAGGCGTTCCAACTCCGGAACGAAGCCTGGGCACTAAATGACCTCCACAAGGCAGACGAGGCTTTTGAAATTGCTGTCAAAGCGAAAGTGCTAGCCGATTCGAGCGGTTCTTGGGTAGCACGATATTGGATTCGCCGCGCTCTCGCCGCGGGGTATGAGAACCGTGGTGAATTCGAAAACGCTATTTTTATCCTTCGCGAGGCCCGGACGATTAGCGATTCCGCGCATCAACAGCTGAATTCTGCACAAACAAGTTTGGCGCTGGCGGAAGCGTTCATAGACGTTGGTGGATGGGAAGACGCGCGGGATGCCATCAATCTCTCCTTGCCCATTTTTCGACAGTTCAACGACAAAGACAGCGAGATCAGCGCTTACGCCGACCTTATGAATATTTACGGTGCACGGGAATCCGGGCTTAAGGATTTTGACAAGGCGCTCGAAAACTATGAGGCGGCTAATCGGATGACAAAAACAGACGATCCGGCACGGACCGCCTCCCTGGCCTTGGGAGTGGAAGAAATCTACTGGCAACAGAAACGATTCAAGGACGCCATCGCCAAAGTAAGTGAGGCTCTCGATTATTACGTCCGGACGAAGGACGATTGGGACGAAGGCAATGCGTTAATCACTCTTGCGGAGGCCCAGCGTTCTGATGGTGATCTGCAAGCGGCATCTCGTAGCTTGGCGCGTGCCGAACCTCTGGTGAAGCGTATTCACAATTTCTATATGACCGGACGCCTTTACTACGGTCAAGCCAACCTTTTGAAAGCACTAGGACAGTTTAGGAGCGCAATCGAGCAATATCAGCGTGTCGTTTCCCTGTTAGAGCAAATCAAGTCTGACAGCGACCTCGATATAAGGCGGAAAGCGTCTGAAAACTACGGATTCATATACGGTGAGTTGGTCGATACCTATTACTTGCTCAGCAGCGAGGATGTGCCGAACAAATCGGCCGACGCTGACAATGCGTTGCGATATTCTGAACTAAACAAATCTAGAATTTTCACCAATTCCTGGGGTCGAACCTTCATCGACGTCCTTAAATTGCAGATTCCCACTCAGCTGCAGCAACGAGAACAAGCCGTTTCAGATCGACAGAACGCCCTTCGGTCTGAGCTTGCGCAATCCATTTCGGGCCAGGGCCACAGAACAGAAAAGGATGTTCGCGAAGAACTCGGTCGCGCGACAAACGACGAGTTGGCCCTCGCAAATGATCTCCACCACGCGAATCCAGCATACGCTGAAGCCCGATATCCTCAGCCGGTTTCCATCTCAAGCCTGCCACTTCATGCAGATGAGACATTCATTGAATTCAAGATGCTAGATGAATCCCTCCTCGTTTGGATTATTTCCGGCTCGCAAGATGGTCCCCGCTTGGTGGCCTTTTATAAAGTCCCTCACCCGCGGGTTTGGTATGAAGAGCGCGTTCTTGAAATCAGAGATGCGTTTAACCGTGGTCAGCCCAGTGAGTTTGATCCCCAGATTTCGGAGCAGCTGTTTGAAGGTTTGTTTCCCGGGTCTTTTGCACAGTATGTAACGGCTGCTAAATCAATCATATTCGTGCCTGACGATATTCTATTTTTGCTGCCGTTCGAGGTACTATCACCGAATGCTTCAAAATCGGAGTATGCACTACTAACAACCCCAACATCCTACTTCCCGTCTGCGGGCGCATTCCGCTTGTTGCGGGAAATCGTCCGAACAAAACGCGAGTGGCCGGACCAGTTTTTTGGTTTGGCTGATCCAGTCGTATCGACGGACGATCCCCGTTATAGTTCCGCCAGCATTCTCTCGACTGTCGAGGTTTTGGGAACACAATCCACAGGGAAGCCCAACCAACCCGTAGTCCGGTCACAGCTGTCCGTGCATGACCTTAAAACCAGAGGGTATGTTTTTCGTCGCCTGCCTAACACTGAGACTGAGGTGAGGCATATTGCTGCCCTCTTTCCCACTACTGCAACAGTTCGGACTGGGGCAGACGCCAGAAAGTTGGAGTTACTACAGACTGATCTCGGCAGGTTCAAGTTCGTCCATTTTGCAACTCACGGGTTCTTTCCTGTGGAGCCGGGAATCAGAGAGCCCGCTCTCGTTCTCTCTTATGACGGAGAAGATGAAGGGCGGATGATGCTGACCCTGTCTGAAATTCTTCAATTGAAATTGCATTCAGAGATGGTCGTCCTTTCCGCATGTAACACAGGATCAGGACGGGTCACGCGAGCCGAAGGTGTCGCTAGCTTGGGAACGGCTTTCCTGGCAGCTGGAGCCTCCAGTGTGACAGTCAGCCTGTGGAAGGTAGAGGATCAGTCTACTTCCGCTTTGATGCAGGAGTTCTACCGCAATCTGCTCAAGGGGATGTCGAAAAATTCTGCTCTAGCCGCGGCAAGGTCAACTCTATTTGCCCAAGGCCATACCAACCCATTTTTCTGGGCCCCTTTCGTACTGACAGGGGAGTGAATACACTCTGTCCCGCGTTTGGTCGAAAACCTTTTACGCGAATTGGCCTAGCCTGCCGATCGCCCGGCATCACGCCGGCCCGCAATAGAAGAACTGGCCGACATTCCAACAGCCGGCTGATCGTTCGCAGGTTGCATCGAATCTTGATTGCTTCTGATGAGCAGTGTACCAATTGTAGGCTGGAACACGCCATCAACGTGCTGCAGGATGCGCTCTGCCCACGGCATCGCGCTCGAAATGATCGACATCGTGCGCGGACTAGGCATGCTCTGAGTCGTCGACAGTCCTGAACGTCGTTCATTCGGCTTCCTCTGGGTAGGTTCGCCTTCGCGGCACGACTCTCGGTCTCAGCCGTCCAGTCTCTTCACTTATCTAGACCGAGCACGTAAGAGATTGCGCAATCGTGGCGAGCGGAGGACACAGCTTGTTTTGCGTCGATTGCTGCAGCACCAATCGCTGCCCCGGCCAAGCCAGCAAGGCGCAGGAGAGAGGCCCATGACAGGTCTCCAAAAATCTGTATCGCTGCTCCGCTTCCAAGGTAGCCGAGAGCGGTCTTTGCGAGATTACCAAACAGTTTGCTGTATGCTCCGTCCATCGCGTTCTTGAACTTGCGAGCTTCGGGGACGATTTCAGTGTTCACGATTTTCGTAAGGGCCCTGGCATAGTCTCCATCAGTAATGCCGCTCTGCTTGGCGTGCAACGTTGAGAGATGCTCCAGAAAGGCTTCGCGACCGCCTTCACTCTCTTTTCTGTATTTGACGACATCAACGAAACTCAATTGCTCAAGACGCTCTGCGGGGACGAGTTCATCGAGAATGGCGAAGCTGAGGTCAGTCAGATGAACCGCGGAGCCGCCCTTCCCGGGTGCGCTGGCCGCAAATGCTGCCCTCACATATTTTGTACCAAGGAGTTTCTGGTAGACCGCTGAATCGGCGAGTGGGGTAACACCCTGATGCTGGCTCGCGTTCAGCGCGAAGTTAACCATTGCGGAGCAGGTCGTTGCTTCGTGCACTAAGGATTTTGCACGCTCCCTTGGCGTTCGAAAACTGAAAGGCCTGAGCTCTTTGTCGTACAGCAATTCGTCCGGCTTTGCCTCGGTAAAATCGGTATCAACATTGACGGTAAGAAGTTGCCGGAATACAGCCTCGTGACTACCCACCTCACCATAGTTACCATGAGCAATTTGTTGGTCTCGAAATACCAAAGACTCATCCAATCCCTTCTGAAAGCATCGCAAAAACTCGATGTCGTTGATGTCGCTCTTTACTTGCTCCAAGAACTCGCCCACCACAGGTCCGCCCTGCGGCTGATGGACGTAGAGCGGGACTCCTTCGTCCCGAAAAGACTGCTCTACCTGACGCAAGGGGGATGCAGTGCCAATCGTGCCGAAATTCCCAAACATGAACGAAGGCCTGTCGATGAAATGAATCTCGTCAAAAAGGAGTATGGCCTTCTTGAGAGTCGCCTGTTCCGCGACCATGCTCGGGTAATAGAAAACGCTGACCTTGTCGCGCATAATGCCCTCATTCTAACGCGCAGTACCTACTCTAGGTTGTTGTTCAACCTATGTAGGCGCTACCCCTTGTGGTGCCTAAGGTGTTTCCTTTAAAATAGAGGGTACTGGTTTTGCTGTAGATGCAAGCTCCGCTCTTACGATGCTTCAAAATGAGTAACCGCGTCTTTCGCATTTCGAAACCAGAATTCACGACTCCACGCGTGGAGGGTTTCGAATGCTCACCGGAATTGAAGTAGACATGCTTTCCCTTGGCGATGCTGATTGCATCGTCGTCACGAAGTACGAAAACTCCGTCCCCCACCGCATAATCATCGACGGCGGCTCCGGTTCTTCCGCCGAAGAGATTCTGGAGTTCTTGTTTAAGCACGGCATGACGGACTTCTGGGCAGCAATCTGCACTCACCCGCACAACGACCACGCTGCGGGACTGATTAAGATTGTCAAGAATCCCCGCATACGGATTCAGACAGCTTTCATGCATGACATCCGCAAGCACATCGCACCTGATGTGTTGCGGCGCGCTGCTGCGGCAGATGACGGTGTAAACGAAGTAGTAGAGACCACCAAGGAATTAGCTGCCGCGTTCGCGGCGCACACGTATCTTCGTCAACAGCCCATTGAGCCGTTTGCGGGTCGGTACATAGCTGACTGGCCAGCCACGACAGTGTTGGGTCCGTCGCTCGCGTTTTACACGAAGGCGCTCGAAGAGTCGACGAAGTTGGACCCTCCCCTTCCTGCACCGTATCCATACTCATCGGCTCTGGGCTCGATTCTGGGTGGGGTAGCGTCACCGACGGCGTCTCCTTTCTTCTCCGGCTTTGGGCGAATCGCTGCGCCAACAGCGGTTTCTCCCGACTTCGCATCACTGCTCTCAGGTGCGCTTAGCAACTCCAGCGTAGAGGAAAAGCCCAAAACTCAATCGTTCAACAACACGAGCGCAATCCTTGGTATTGTTTTCAACGGTCACCGCTTGCTATTCACTGCTGACGCTGGTGCCGATGCACTCGACGCCATTCCGCCCGAGTGGAAGAATCTGACGTGGATGCAGGTGCCGCATCACGGAAGCGACGGTAATCTATCTCAAGCAAACATCGAACGGTTCTGTCCCAGATTTGCCTTCGTCTCGGCGTGCGGAGACTCAAGTCACCCGAGTCGCGCAATAGTGAATGGAATAATGAAAGTGCGTCACGATGCTGAAGTGTGCAGCACCCATGAAAATCATCACTTGTGGTATTGGAACGGCGACGTACCAGCCAGGCCAGACTACGGACCCGCCACTGTGTTGAAGGCTACGGGAAACTTGAAGCCGTTTGATTGGTCGAGCATGATTCTCGGTGAGTCGCGATGATTGAAAAGTTTCTGGACGCGTATGAGTTGAAGGCGAGAGTAGCGCCGGGTTTAATTCTCTCGCTGCCGTTGCTCGTGGTCGTCGTCTACGCAGCACCGATACTAAGTAGCTGGTCGATTTTCGCAGCCAGCGGCGTGTGCAGTCTTGCGCTGCTGTACGGACTGAGCCTCGTCGTACGCGCTCGTGGCGGCGCAATCGAAAAGAAGCTATGGAACAGTTGGGGCGGACCGCCGTCAACTCGCTTCATGCGGCATCGTGACGCCACTTTCGGCAAAGAACTGAAGCAATCCATCGAGAAAGCGTTGGCAACAAAGTTCCCCAGTGCCCCAATTCTCTCGCCTGACGAGGAAGCAAGGAACCCGGGACGAGCAGACAACGCGATTGTCGATGCGTTTAGGCAAGTACGCCAATTTCTCAGGCAGAATGACCCCGATGGCTTGTGGTCCAAGCTGAACATCGAATACGGATTCTGCCGCAATCTGCTCGGGTCTCGGATGATATGGGCTGGTATCTCGCTGGCTGCCATGCTCTTCGCGATCGTCTTCGCCATGCAAACAGGGTCTCCGGCGCTCAATCCGGCATCAGCAATCTGTTTCTTGACGCTCGCATGCTCGATATACGTGGGCTGGTTTGTTCTTCCGAGCACCGTCAAACGCATCGGGGATACCTACGCCGAGACAGCGTGGATGTCCTTCTTGCAAAACAGTTCGCAAAACGCCACCGCAGCCGGGAAGTGACCTGCTGCGGCAAGTACGATGTTGTGACATGAATTCCACTCGGAGGTGAGGAGCTATGACGGAAGTTACGGCATTAGGGTTTGAATACGCCAACCGGACAGACAACACACTCGATGGACTGACGGCGACGCGAAAGAAATTGGCGGAGGCACTATCGCAGAACAATGAACTTCAAACCATGTTGAACAACGTCATTTGGGCTTCCGGGTCTGTTGTCGTTGTCCTGCTGGTGGTCATTGTCGTTCTTGCGGCGACGAGGAACGTCACGGTCGTTGCAAGTGCGTAAGAATTTTGAGACGCGGTGGACAGCATGGCTGAAAAAAATAGAGCTGAAGAGTTGCACGATGAGTACCGGAAAAAAGTATGGGAGGATACCAAGTCTGGCACTGAAAATTTCGACAAGTATCTTCTGACTTTTTCGAGCGGCGCACTCGGCCTTTCGTTGGCGTTCATTAAAGATGTTGCTCCAATCGGACAAGCGGTCTGGATTCCGTCGCTTTTCGCATCGTGGGTTGCTTTCTTACTCTGCATCTTGGTGACACTGGTCTCGTTCCGAATTAGCATCCTTGCGCTTGAGGCAATGGTTCCGCATCTCAACGACTTTTACCTCAACGGCAAAGCCGATGCTTTCGACAAACACCAGGAAAACTGGCTGACAAAAGCCGTCGAATGGCTTGCATGGGCGGGGATAATCCTCTTCATCTGTGGTGTGTTTTTCACTATGATGTTCGTATACGCGAACATTCGGGAGGCGAAGCGAATGAGCGAAAACTCCAAGAAGAATCCTATCCGGGTTGAGGCGATGGACTTTGGTTGCAAGCCTCCTACGATGACTCCGACGAATGAAGTCCCGAAGCAAATGGCGCAAGCAGCCGGGAATGACAGATTCGACGAAGGCTGTAAGCCTCCCGTGATGACTCCGGCCCGACCGCCAGCGCCTCCGCCGCAGCCACAACCACCAGCACCGAAGAAGAAGTAGAGAAATGGAGAGACAATGGCGCGAGTGACTGATGGCTTGAAAGTAACGAACATGACGCCAATTGAGCCTGACAAGGTGCATGGAGGGGTGAAGCCTCCCGGAATGACACCTACTCCAACGCAGAAAACACCAACAGCACCTGCGCCCGCACCTCAGCCGGAGAAGTCGAATGACAAGCAATGAGCGCATCGAGAAGATTGTGACAGGTGATTTAGGGAAGGCGATAAAGCCACCCGCAATGACGCCGATACCCGTTGTCAGCGGCGAAGACCGTGGACTGAAATCTCCACCGATGACCCCTGTACAGCCTGCGAATCCTGCCCCTGCTCAGGCCCCCGCAGTGCCTGTTCAAACACCGAAAAATGAAGTGGGATGAGATTGTCGCGGCGGAACTCGCTTAGTCACTGTTCGCGCCACCATGACTTGCGGGAAAGAGCGATTTAGAATCCCACTCGCTCCACCATTCTCACGGCGCTGACGCTTTCGACCTATCAACGACTGACTGTCGGCAAGCAATAGGCCGCGATTTGTTGGACATGCGGAATAAATTGGTGTACCAGCTGTGTGTCGCAAAGATACGGGCACACCGTTTGTCGATTGGCGGATGACCACGACGATGAATTTTGGACCTTTTTGCGCAGAAGCTTGCCGTTGCGCGATAGACGATGGATCGGGGTGGGCAATCAAGGGGTCAGAGTGGCCCGTAGCACGCGATATGCCTTCCTGAGTTGCTCAAGGTCACGCTTCTCGAGGAGCTGACGCAGCCGTTCCCTTACGACCTTCTGGTCAACTCTGGCATTCTCGAACTCGAAGAACACTGACGGCGATTCGCCCATTGCATTAGCCAAGGCGATAACCAATTCGAAGGATGGGACTTTCTCTCCGCGCTCGACTCTACCGAGATGCTTGGCTCCTATGCCGACTTTTTCGGCAAGCTCCGCTTGGCCCATATTGTGGGCCTTTCTTGCTGCCCTCAGGAGCTGGCCAAACAATGTCGCCTCATTCATGGATTCGATAAGCGAAGATAGTTGGAGTGAGCAGACCATGAAACGCTCTGCTGGGGGCATTCATCATTGACAAGGTGATCTTTTAGGGGTAAACAGAGGCTACGCGGTGTAGAAGCGAGATTCCTCCATCTTGCGCATCACCGCTGACGGCCGTGTGTTAATGGCACGGCACATTTTGGTTATGGTAGCGAGCTTGGCACTCACCAAACCCCGTTCTATGAGGCTGATGGTGGTTCGGTCACACTCAGCCTCCTGGGCAACTATTTCCTGCGAAATCCTCTGGCTCGTCCTCGCGTTCCTGAAAGCATCCCCAAACGCCTTCTCAGGTCCGGAAAGGGGCTGAACGTGTTGTGGGCGACGGCGCATGAATGTAAACAGCGTGGCATGATGAGGAATGTATTCCCACGGAATGCATTCTGCATTTACAGGGGCGGTTACCAAGCCACTTCGGAGGAGCTTTGAGTTCCTCCCTCACAGGCCGATTGCCCGTATTGACCCGATTGGGAGCGGGTGCACAGTCGGCTGATTCCTCTTGCTTCCGTGCTAGTACTGATCAGCCGACAGATGACGAACTACTATGTCGCGTCTGCCAAGGCGACCGAGAGGCGCTCGCATATTTATTCCGCCGTTATGGTCGGATTGTTCGCGGAGTTGCCTACAAGGTTCTAAGGGATGCCTCCGAAGCAGACGATCTGCTCCAAGACATCTTCTTATTAGTCCATCGTCTCTGTGGAACCTTTGACAGTTCCAAAGGCTCAGCGCGGTTCTGGATTCTGCAGATGACTTATCGTCGGGCCATCTCCCGCCGACGCTATCTGAGTTCTCGCCACTTCTACAATCATCTTGACTTGGATCAGGCAGCGAATCGACTACGCGATTCGGAAGGCGGATCTTGTGGACCCGAGTCCTCGATGAACGAAAGCCTTGACCGCCGAGAGGTCCTACAATCCTGTTTCACCGGACTTTCGGAAAGTCAGCGTGAGACACTCAACCTTTTTTTCTACGAGGGATACACATTTGAGGAGATTGCCGCCAAGCTCGGCCAAACCGTTGGCAATGCAAGGAACCACTACTACCGCGGGTTGGAAAAACTGCGGAAGCAGATTTCTGCTGGCAAATTGCCTGGCAAAGAAGCAGTATGATACAAGACTCTAGCTGTAGGAGCGGGTACGTTGTTGCCAAGCGGACCCCATGACGAGTTTTTGGAGCTCTGTGCTGTTTCGACCTCAGGCCAACTCAGCGAGGAAGAACAGAAACGGCTTCAGGAGCACCTCGTTATTTGTGCCGAGTGCCGTCAAGCTGTTCGTGAATTTGAATCGGTCGTCAACGATGCGATTCCCGCCTTTGGCGCAGAGCAATCCTCTCGAATCGATCCCGGTCCGGGATTTTCCCAATCCAAAGCGGAAAAAGCCTTCTTCGATCGTCTAGCCAGGGAAGAAGGAAGACAACCGAGCGCCGAGAAGAAAAACGGCGTGCCCTCCACCTTTCGTCGAGTTCTTCCTATCGCTCCTGAATCAACCTGGCGTCACGTGTGGATGCTCTATGCCGCTGGCATCCTGCTTTTCATCACTCTGTGCCTGTCAGCATATTGGGTTGGCGTGCGGCATGGCGCGGATGTGGCCAAGTCCACACCACCCCCTCAAACGAATCAGGTTCAAGTTGCAACTGAGAACCCGGCTTCGCTGGAGGAGCAACTCAGCGATGCTGCCCACGAACGCGAACTTGCCCGTTCCCAGGTCGCCCAGCGTGACAAGGCCCTCGCGGACCTGCGCCGGCAATTGCAGCGACAATCAGAAGAAATCAGTCGGATGAAGGAAGCCCAGGACAAACTGCAGGCCACGGTGCGGAGTGACCAAGCCGGCACACAGGACCTCGTTCAACAGCGAACCGAGCTTGGTCAGAAACTGGAAGCCGCCCAGGCGGAATCGCAATCCCTTCAGCAACAGGTGAATTCACTCACCCAGCAATCGAGCACTGAAACCTCGCAAGCCAAAGCTCTTGGATCGAAAGTCGAGGATCTCACGCGGCTTTTGGAGGATCGTGAGAAGGCTCTGAATCAGCAAGACGAACTGCTGGCCCATGATCGCGACATTCGGGAAGTGATGGGCGCACGGAATCTCTACATCGCCGAAGTGTATGACACCGACGAAAAGGGTGCCGCCCGCAAGCCTTACGGCCGCGTGTTCTACACAAAAGAGAAGTCTCTGATCTTTTACGCCTACGACCTCGACCAGCAGCAGAGTAAGAATCATGCCCCGACATTTCAGGCGTGGGGTCGTCGGGGACCAGACTTTAAGCAGGCGGTCAACCTCGGCATATTTTACGAAGACAACTCTTCCAAGAAGCGCTGGGTTCTGAAGTCCGAGGATCCCAAGACCTTGGCACAGATCGATGCTGTTTTCGTGACCGTAGAGCCGCGTGGCGGCAGCGATAAGCCGAGTGGTAAACCTCTTCTTTTCGCCTACCTCAGGGTGAATCCCAATCACCCGTAGCGTTTTCCCTTCTCGTTCCCTCGTTCTAGAATTGGCGTCAGCTGATAAAACGGCGCGATTTCCTGCGAATAACTAGGGAGTGACTGAGAACTTGTTGTTCGCTGGAGAAATCTGTATGCGCTTCCCCCGTGTCTTTCTTCTCGTTTTCGGTCTTGTGCTCTTGGCCCTCCCTGTCATGGGTCAGTCGCCCAACGGAACTATCAACGGCCTGGTCCTCGATCCCTCGAATCATGTCATCACTGGCGCAGAAGTAATTGCCATCAATGATGTGACTCGTCTGCAGTTCACCACAAGGACGAATAACGAAGGTGTGTATGTCTTGCCGAGCTTACCTCCAGGCCCTTATCGGGTACAGGTCTCGAAAGCGGGCTTCAAGACGATCATTCGGCCCGACATCATTCTGAACGTGCAGGACGCTCTTTCGATCAACTTTACCCTCCCGATCGGCGCGGTGCTTGAGACGGTGACGGTTGCGGGCGGCGCGCCATTGGTGAACACCGAAAACGCTACGGTGAGCACAGTTGTCGACCGTCAGTTTGCCGAGAACTTGCCTTTGAACGGAAGGAGCTTCCAATCTCTAATTGAGCTCACTCCGGGAGTGGTCGTAACAGCCAGCAACGCCGACGATGCCGGGCAATTCAGTGTGAACGGGCAACGGGCCAGTTCGAACTACTGGATGCTCGATGGCGTGAGCGCAAATACTGGAGTGAGCACGACTCTTCCTGGTAACGGTCTAGGCGGAGCACTCGGTGCGTTCAGCGTCCTGGGAGGCACGAACAGCCTGGTATCCGTAGATGCCATGGAGGAATTCCGAGTTCAGACCTCAACCTATGCACCGGAGTTCGGGAGGACCCCGGGAGGTCAGATTTCCATTCTGACGCGTTCCGGAACCAATCAGTTCCACGGAACCGTCTTCGAATACCTGCGAAATGATGTGCTTGACGCCAACAATTGGTTCAACGGCTACACGAACAATCCGCCACTGCCAAAAGCCAGAGAGCGCCAAAATGATTTTGGGGGGACGTTCGCAGGACCGATCATCAGAAACAAGACGTTCTTCTTTTTCTCTTACGAGGGTCTTCGGCTTCGCTTGCCTGGGACCGAGTTGACCACGGTTCCAGATCTTGCGGCGAGACATAATGC